>Ga0315320_10001402_pt1 | contig 19942 bp, 17 predicted proteins | sample M140m21515metaG_FD_203458 | JGI IMG/M metagenome (GOLD analysis project Ga0315320, IMG submission 203458) | Ammonia-oxidizing marine archaeal communities from Monterey Bay, California, United States - M1 40m 21515 | ecosystem: Environmental > Aquatic > Marine > Coastal | place: USA: California... | reverse complement strand
GGGCAAGACTGATTACACGATTATGGCCCCAGCGGGCTTCAAGTTCACACGACGTGCTGACCCGGGATTCCTAATCGGCGACGCATACCGGACGCGACCACTCGAGGTGCAACTTCGTTCGGTGCAATCGCCGTACTGCTCTGGTAGAGCCGCAACCGGTTCAACAGCCGTCGGTCGAAATGCGATCGACCAGCTTGCTGAGGATCAATTCGCCTTTGGCGGTTGCATGCACTTGGGCCGCACAACATTTTTCGCGAGCCCGACAATCTCCCAGGACCGTATGATCCACCACGACATGTCGTATTCCCACCAGCGATGCCCGTGAGCGGCGCTCCGCGGTTCGGCGTGATGATTGTTGTGCCAGCCCTCGCCGTGACTGAATAGCGCGACAAGCCAATTGTTCGTGCTCTCGTCGCGCGTCTCGTAGTTTCTGTAGCCAAAGAGGTGTGCCAAGGAGTTCACAGACCACGTTCCATGGAGCACGAACACAGTCCGCACTGCTACGCCCCAGACGGCCCAACTGGCCGCGTACCGTCCTGCCTCGCTCACAACTCCGCCGCTGACCAAGTACCCAAACGCAGCGCCGATCGCGGTCAGAACCATCGCGTGTGCAACGAAGACAAAAAACCAGCCCTGTCGCCGTTCTAGTTGCAAGTAAAACGGGTCACGTAGCAGGTCTCGAACGTAGCGTTCATAGTGCCGCGTTGTATCAAGTTCCTGGTGGCGACAAATCACCCAACCGCAGTGCCCCCAGAGGAAGTTGACCAGTGGGGAATGCGGGTCCGGCTGTTTATCACTGTGCTGATGGTGCATCCGGTGGATTGCCACCCACCTTGCTGGACTATCTTGCAGGTTGCACATCCCGAGGATCGCTAGCGTCCGCTCCAGCCAGACCGGACATGTAAAGCCGCGGTGAGTCAACAATCGATGGTAGCCGATGGTGATACCTAGCATCCCGAAGATGAAATGCCCGGCGATACCCACAACCAAACCTGACCAAGTGAAGAACCACCCGACAAACGCGAGCAAGCACGCAACGTGCACCAAGGCGAGCACGATGGCATACTGCCACTGTACCTTGAACGGCTTGGTTGCATCCGGAGGCGGAATCTTGTGGGACTCAGAGGGCGGCGACTTGAGCGATGAAAGATCATCGTCAGTGCCGAGCAGCTCGGGTTCTTCGAGAGTGTTCGTCATACGTCTATTCTAAACGGTCCCGGTGTAATCACAGCACGCCTGTGTGGCTAATCCACCGAAAAACCAACAACTCATTAACGTTCGACGGATGAATAAATTGACTATGACGAAGAGTCGTGACTAGCTGGATGCCTCGCAGCATTGCAAAACACGATACTCGCGGTGTATCTGCATACGGACACAAAAAAAGCCGGATGGCGTCGCGGAACGCTCATCCGGCTCGCGGAGAAATATTGTCGCACCTGAGAATGTTACTTCTCTTCGTCGGCCTTCTTCACTTTCTTTTTCTTCTTCAGAGACACTTTCACGACTCGCACCTTGGGCATGCCAACGATGCTTTCCTCTGCATCGAAGCGGTCGAGTTCTTTTAGGCGGGCGACTCGCTCTGCTCGTGTCAGTACATTTCGTGCCCGAATAGCCCCGGCTTTAACCTTGAGGCTGCTGTCCATGGTCATGGGTGTTCACTCAGTCCGAACGTTGTTATGGATGTATTGCTCTTCTGCTAATGCAGGAGTAGCAGAATATTGTCTTTTACGTTTTTTCGCAAGGTTGTCCCTGAAACTTCGCCGAAATGTCTAAAACACCCATAAAACACCACAAAACGCAGCAAAAAAGGGAACGAAGCATGCTATCAATGCAAGCTGCGTGGCCAGACGACGCATCGATCGACGTCTCGACCAGCACCTCAAACGCGTTTCCTCTTGTTGAATCACACTTCGTTCTCGCCCCATTTCACTGAGAATAGGTGTGATGCCCCCCGGAACCGCAGGCAACGAGACTGCTAACGGGTCATGCTTGGAAGCCATGACAATCGTGTTTCAATGCCCATAAGAACCCGATCCGTCCGGCTAGGTTCCGTGGCCGTAACTTCCTGCTTTTCCCCCAAAAAGGCCGAATCCGCAGACACAAACTTTGCTGTGGACCTTTGGTTAGACCCTCTCAATGCAAGCCACATGGTGAGTGCATCAGCCTTTCTGGCTCTTTGGCAGATGACCCGACTTTCTGGCAGCAGGTACCGGACCTTGGTATCTGACCGGTCGTTGGCCAACCGGCAGTGTGGCACGCGGCGGCTCGTAGAACCAGCGAAATGACTAGAAACGGCGCGCGAATTCGGTAGCCCAATGAGACAAAGTGCCCGAGCGGTGTTGGTCCGAGTCCACCGCTATTTTCACGCTTCGCACCAACAGCCCGGCACTGCGGTGCATACAGCCAGGTTTTCCTCTTTAAGCTCGGACGTGGAATGCCTCGCTGTGAGTGTCGGGCTTTGCTTTGTATCTGACGAGTGTTACGCTTCCGCCATGGCTCATTCAAAACGTTCCATCGCGTTCGGTGCGATCAAATTCATCATCCCATTGGTGATCATCTCTGTCTTGATGTCACAAATTAAGCCAGAGCAGTGGGAGCAATTGACTCAGCAACCGAAACACTACGGGCTACTTGTTGCCGCCTTCGTGTTCGCGATTCTTGCGACATCACTGTCGTTCGCCCGCTGGTGTATTTTGGTTCGTTGCCAAGGGATCACACTTTCAATGCTGGAGGCATTTCGTCTTGGTGCGATCTGCTTTTTACTGAGTTTCATTTCCGTAGGCAGCGTTGGCGGGGATCTCTTCAAGGCAATATTTCTCGCACGTCGGCGACCGGGAAAGCGAGTCGAGGCAGTTGCTTCAGTCTTGGTAGATCGAGGCTCAGGTCTCTACGGCCTGTTATTTCTTGTGGTGATGGGAACACTTCTTTTGCGGCCCGCGGAAGTTCGGGAATCAGCGGACGGTCTTGAGGACCTAAAATTCGCTGCGACCACTCTTTTCAGCCTGGGTACCGTTGTTCTTCTGTTTCTCGTTTTCGGAGGTCGGTCGGTAGATCGCCTGATCAAATGGGGAAGCAGCATCCGTTTTGTAGGGTCGGTGATTGGGAAGATAGGACCACCTTTTCGAGCGTTTCATGCACATCCTTACGCTTTTGGGTCGTCTTTGCTGATGAGCGTCGGCGTGCAGAGTTTATTCGCGATCAGCGTGTATCTGGTAGCACGTAGTCTGTACAGCGATCCACCTAATTTGACCGAACATTTCGTTATCGTCCCACTGGGCATGTTGGCCTCAGCACTGCCACTCACACCCGCCGGAGTCGGAGTCTGGGAAGCGGCAGTTGCAACACTTTACAAAATGATCCCGGCAACCCCGACGCAAGCATCCGGAACACTCGTAGCGTTGGTATTCGAGATGCTTCGTATCCTACTAGCTCTCGTGGCTACCGTATTTTATTGGACAGCGAGCGAGGAAGTTCGAGAGAGCCTTGAGATTGCGGAAGAGCAACCGGAGGATGAACCGGGAACCCCCTCAAGTCCAATTCCAGTGACCGACTGACCAAACCTGCTGATTGCTTAAGAGCGTCATCGTTTCTGACGTAGCAGGCCGGTAAAACCGAGAAAAGCTCTGACGTCACCGCGGCGCACTATCTCGGCATGTGCAGATAGCCGGAGCCCAGCAACTGTCGTCCGACTGGCCCTGAGAATGGTGTCTTGCATACACGGAGGATTATCGCCTGCGAAATTTTCCAATTCAATCTCCTCAGCCGCAGCAGGCCAAAACACCTCAAAAATGCCAAAACTCAGCCCACTACCAGACGTCATGTTGCAACCTGCATCGACGGCTTCGAGGATTCAGCCCGCAATTCGTTTTTTTTTTCATTGACGGCCGCGAATACTCAAGTGTCCCAGTTGGAGCGTTTTGCGCTTCGGCTAGAGCGAAGACTTAGCCCGAACCGAGGCGAAAAGCGGAAAAAATGCGAGACTTAGTGGAATCGCATCCGGATTCGTCTGCTCGCGGTCCATGACCCTTGGACGCCAGAACACCTTGGCGTGTTTCTGAGATCATCGGCTGGAAAGCAGCGCAGACATGGCGCGGAACTCCGCATTTGCTGTTATTCTGGGACGGATTGCGGCGGCCAGCGAATGAACGCTCCACGCCTTCAAACCTCATGAGTGACTCACCAGAGAAGGATGTTGCATGTCAACCGAAGCGACCGACGGCGGAGCACCGGCCGGTGAAGACGCGTTGAGCGAAGCCGATGCGAGTCGGCTTCACGAAGCTCGTCAGAAGATTCTCGACGAACTTGGCAAAATCATTGTTGGCCAGGAGCAGGTCATCGATGAAATCATGATCTGCTTGTTCAGTCGCGGCCATGTGATGCTCGAGGGCGTCCCGGGTTTGGCAAAGACATTGATGATCAGCACTCTGGCACAGACGTTGGATCTTTCTTTCAGCCGAATTCAGTTCACACCCGACCTGATGCCCGCCGACGTCACCGGAACGGAGATCATCGAAGAAGATCGCTCGACCGGGCACCGGGACTTCCGCTTCATGGAAGGGCCGCTGTTCGCTAACGTTGTACTAGCTGACGAGATCAACCGAACTCCACCCAAAACTCAAGCTGCTTTGCTCGAGGCAATGCAAGAGCGGCAAGTCACGGTGGGACGCAACCGGCACGAATTGGCTGATCCATTTTTCGTCTTGGCGACACAGAACCCAATTGAGCAGGAAGGAACCTATCCTCTGCCTGAAGCTCAGCAAGACAGGTTCATGTTCAAGGTATACGTCGAGTACCCAAGCTTCGACGAAGAATTCGAAGTTGCTCGACGAACAACCGGAACCGCCAGTGGAAAAGTGAATCCAGTGCTGGGCGCTGACGAGATCCTGCGGCTGCAGCGTCTCGTTCGTCAGGTTCCAGTGAGCGACCATGTTGTTCGCTACGCCCTGTCTCTGGTCCGCCAGACTCGTGTGGGCAGTGACGGTGTTCCCGACTTCGTTGATGACCTTGTGGGCTGGGGTGCCGGACCGCGTGCGGTGCAGTTCCTGATATTGGGCGGCAAAGCCCGAGCCCTGCTGCAGGGTCGCTTTCATGTGCAGGTTGAGGATATTCAAGCACTCGCCAAGCCTGTACTGCGGCACCGAATGGTAGTGAATTTCGCCGCCGAGAGCGACGGAATCACAAGCGACGAAGTTGTAGAACGAATCATTGCGGCGACGCCGACGACCGAGGACGAACTTTCACGCGATGCCCGATTCCAAAAGATATTTGCGTCCTGAGGTAACGACTCGCATCCGACGTTTGGAGCTCAAGGCACGGCGTGTCGTGGAAGGGTTTCTCTCGGGGATGCATCGTAGCCCCTACTTTGGACAGTCGATCGAGTTTCTCCAACACCGCCAATACACGCGCGGTGATGAGATCCGTCATATCGACTGGAAGGTGTATGCGCGCCAAGATCGCCTACACATCAAACAGTACGAAGAAGAAACGAACCTTCGCTTAACGTTGCTGGTCGATCGCTCGGCAAGCATGGCGTACGGTGAGGGCGAACTGAACAAGTTCGACTATTCAGCATCGATTGCTGCTTGCCTAGGCTATCTCGCGTTGCGTCAAAAAGATGCAACAGGACTGTACACCTTTGACACCGATGTCCGCGGGACGGTCCCTGCAAAGAGCAATCAGCAGCAACTTCCACGGATTCTATCGATGCTAGATTCCGTCGGCGCTGACGGAAGGACCGACCTGACGCGAGTTGCGAAACAGGTCGCCCAGGGAATTCCTCGCCGCGGTCTGGTAATTATCATTTCCGACTTGCTTGGTGTAGACAACCTGATGGATGGGCTTCGTGTTTTGCGACAACGCGGACACGACGTCGCGTTGTTTCACGTGCTCCATGACGACGAAATGGACTTCCAGTTCAACGGCGCGACGCGTTTCGAAGGTCTTGAAACGGAAGACTTCCTCAACTGCAATCCTCGGGCGCTGCGTGAAGGTTATCTGGAAGCACTCGAGGAATTTTTGAGCAACACGCGTCGGGCATGCGGTCGGTTATCGATCGAGTACATGCAAGTACGCACCAGTGAACCGCTAGATGCCGTGCTCGCCAAATTCCTTGCTACACGACAACTGTTGCCAAATCTGAAACGTTAATCACTCCCGATTCCGACTTGTAAAACGACCCTGCACCTTGTTCCTGTATCCCGCCCTAACGCTCGGCTTTCTGTTTGTCGCGATGCCGCTGTTGGTCCATTTGATCAACATGCTGCGTCATCGTCGGCAGCGTTGGGCTGCGATGGATTTCCTGCTGGCAAGTTACAGGAAGCAGAAGAAGTGGATTCGGCTACGACAGTTATTGCTCCTACTTTCGCGTCTGGCTGTTGCCGCCGTGCTCATTGCATTGTTGTGCGGTTGGACAGGTGGCGGACAAATATTGGGCTCCATTGGTGGCATCACGACTCATCATGTGGTGGTGCTCGACGATAGTTACTCAATGGGCGACAGCAGCATCGGCCCCAACAGTCGTCGCACCCTCAGCTCAAATCCTGATGGATCCGATGTCAACGTTGACGCGACGACTGCGTATGGACGGTCTCTTCAAGCCTTGCAAGACTTGACCCGTCGTTTGGCTGCTAGCGATGGCAATCATCAACTGACAGTGATGCGTGCAAGTCGCGCGGCCATGGCAACGCGAGGAGGCAGCGAGTCAGGTGATGCTGCGGCGGATGTCGCATCACAAACCATCATGTCTGATGCAACGTTGGTCAACCGCGTGATGGCCACGACCGCTTCACCGATCCGTACTGACTTGGTGCCGGCCTTAGATCTCGCCACGGAGCTTGTGAATTCAACCCCTGCTGATGCCAAATTCCTGTACATCGCAAGCGACTTCCGCGAGCGGGACTGGGGTAACCCTGAACGTCTCGCTGAATCACTTAGAAAGCTTTCCGGTGAGGTGAAGATTCGCATGATCGATTGTGCGGCTCAACCTGCCAGCAATCTTGCTATCACCGATCTTTCCCCAACCCAAGATGTTTGGGTAGCCGGCGTGCCTGTCGTTGTTACCGCGACCATCCGTAACTACGGCAAAACGGCGGCCGAAGATGTTCCATTGACCACCCGAGTCATTCGTTACGCTGCTGACCGTCAAAACCCTGATCCCACCCTGACTTTGAGTGGCGAGGTTGAGACTCAGCCCGCTCAAGTCATCGATTCGATCCCCGCCGGCGGTGAGATCACACAATCCTTTCAGGTGTTCATCCCTGAGGAAGGAACTCATGCGATCGAAGTCAGCCTGCCGGAAGATGCCTTAGCAATTGACAACTCCCGGACTTGCACGCTGCCGCTGAGTAATTCAGAGAAAGTACTGGTCATTGATGGCTCCGTAAATGACAAAGGCGGCTACCACATCGCCTCGGTATTGAATCCCGGAAGCCAAGTCCAGACGGGTGCGATTCCGGACCGACAACCGCCATCCTTTTTGCGTTCGGCAACTTTGGAAACCTTCGCCCCCTACCGGGCTGTTTACTTGGTTGACGTACCGGAGATTGGCGAGAACGCTGCCGATGCGTTAAGTGAGTACGTGAGACGCGGCGGAGGACTAGCCTTGTTCATCGGAGCCGAGACGAACGTTACGAATTACAACAAGAATCTTTACAGCCCCGATCGCAATTTATTGCCAGCCGCATTAGGCGAGGCAAAGTCGCTTGAACTCAGCCCCGGCAGCAATACCGCCGACCTGCAGTTCGGAGACCCTTCTTCACTGGTCGCCCCGTTAACGGTCGCTGGCGAAGCTGCATTAGCGTTAGTCAACGTCGCCCGCTCCTGGACACTCGAGCAGGAAGGTTCTGCCGCTGACAACTCAATGGGCGATGATGCGACTTCCGATGAATCGACTGCTGAGCGTCCACGCGTTCGAAATGTTCTACTCAGACGCGATGGTGAGCCTTTTGTCACCAAGCACGATGTCGGTGAGGGTTCCGTGGTCACTGTTTTGTCCGGCCTCGATGGAAGATGGACCAATTGGTCCGGCGATCCCACTTTTGTGGTCTTCCTGCTCCAAACAAACGCCCTTTTGTGGAGCGGGGCAGCACCTGACACTCAGCGATTCATCGACTCAAGTCTGGTCAAACGCTTGCCCGTCGAGCAATACACCGACCAAGTGACCTACATCCCTGCAAACAACGAGCCCCCGCGAATCCCAATCGAATTAGCAAGCACGCTGGTAGAACCAGAGTCGGCGGCTGACGAACCTGTCTATGTTGTTGACGTGTCACCAGATGAAATGGTGATCGACGGCGACGCAAGTGTTGCCGAGATACTGCACCCGGGGATCTCCGAATGGGCTCTGACCCGAATAGACGGCAGCGGGCAGGTGCTGCCTGTCGCGTCGGTGATCCGAATTGGGGAAGGTGAGCTAGAACGAGCTGACCCGGCCGCGATACAACAACAACTACTCCCATTGCAGATCACGTTCATGAAAAGTTCGGCGTGGAGCGATGAAAACCAGGCTACGGGAAGCTCCACTCTAACGCTGCTGTTGCTGGGACTCCTGGGGCTGATCCTGGCTGCAGAGCAACTGTTGGCCTACTGGGCGAGCTACCATGCACAGCCTGGAAACTCCGAGCCACGTGTCCGAGCAACCTTGGGGGCAAGCCGATGAATGACCCACAAGGCACAAGCCAAATCATTTACGAGTTTTCCCGTGTCTCGGCACTGGAAGGTTGGTGGGCATGGGCGTTACTTACCGCCGCTCTGGCAACATTGATTTACCTGTGTGTGCGTTTTTATCGTAGAGACGTGCAGGAGATGCCGAAGCCCATCGGTGTCTTGCTGATCGGACTGCGGTTGGTAACTGTGCTCGCCTTGGTGTTTTTCTTCTTCGACCTGCAGCGACGCACCGAGCGAATGGTGACCCGCCCCAGTGAAGTCGCCATTTTGGTAGACACCAGTCAAAGCATGTCCTTGCCGAGTGGAATCGAGCCAACGACGCAGTCGCGGATAGACCGAGCGCAACAGCTGGTCGGTGACAGCGGACTGCTAGAGAAGCTTTCCTCAGAACATCGTGTCAGCGTTTACGCTTTTGGAGATGGAGCCGAACCAAGGTTGATCGACTCGATGGGCGGGCTTGATGCAAAATCCAAATCAAAAGAAGAGCCAAATCCTGAGTCCGCATCCTCGCCCATCGCAATGCTGGGCGCTGCACTGGTGGCTGTCGGCGTGATCTTGGGGTTGATCTCACTCGCGTTAGGCGCTTTCGGACGTGCAGCTATCGTTGGTTGGTGGCTATTACCAGCCTCGCTTTTAATCCTCGTAGGCACCGTCTGCTTAGGCAGCGTGTATAGCGTCCACACCGAACAATCGCTCGCCGAAGTGCTTGGACTTCAAACGCCAGAAACCAACGCGACTACCGAGGAGAATTCGGATCAAAACGAGCCCGAACAACCGATGCGGGTTGTCGACTGGGGAGATGAGCTTGCTGCTACCGGAAGTCAGAGTCGGATTGGGGACGCTGTCCGTAACGTCCTTACCGATCACGACCCCTCAACGCTAGCGGGAATCGTTTTGATCTCTGACGGTCAAAACAACGGTGGCACCGATGTGAACATCGCCATGGCTGCCGCGAGACGTAGCCAAGTTTCGATCTACCCGATCGGGTTGGGCAGTGCCTCCGCTCCTACGAATGTGCGAATTGTTGACATTGACGCACCCCGTCGTGTGTATCCAGGTGACAAATTCGCAGTTAGTGCCGTACTGCAGGGCAGCGGAGAAAAACCACTGGAGGTGGAGGTGCAACTTCTTGATGGACTGGATAACGGTCCCAACAAGAAGAAACCGAGCGATGCGAACAACAAGATCGCACCGCCCGGAGACGTCGTCGACTCTCAGAAAGTGCAAGTCAAAAATGACGGAACCCTCACGGGGATCCGATTTGAACTCGAGCCCGAAGCAGTGGGTCGACGCAGACTCGCAATCCGGATTGTTGCTCCTGAAGCCGACAATAATGACGAAGACAACATACGTGACGCGCGCTATGAGGTGGTAGGAGAGAAGCTAAAAGTCCTCGCCGTTGCTGGGGGACCAACCCGCGAGTACCGATTCGTGCGTAACATGCTGTACCGTGACAACTCAATCCAATTGGATGCATGGTTGCAAACCGGACAACCAGGAATCAGTCAGGATGCTGATAACATCCTGTCTGAGTTTCCCTCAACTGCTGAAGAGTTGTTCAAATATGACGCCATTGCATTGTTTGACCCGAACTGGCTTGATCTTTCAGCCGAGCAGTTGAAGCTTTTGGATCGCTGGCTTTCCCAGCAAGCTGGCGGAATGATCATCGTTGCCGGTCCTGTTTACCACCCGGAATGGAAGCGTCGGCGAACGGACCCAAGAATGTCCACCATCGCTGGCTTCTATCCGCTGAACTTCACTACTCGGCCGATGCTGTTCGAGGGAGGCCGCCAAGGAGGAAGTGTTGCTTGGCCACTAGAGTTCACCCCGGAGGCGCGTCGCGCTGAGTTCCTGTGGGTTGCGGACACACGTGAACAAAGCGAACAAGTCTGGGCTGATTTTTCTGGCGTCTATGACTACGTGGATTCAAAGAGTTCGAAAGCAGGCGCAAAGATCTACGCACTGTTCGCTGACCCAACCACCGAAATCGGTGGTTCCCTGCCGATCTACTTGGCATCACAGTTCTACGGTGCTGGAAAAGTCTACTTTCAAGGCAGCGGCGAAATGTGGCGATTGCGTGCCGAGAGCGATGCCTATTTTGACACCTACTACACCAAGCTTGTTCGCTGGGTCAGTGAAGGCCGTTTACTGCGGGACAGCACTCGTGGCGTGCTGCTGGTGGACAACAACAAAGCGATGATCGGTGACACAATCGCCGTCCGTGCGGTGCTGTCAAATGAACAATACGAACCACTAGATGTCCCTGAGGTTACTGCAAAGCTGCTTTCACCCAGCGGTCGCATCGACGACATCACGTTGCAACCACTTAAAGGTGAGCCACGTGCCGGCACCTACGGAGGACGTTTCATCGTCAGAGAGTCAGGGAGCTATGAGTTACGTCTGACACTAGGCGACGCTTTGGATGAGCAGGTTTTGCGTCAGTCGGTTCAAGTGCGTCTGCCGACCATCGAACTCGAACGCCCTCGCCGGAACGACGAAGAGCTTCAACAATATGCTTCCATTACCAATGGTGCGTATCTGCCTCTGGACCCAACGACGCCAGATACCGAAGTGCAGACCCAGTTGGTGGCGGCAGTGAGACCGCAACCCCAAGTCACCCTTCTACCGGGCACCCCCAACAGCCAGTTCACAGAAAGACGCAACGTGGTGTTGATGTGGCTCATCGCGACCATGCTGACAATGGAATGGGTCGTCCGACGACTACACAGACTTGCCTAAACACAGTGCCATCGAATAAGAAGCGCGACTGAACCACGTTCCAGCAACATTCAGGCTTGCCTGAATGCACACGCGTCTTCATAAAGCGCCGTCCCACTGCTGGCAACGGTTTTTTATACTGGTGTCTGTCCGCCGCATTGCAAATCCTTTTGCAGCGGCACACTCAGTCACTTACTTGGGATAGCCGCGAGGCTCAAGCAACCCAGGCGTGGCACGCCTAAGCAAACGACGAGCTGTCTGCGAATCATCACTACACCAGCGACTTGAGCTGCTCAATCACCTCTCGCAGTTTCGGCTTCAGGATTTCGTTAACCCACTCGTTATCGTTCAACTCCTCGCCCATCTTTGAAAGCTGGTCTGCCACATGCTCAAAGAAACGCTTGGCTCCGGCTTTGGTATCTTCAGACATCTCACTTAACTTGGGCTTCCAGTCATCGAGTTTCTCGGACAACTTGTTCAGTTCTGCCTTTGCCTTCTCAGCTGATTCCTCGCTTGTAACTTCACTCAGTGAAGCTTTTGCCGAGCCATACATGTCTTTCATATTGCCAAGCATTTCTTGGCCACCCTCGAAATTTTTCATAGCCGAGGACGCTTTGTCCCAAGCAACCGAAACACCATCTGCAACCGCGTCCACTGCATCACCGGCAACCTGTTCGATCTCTTCGCCCGACGGAAGTTGCGCTTTCAGGTCTGCTACTTCCCCACCCGTGACTTCAACCGATCCCTCAGGAGCATCCGTGTTGGAACATCCAACGCCCCCAACCAACGCTAACATCCCAAGTAAACAGCCCATTCCAAACCCGCGGAATCGAATTCGCATCATTTCCATCCTGTAATTTTACAAGTAAACAAACACCGTAGATCCAAACGCCATTAATCCAACACTGCCCATCACAGGATGCTCATCACAGGATGGCAGTTCACGCCGCTCCCCGCCCTACTCAACCCGAGGTCGCGTGCTCATGTCGCCTTCGACGCGTCTGTTTGTATGGTTGTTTCTCTGCTTTCGCAACTGCCAGCCGCCTCACAATGGACTGATGAAGTCCCAAAACTGACCAAACCACTTTCCTCTGTTTCCAACACGGTGAACACCGAAAATGTTTCCCAAACCGCATAACCTTCGTGCGTCTCTCGCTGCGAACCTTCGACCGCACCCGCCGTGTTGCCTCAAAGGCCACGCCCCTACGGTCCCCCGACACCGCCGAATCATGCTGAAAAGAGAAGAAAACTTACCATCACAGCAATGCGGTGGTTCATTGTTGCGGTGTCATCTGAGATAATGTTTTTCCACCAGCAAAAGTCGCAACTGTCCTGACCGCGCAATCATCGCGGGGTGATCTGCCTCACCGCGTCCACCGAAGTCGCCCAACATGCAAACGAGCTCATTTACAAGCGGTTTTCTCTTCTATCGCCGCTGATCCGAAACGCTAATCCAAAACGCAGATCGTCAGCGTTTTAGGTTCTTACTACGCAAACAATCCAGAAGGAACAGCAACACAAAGTTCGCACACAAATCATGTTTGGGTCCCGCCGCAAAAAGACGAAACACACCATTGACTGGCCAACGCTTCAAGCGTTGCTGGAGGATGATGATCGTCGCGCTGCCATCGAATACACTTACCCAACCGAGCGGCGTGACAGTTTTCTTCAGGCCACGCGTGCTCTGGACCCCCTGTTGGTCCAAAACCTACTTGCCGCAGGGAGGCAAGTGCACACGGCAGAGCGTTTGATTGATTGGCCCACCGTCGCGGTCGCCGGAATGTTGAACAGCGGAAAAACTAGCCTCGTTGCAACCTTTTTGAGTAAAGCTGGTCAAGCCCGGACTCTGCGTGGCGCAAACAACACTCAGGGCACACACCGATTTGTCCTCTGGCTTCCAACCGCTTGGGAGCAGGACGCGGAACTGTGGGCGTTGTTGATGGAACGCATTGGTGACGCCTTAGGAAAGAAACCCGAGCTACTGGCATCAGACCCGGATGACGCACACCGGCAATACAACAATACCGATGGGGAGCCACAAGCACTTGCTGTCCCGTTGATCGCGACGGACCCAGCGCTCAACTCGATGGGTATCGCCTTATTGGATTGCCCCGACATCGTATCAGATGCCGAGTTTGGACTCGGTTCCCCCGAGGTCCGACGCGAGCTCCTTGGCAGGGCGGCGTCACTTTGCTCGGCGTTTCTTGTCGTGGCGTCCGCAGAGTCATCACGCGACAGCACCTTGGGTGATCTCTTACGAATGGCATCGGACTTGATGCCGGGTGTTCCCCGCATGTTGGCTGTGAACAAAGTACGGCCCCAACAGACCCCGGACCTTGTGTACGAAACATTTCAACCTCTGGCACGTTCCAATGGCATCGAGACGATCTACGCGGCATACGACTTTGAAGTTCCCGGTAGCGTTCCCTTCATTCCCAAGGTTGAAACACAGGCACTGCAAGACGATTTAACCGATAGCGAACGCCTTCCCGTTTTCTTTTCGATTGTAGAAGACGCTAATGACAATCCACCGGCATGTATTTCAGAGGACAGACTGCTTTCATCTTTGCCAACAAGACTTGACCGGGGGCAACTCTTCGAAAAATTTAGCGAGGCTCTCGCAACGAGTTTGCGAAATGTGATTTGGGAAGAAGCTTTTGTGACGCTGGATCGCGATTCAGTTGCGGCACAGCGGGCCACCGACAAAGCCCAACAATGCCTGCTCGATGCATCACTTGATTTTTTCGCACATCGTCAAATAGGCGGCGAAGTGACAGAATTGAGACTACATCAGAGTGAGCGAATTCTTCGACAACTGATGGATTCATTTTCCGCCACCGCTCCATGGTATGCGAGACTTGGTGTCAAACTGAACACTCGGTTACGCGTCATCTTTGGGGGCGCAACTGACCTTCTACGGCAATTGACTCCGTCGGCGTTGGCAAAACGCACAGCGGGTGAAATCAAGGATAAATTCCAGCGCGGAGAATATGGGGGGATGATGACTCCCGAAACCCTTGGCTCATCCTTGGAGCGTTACAACGGTACGCTGAATCTTCCCCATTGGACGACTTCCGACGGCAAGGCATTAGACGAAGAGAGATGGATTCAGGCTTGTGAGGATGCAATCCTGCGTTTCGAACGCGACGACTTCACTGCACTTGACGCCCGGCGACTCGATGAAGCCGTCAGGGAGATGTGGAAAGAGATCCCCGCACACAAGAAGCTTGTTGCCGGTTTGACTCCGCTCGCTCTGATGCTTGCCGCGTTCGGTGCCGTACTGATGATTCCGATTGACGGTGGTGGCACAACGCTTGTCATGTCGGCATCGATTCCAGAGTTACTTGCAGCCGCCGGATTAACCACCCTGTCAACCTTCTGGGCCGGCGGTCGGAACACGAAAAATGTGGGCCAGCAGGCAGCGCGGCAGCAACTCGCTGATTTTCATGCAGTCCTCTGCGACACATTTGGTGTCGCACGGATGACCGAGCCAGCAATGATTCGAATCGCAGGCGGCAACGAAAAGGTGCTGCCATCAAAAATTGTGGTGCGTGAAGCAGTTGAATGCACGCTGCAGCTCTACAAAATTCGCGAAGAATTTCAAAAGGAACTACAACGCAGCGTGCCCCGCAACGGTCCGCCCAGCCCCTGAGAAAGAATTGTTCCATGTCCAAATCAGAAAGTGATACACAAGCAGGCACAGCGCTGGGACAACCCGGACTTGAGCATCTGACCCGCATCCGACGCGCTGCTGCCAACGTCTTGGGAAACAGCCCTGCCGGACGCGAAGTGCTAGAGCTTTGTGATGACCACGCAGAGGCACGCGATCGCATCCTTGACGACAGAAGCAGTGGGTTAACTGTGGTGGCTGCGATCGGTGCCACCGGCCAAGGAAAGTCGTGGATCATTCGGCAACTCATTGGTAACCGAGATACCAGACAACAAATCAAAAGTGGAAATAATGCTGACGAGGCGACAGAGCAGCTGATTTGGGTTGGACCAGCTCCCCCCAACAATCTTGACACAACCCACGAACAATATGTGCATTGTTCTGTGTCAGAGATGCAACCGATCGGCACCTCCTACTTGCTGGTCGATGCGCCCGGTGCGACTGACGACCGAAAGGCGATCGCCAGCGTAGCAAAGCGAGCGTTGTCACTCGCATCCGTGATGTTGCTGGTGGTGCGTCGTGATCAAATCCGGAGCGAGAACATCGCTGCATTAGCCGCGGCCAGCGAGGGAACGATTGTGATCCCAGTGATAAATGCTGTTCGCTCACAAGACGACCATCTGCCGACAGAAGTTGACACCTTACTGGCACGAATGCGAAAGGCTGCTCCGTCCAGTACCATCTCACTACCCGTGATCGTCGATGATTTCGAGATTGAAAATCGATCTGAGTCAGAGGTGGGCAAGCGAGCCGCCAAAGACGTCACGGACCGACTCAAGAGTGAACTTGAATGTGCATGGGCTGGGGATCGCCGCCGCAGTGCCCGCCTTGCGGCCATCGACTCGAGATTCCAAGTCGCTCTGCACGCTGTTTTGAGTGACCAGTTGCCAGGCCTCACCGCCGCTGTCCGAAGACTCAACACGGAGGCAAAATTGCTGCCCGGTGAGATTGCCGAAACCCTCGTTGGACGCGATGGTCCTCTCCGGGCTGCCGTGCGTTCTCGTCTTCGACTTAGTCTGCTAACCGAAACGGTGGGGTTCTTCTTTCCCTACCGAACCTTCCTGTCTGTGCTCAATATGACTCATGGCGCGTGGGATCGAGTACTGCTGTCACTGTCGGGTTCTTTACCCTCTCTTGTTGGAGCAGTTTGGACCAGCACCAAAAATTTAAGCGCGAACCGAGGTGCAGAACAGGACCTTCGAGAAGGGCTGCAGAATCGCTGCTCCGCTGCGGTCAAGGACAGGCTCGGACCGCTCGCCGAACGCTTTCACGATGAGTTGCTCGAGTTGCGGGCTGCTAAACCTTCTACGAATTCCAGTGTCGCCCATGGCACCCGAACCCAAGTTGCCTATCTTGCCGGCATCGACAGTTTGCAAGAGAATTCACAACGTATTTTCGATGAAGAAGTAGAGCGAGTCGCACCTTCCCGCTTCACTGCAGCGATCTGCGGTTTTCTTGGAACCACTCTTTTTTGGTTCTTAATGGCGGGTCCCATTGTGGCGTTGTATCGAGGATACTTTGATGCAAGCTATGACGCGTTGAGCCATTTGGGCGGCGAACTTACAAGTTTTCCCAGGCCTGACTTGGCGATGATGTTGACGAGCCTACTGCTTTCTTCGCTTCCTGTGGCCATCTTTGCGATGTTGGTTTTATCAGCTTCCCAAAGTCGCTCGAAGATCCGCAAGGCAGAAAAAAGAATACGTGATGTTCATCACGAGACGATTGAACGACTGCAAAGCGAGGGTGTACTTCGGCTGAGCTGGGATGAGCCCCTGCTTGCTGATGCTGAATTCCTACTTTCAGCCGGTTCTGCCGACATGGAGTCATGATGCCGTTGATAACGCTTAAAATCCAAATGACCTTATTAGCGCAAACCGCCGTTGCTAACGATTCACCCACGGGCTTCTTTGGAATCTTGCTGAGTGGCGGGTTGGTCGGCATTCTGATCCTGCTTGTTCTCGCGGGGCTGAGCATCACCGCGGCCTACTTGTTGTTTGATCAGGTCATGACGCTGCGACGCAAGGAAGTCCTACCGGATGGAGTCAGTGACACGGTTCGCCAAGCCTTGTTGACGGGGCGACCCGCGGAAGCCGACGCTGCCTGCCGCCGCGTTCCCAGCGTTCTGAGTGTGGTGCTGCTGTCGGGCCTTTCCGAGTTTGAATTTGGCTGGCGAGAAGTCGAGAAGGCCGTCGAAGATTCGCTCGCCCAGCAATCCGCACGATTAATGCGTCGCATCGAATACTTATCCGTGATTGGAAACATCGCGCCCATGGTCGGTTTGCTGGGAACAGTTACCGGTATGATTTTTGCCTTCCAACAGGTGGCAGCCACCCGTGGAGCGGCCGGTGCTGGTGACCTCGCCGAAGGAATCTACCAGGCGCTCGTCACCACCGTATGCGGACTGGTAGTCGCGATCCCGTCACTTGCGATCTACGCCGTTTGCCGAAACCGGGTTGATTCGCTCATCGCTGAAGTCGCCTACCAAAGCCAACATGCGCTTGCACCTATCAAACGTCGTCCGGCTACAAGAGTTCGTCAGGCGACAAACAATCCGCCAACTGCCCAAGCCAAGAGTGTTGCAGCAAACACCACGCAAGGCCGAAAGCCGAGCGACCGCCCTCCTACTACTACGCCGCCCCAAAACCCCCCGCCTAAAGGCAAATAGCCTGATAAGTCGCTTTTGACTTGACGTTGCCAGCGGGAGCCACGGGCAGCATTCGACGCCGGATACTTTTTTGGGTTCCCAACCGTTCCCCCCACTCCTCCAGCAGGCCAATCTGCCGCTACGCTGTCCCGGTCCACGAACGCTTACCCCCTACGGTTGCCACGGCCAGCCTAGCGACCACCCTGTCTCTTTCTTCGTCGCAGTCGACCGCCAAGCAACAGACGTCCCCAAGCACCAGTTTCATCGATTCATCCTTGCCCGACTAAGAGAACACACATGCTTCCCGGACTCAGCCTCTTTGATATGACCGGACAGACAGCCATCGTAACTGGTGGTTCCAAAGGGCTTGGAAAAGCCATCGCAGAAGGACTTGCGTCAGCGGGAGCCAACGTTGCATTGATTAGTCGCAATCAGTCCGAGGCTGAGGCAGCCGCTCAGGAAATCGCAGACACCTACCAAACGCGAACACTGGGGCTTGAAGTTGATGTCACACAACAGCCTGCCATCGAAGCAATGGTCGCTACTGTGTTTGAAAAGTTTGGTCGCATTGATGCATTGGTCAATAATGCAGGAATCAACATCCGAGGCCCTATCAGCGAGCTAACTCTCGAGCAGTTCCGCGAAGTTCAGCAAGTGAACGTAGAAGGTATCTGGATTGCCACTCGAGCTGTTCTTCCGATCATGAAGAAACAAGGTGCCGGGCGCGTGATCAACCTTGCCAGCACCCTCGGTCTCGTCGGCTTGGCAAATCGGACCCCCTACGCAACCAGTAAAGGCGCGGTGGTCCAGTTGACACGAGCCATGGCACTTGAGTTTGCCGAAAGTGACATCACGGTGAACGCGATTTGCCCAGGGCCATTCCTGACCCCGATGAACGAGCCAATTGCAGACACTGAGGAGGCTAAGAAGTTTATCGTGGGTGCAGTAGCCATGAACCGATGGGGAAGGATGGAAGAAATCCAAGGTGCAGCAATTTACCTTGCTAGCCGAGCTTCAAGCTTCACCACGGGTAGCATGCTGGTCGTCGATGGGGGTTGGACCGCCCGCTGATGCCACGAAGCTCTTATCGACGGGGAAACGTACCTACCCACTGCTGGTGAAGACAGCAACACAGCACTGCATCCAGTACCTCAGCACAGCAACGCAGCACGCGACTTAACTGGGATAGCGGTGTCTACGTTCAAAGCACGGCGGCCCGTTCCTCACCTGCCCGCAAACCTAAATTTCCATAGCGATGATAATCACTGCTGATTGACTGCTCTTGTACATACCACATCAGTTCGATCCGGCCCTCGGTACAAACGGGGGTATCGGCAACGTGCACGTACCGATCCATCACCGCTCGGCGCACCTCCATCGGCACGCGTTCCGGGGATGCATATCTCAACCGGCTGACACCTCCCCATTCAACCGATTCAATCAACTCCTCCGTTGTTTGCTCAACGAACTCAATATCCGCAGCCCAAGATTCAGTCATATCGTGCAAGCGTTTCAGATTGCCCGAGTGCACTCCTTCAGGTGCGCTGACAATTGATCTGCAGGCAACCGCTTTGGCTGCTGCGACCCGCATGACAATCTCGCTCCAGGTGTCATTTTCAGAAACCCGTATCACGAGGACCGGCATGGGTACGTAACGACGAAGATTGTCCTGCCCAACAAGCCGAAAATGATCATGTGTTTGCAGAAATTCATCGGCCGCGGCACGCTGATAGCTGGCAATCGCCTGGCACAGAATCCTCGTTGCTTCCTGGTCAACTTCCCCACTATCAGAAGCTTGCTGGACTAAAGCGGAAGCTAACTCAGCCAGTTGCCGATGAGCCCCCCGCGTAGGATCCTCATGCAGCGTGGCCGCGGAACTCCTTGGCGTTGAAAACAATGGTTCTGGAGCCAATGGTTCTGCAGCCAATGGTTCTGGGGGGTAAATGCAAGCATCAAACTTCATCAACTGAGCCACGTAGTTGGGTCCTCCGGCTTTGATCCCCGGACCAAAGGCGCTTCTCCCCATACCCCCAAAAGGTTGCCGCAGCACAATCGCGCCGGTTGTCGATCGGTTGAGATAGAGATTGCCGGCTCGAATTCCCGCTAACCACTGCGTTTGTTCGCGATCATCCAAACTCTCAAGTCCGCTGGTCAAACCGTAACCTGTTTCGTTTACGATCTGAATTGCCTCGGACAACGACCGAAAACTCATCACACCCAGGACCGGTCCAAAGAACTCTGTG
>Ga0315320_10001398_pt1 | contig 19954 bp, 16 predicted proteins | sample M140m21515metaG_FD_203458 | JGI IMG/M metagenome (GOLD analysis project Ga0315320, IMG submission 203458) | Ammonia-oxidizing marine archaeal communities from Monterey Bay, California, United States - M1 40m 21515 | ecosystem: Environmental > Aquatic > Marine > Coastal | place: USA: California... | reverse complement strand
GATACGCGCCGTAAGGCAACGATTTTGGGTGTTTATAGCAGCAAGGTCCACCTCTTCCCATCCCGAACAGAGAAGTTAAGCCTGCTTGCGCTGATGGTACTGTCCTTTTGAGGATGGGAGAGTAAGTAGATGCCGATCTTAAACCCCTGACTACTTTGTAGTTGGGGGTTTTTTTATGCCTGAATTTTTAAAAATCTGTTGAGCTTAAGTCGTTAAGGCCAAACGGAACAGGTCTTCATAATCGAAGTATAAAGATGTATCTTTAGACCAGAAGTTATATATTATTAAACAAAATTTAATAGAGTGAATTCAATTTAAAATCAAAATTTATTTTTTGTTAAGGAACATCTTGGAATCTCCAAGGCTGCCACCAATTATGACATACTTGATTCTACTAATAAAGAAATAATATTAAATTGTCGTGAAGAAAATCTTGGTTTTTTACCAAGATGTTAAGATTTAAAGGTTAGAAACGAATAAATTTTAATAACAAAATTAAATATACAACGTTGTGTTTAATGGAATAAAACATAAATGAAAACAAAAGAAGAAATAGTTACCAATTGGTTACCTAGATACACAGGAACTCCTTTAGAGCAATTTGGAGAGTATATTTTATTGACGAATTTTATTGGCTACGTAAATATTTTTGCTCAAAAGTATGGTATAGAAATTATTGGTTCAGATAAATCAATGCAAACAGCAACACATGAGAATATAACGATAATTAATTTTGGAATGGGTAGTGCTATGGCTGCAACGGTAATGGATTTATTATCAGCGATAATGCCCAAAGCTGTATTGTTTTTGGGCAAGTGTGGTGGTTTAAAAAAGAAAACTGTTTTGGGTGATTTCATAATTCCAATAGCAGCTATTAGAGGCGAAGGAACGAGTAATGAATATTTACCGCAAGAAGTCCCGGCACTTCCTTCGTTTAGATTACAACGCACGATCTCAACGGCTATGAAGGATTTTAAAACTGACTATTGGACAGGGGTTATTTTTACAACAAATCGTAGAGTTTGGGAGCATGACGATGACTTTAAGAATCGGCTGACTGAAGCACGTGCAATTGGTATTGATATGGAAACGGCAACGTTATTTACTGCAGGTTTTGCAAATGGTATTCCAAGGGGTGCCCTGCTTTTGGTGAGCGATAATCCCATGCTACCGAGTGGCGTTAAAACAAGTGAAAGTGATAAATCAGTTACTTTAAATTTTGTAAATACTCATGTTAATATCGGTATTAGAGCTTTGGAAGAATTACGAGATTCAGGTGACAGTGTGAAACATATGAAATTTGACCATAGGTCGTGAAACCTTGGGTTAAAGGCAAATGATTCATTAAAAATTAACCGATCAAAAATACACAGGGTGACTTGCTTAAATCGTAAGCGCTTTCACGCCAGTCCTCTACACTCATTGATCGAACACGTTGGTTGTGAAGCGTAATGTTAGAAGCAATACAAAGTTGGGTCTGGCCTGCAAGCTCATTCAATAAGTCTTCTAAGACATTCATGTTTCTGTATGGAGTATCCATGAAAATTTGGGTATAGCCTTTTTTTCTCGATTCAAATTCGTAAGTCTTGAAGGTTCTTATACGTTCTTTTCTGTCTTTAGGAAGATAACCGTGAAAACTAAATTTTTGCCCAGAGAACCCACTTCCCATTAATGAAAGCAGGATTGATGAGGGCCCGACAAATGGGATTACGGTAATTTTTTGTGAATGCGCTAAGGAAACAATTTCAGATCCAGGATCCGCAACGCATGCACAGCCTGCATCTGATAGCACACCGACGTCATTACCAGCAATCAGCCATTGAAGACACTTCATGGAATCTTGTTCTGTACTGCGCTTATTCATTTCAATGAACATGGAATCATCTATCGGGAATTCTCGATCCATTTTGCGTAAAACACGTCTTGCAGATTTCATGTTCTCAACAATAAAATAACGCAATGAAATCGCTTTTTCTACTACTTCATTTGGTATGATGTCTGAAATACTTTCGCCTCCCAGTGTATTTGGGAGCAAATATAATATACCTGATTTATTCATTAGTAAGTCTTTTTAAGATAATATCTGTGCTTTCGTCTAGTAATTGATACACATGCTCAAATCCGTCCTGTCCACCATAATAGGGGTCAGGCACTTCAATTCCATGTGGTGAGGTTCTAAATTCAAGGATGAGTTGTACCTTTTGGATGTCTGTCTCGTTTCGTGCAAGTCGCACAACGTTCTTGTAATTCGACTGATCCATCACGTAGATTAAATCAAAGGCATCAAAATCTGAAACAATAAACTGTCGTGCTTTGAGCCCAGAAATATCAATGCCTTTGGATTTTGCCGTAGCTGTCATTCGGGTATCAGGAGCACCACCTACATGGTAATTTGCTGTACCAGCAGAATCAACATAAATATCAAGTTGATTGTCTTGAACTTTCTTTCGCATTAATCCATCTGCCATTGGTGATCGGCAAATATTCCCCAAGCATACCATTAGTATTTTCACCTTGCGAAGTTACATAAAATGCCGCCGTTAAAATTTTAAATACGTCTTCCTTTCCATTTTAACTATTCCATAAGCCAGTTAGTATCTACGAATAAGGCAGCGAGACTTATGTGTATTTCCCGAGCCAATTTAAACTCACTAGGAAAGGCATTTGTTTTTTGAATTAATACAAAAACAATGGCACAAAGCGCACCTAATTTAAATATCAGGAAAAAATCGAAGGAAATTGTTTAGCTTTAATCATAAATATCCACATTGTGTCTGAAGACAAGATAATTCTAGGAATTGACCCTGGAACCACAGTTATGGGGTACGGACTAATCCATGTGAAAAATAAAGAGATTACGCTCGTTAATTTTGGGATAATTCAGCTTAAAAAGATAGACAATCACGCAGATAAACTCAAACGAATTTTGGATCGGTTAAATGGTCTAATTCTAGAATTTAAACCAGATGAAATGGCAATAGAAGCACCATTTTTTGGTAAAAATGTACAGTCGATGCTTAAGCTTGGGAGAGCTCAGGGCGTCGCAATTGCAGCAAGTCTATATCATAATGTACCTTATGAGGAGTATTCACCAAGAAGAATCAAACAGGCCATTACAGGCAAAGGTGGTGCCTCAAAAGAACAGGTTGCAGCAATGCTCCAGAGTATTCTTAGATTCGAAGAAATGCCTAAATATTTGGATGCCACAGATGGTTTGGCCGTAGCACTTTGTCATCATTACTCAAAAGGGAAGGGTGAAAACAATAAAAACAAGTCGAGTAGTTGGGCTGGCTATATTCAAACAAACCCAAAAAGATTGAAGAAATGAATCTTATTGAAATTTATACTGACGGAAGTTCAAGAGGCAATCCAGGGCCAGGCGGCTATGGTATTGTTATGTCTTACAAGCGGAACGAAAAAGAGATTTCTCAAGGATTTCGTAAAACAACGAATAATCGAATGGAATTGTTAGCCGTTATCGTTGCAATTGAATCCTTAAAAACAAAAGATATCCCGGTGAAAGTATATTCTGACTCCAAGTATGTCATTGATTCTATAACGAAAGGATGGTTGGACTCATGGATCATGAAAAAATTTAAGGGAAAAAAGAATCAGGATTTATGGATGCGTTATCATGAGTCAGCGAGACCATTTCGGATTTCTTTCGAGTGGGTAAAGGGCCATACAGGGAACCCAAAGAATGAACGTTGTGATGTTCTCGCCGTAGAGGCTTCAAAAAACGAATCTTTAGAAATAGATCAGGTCTACGAGGCTAATGATGAAGCAACAGGCTTATTCTGATTCAATAACAGTAATAAAACCTTGCAATCCCTGCTGTGTGCAACCGAACATCGTTCCTGAAATCTATAGAAGTATGCGTCATCGGTACATTTTCCTTGTCCATTATCCGTTCTATCCCACAAGAAAACACTATTAGTCTGAGAGCTATTTGTGAATTGAATATCTTGATCTAGGCACGACGCGAGTGGCTTTGCCACAAAATCATCAATTGGCGATTGAGATTTACTTAAGAAACATATAAAAGGAGCGATCTACTAGTAAACATAGTCAGTTTAATTATCTAAAGGTATGAATTTGACTTATTTTTCGGAAAATAAGACGCATCGGGATTAAACTAAAATTGAAGAGTACCAGCGTTTTATATTATTTAGATCCTCGGATTTACGTTCTGCCAGATCCTTAATTTGTTCTTCGGTTACTTTTCCTAAACCAAAATATTTCGCTTCAGGATGAGCGAAATACCAACCGCTAACAGAGGCTGTAGGGGTCATAGCGAGACTTTCTGTTAGTGTAATGCCGATTTGACTCGTTACATCTAGTAATGAAAACAAACCAATTTTTTCAGTATGATCTGGGCATGCCGGGTAACCAGGTGCTGGACGTATACCTGTATATTTTTCTTTGATCAATTCTTCGTTGGATAAGCATTCTTTTTCTGCATAACCCCAAATTCTCGTTCGCACCTTATGATGAAGATATTCTGCAAAGGCCTCTGCCAATCTATCAGCAAGAGCTTTTAATAAGATTGAGTTATAATCGTCATGGTCTTCCTCAAATCGTTTAATATGTGGTTCAATACCAATACCGCTAGTTACGGCAAAACCACCAAGGTAATCTATTATGTCGGATTCTTTTGGTGCGATAAAGTCAGCGAGAGCATAATTTGGTTGCGATTGTGCTTTTTTTGTTTGTTGCCGCAAAGTGCGCTGTGTATACAATGTTTGTGATCTCCGCTCATCCAAATATATTTCGATATCGTCTCCGATGGCGTTTGCGGGAAATACACCTACAATCCCCTTTGAACGAATCCAATTTTCCTTTTCTATTTTTTTCAACATTTGTTGAGCATCCTCAAATAACTTTTGAGCTTCCTGACCTACAACCTTGTCTTCAAGAATGTTAGGATATCGACCGTAAAGTTCCCAAGTTTGAAAGAAGGGTGTCCAATCTATGAATGGGATTAACTTTGATATGCCTACATTATCTAAAAGTTCGACACCTAGTTTTTTAGGACGGAAAATGGTACTTTGATCAAACTTCAAGATTGGGCGATTCCCTCTTGCAGTTTTCAAAGTGATTAGTTTTTTGGCTTTCAAGTGTTTTTCATGTTGAATTCTGACTTTGGAATAATCTGACTTCACTTCATCGATAAAGGATTCCTTTTTCCTTCCCAGGAGTCTTTCTGCAACAGTAACTGATCGGGAGGCGTCTAAAACATGTACCGCTTGTCCTTGAGAATAGTGCTCATCTATTTTAACAGCAGTATGAACTCTTGATGTAGTTGCTCCACCGATTAATAGAGGGTAGCTAAGATTGGCTTTTTGTAGCTCTTGCGCGACATAAACCATTTCATCTAAAGAAGGCGTTATTAGACCACTCAGTCCGATGATGTCAACTTGTTCTCTAATTGCCGTTTGAATAATACGCTCAGCTGAAACCATAACACCCAGATCAATAATTTCGTAATTGTTGCAACCCAATACAACTCCAACAATATTTTTGCCAATATCGTGAACATCCCCCTTGACCGTAGCCAATAATATTTTCCCAGAGGATTTTATTCTACCTCCTTTTTCTGCTTCGATGAACGGCAATAAATAGGCGACTGCTTTTTTCATTACGCGCGCTGATTTCACAACTTGAGGGAGAAACATTTTCCCACTACCAAAGAGGTCTCCAACAATATTCATTCCATCCATTAGAGGCCCTTCAATGACTTTAATCGGACGGTCATAATTTTTTCTACATGTTTCAACATCTTCCTCAATAAATTCAACGATGCCTTTTATCAAAGCATGGGCCAACCGTTGATTTACTTCTTGTTTGCGCCACGATAAGTCGATCTTTTTTTTCTTCCCACTACCCTTAACCGTTTCGGCGTATTCAAGAAGTTTCTCAGTAGCATCCACTTTGCGATTTAGCAAAACATCTTCCACATAGTCTAATAATTTCGGTTCGATATCAGAGTATATTTCGAGCATGCTCGGATTTACAATTCCCATATCCATTCCATTTTTTATCGCATGAAATAAAAAAGCCGAATGCATAGCTTCTCTTACCTTTGTATTCCCTCGAAATGAAAAAGACACATTGGAGATACCTCCGCTCACATGCGCGCCGTCTAGGTTTTCTTTTATCCAATTTGTGGCTTGAAAGAAATCTAGTGCATTGGTATTATGCTCTTTCATACCCGTTGCTACTGGGAAAATATTTGGATCGAAAATTATATCATATTTGTTAAATCCGACTTTCTCGGTCAAGATGTCGTAAGAGCGTTTACAAATCTCAATACGGCGTTGGTATGAATCGGCTTGTCCATTTTCGTCAAAAGCCATCACGATTACTGCTGCACCATAGGTCTTTATGGTTTTAGCTTGTGCGATGAAATGAGACTCTCCCTCTTTTAATGAGATAGAATTTACAATTCCTTTGCCTTGAATACATTTAAGTCCAGCCTCTATTATTTCCCATTTTGAGCTATCGATCATTACAGGTACTCTCGCGATATCGGGTTCAGATGCGATTAGATTTAGAAAAGTTACCATCGCTTCTTTACCGTCAATCATACCCTCATCCATATTGATATCGATAATTTGGGCGCCTCCATTTACTTGCTCCAATGCAACAGCAACAGCTGCCTCAAAGTCTCCCGCTTGTATGAGCCTTAAAAACACTCTTGACCCTGTAACATTCGTACGCTCGCCAATATTTATAAAATTACTTTCTGCGGTAATGATTAAGGGTTCTAGCCCGGAAAGCATTAGTGTGTTTTCTGCCATTTTAGTACTTTCTTGGGTTATAGTTGTTGACTAAGGCTGAGATGGCTTGAATATGTTCAGGGGTAGTGCCACAGCAACCCCCAACAATATTCATTAATCCTTCATCTAAAAATATTTTTATTTGGGCAGCCATTTGTTCAGGGGATTCATCGTAGTCACCAAAGGCATTTGGTAATCCCGCATTGGGATGTGCACTTACGGCAAAGGGTGCAGTTCTATTTAAAATCTGTAAATAAGGGCGCATCATGTTCGCTCCAAGTGCACAATTCAAACCAATACTTAGTAATGGCATGTGAGATAATGAAATAAGAAAAGCTTCTGTTGTCTGTCCTGTTAATGTACGGCCGCTTTGGTCGGTTATTGTACCAGAAACCATAACAGGTAGCTCTTTTTTCGTTGCATCAAAGACCTCCTGTATGGCAAAAAGTGCAGCTTTTGCATTCAAAGTGTCAAAGACAGTTTCAACCAAAAGTAAATCCACCCCTCCGGCGATTAATGCCTGAACTTGTTCACGATAGGCGTCTTTTAAAGCATCAAATGTGATTGCTCTGTATCCGGGGTCGTTAACATCTGGAGAGATTGAAGCTGTTCTGTTGGTAGGACCAATTGAACCAGCAACAAATCTAGGCTTGTCTTTGTATTCCGTTGCTATTTCCTTCGCTATGATTGCGCTTTGATAATTTATATCATAAACAGCATGTTCGAGGTCATAATCGGATTGTGCAATACTAGTTCCTGAAAAAGTATTGGTTTCAACGATATCGGCACCTGCATCAAAATAGGCTTTATGAATTTCTTTTATGATTTCAGGCCGCGTGATAGAAAGTAAATCATTGTTCCCCTTCAGGGGTTTTTTGTGTTCCTCGAAAGCACCTTCGCGAAAGTCGAATTCTTCAAGTTTATGCCTTTGAATCATTGTACCCATTGCGCCATCGAGCACGAGTATTCTATCTTCCATTATGGATTTAATCATTTTTTAAAAATTAAGGAAGAAATGGAGGTGAAATACGCCTGCTTATTTTTCGGTAAAAACCGTTGGAGTTGGCACCTTATTAAAAAACAGGTTGCCAAGGAGTCAAAGGGCCAATCCCTCATCCTTTCTTCATAAGTCTATAAAAAGAACGTATACCCAAAAGTAAAACATTTTTAAATCTAACAGTGTTGTTAGCTACTTAAAATTCAGTGAAGAGTTAACTTTTTATAGAGTAACATAGGCTCGGTGAACTAGCGATGATGTTTTTTAATTCAAGTTCTACCAACATTGATTGCAAATGACCTACGCCCAACTTTGAATTCTGAATCAGCTCATCAATATGAATATCGTTTCTTTGTTGTATCGTTTTTACAATCTCTCTATCATTATTTGATAGTTATAATGGGTATTAGTTCTGCCTGTTTATTTCCCAATTCATAAGTTCAAATAAGTCATTGGCCTCCGTTATTAGATGAGCTTTATTCTTCTTAATAAGCTCGTTGCATCGGCCATATGAGACATCTCTTATTGCGTTTGGGAATGCCATCAACTCTCTTGCATAATTATTCGCAAGCTCTGCCGTAATCATCCCCCCACCTTTTATTTCAGATTCAATGATCACAGTAACATCTGACACGCCAGCAATAATTTTATTTCTCTGAGGAAAACTGTATTTATTTGGTTTTTTTTGATAGTCAAACTCACTGATTAACGCGCCACCTGAATAAAGAATTTATTTAGCTAGGATTCTATTTTTACTGGGGTAAATCATTTGAAGTCCATGGTCTAAAACGGCCGCAGTATTAACATTGTATTTTAAGCAGCTTCAGTGAACAAAGGTATCAACTTCTGAAGCAAGTCCACTAAGCACTATAACCTCACTTCCTTGAAATGAGGAGATAAGCTGTTGCGTCATTTCTTTTGCATAATGACTACATTTTCGAGAGCCAACAACAGAAACTATTCTTTTGTTCTTGAATTTCAATGGACCTAAAACATTCAATGATATCGCACCGTCCGTACATTCTTTGAGCTGAGAGGGGTAGGTTTCTTCTTTAAAGAAAAGGTTAGATATTTTATATTTTTTATTGAAGTAGAGGTTTTTCCTAGCATGCTTTAGCGCTCGGGATCTCTCCATAGAATTTAATTCCCGTTCAGGTGCTCCAATTCGTTTGGCTAATTAATTTATTGGTGACTCAAAAACAGTTTGAAGGGATCCGGATTTTCGTACAAGTGAGTTGAGCCTGCGTTTTTATAAAGTTCAATTTGATTATCCAAAATTTTAGTAGTTTCGTTATAATAAGATAATAAAATTTTAGATGAAATTTAACTTTCGATTACTTCTTCTATTTTCTCTTTGTTTCAACTTTTTCAATTGTTTTTCACAAATAAGCGGTAACGTCAAGGATGGTAACTCGCGTGAGATTTTAGTTGGTGCAAGAGTAGAAGTGCTAGGAGGACAGAGAACAGCCAGTGATGCCAATGGAAACTTTAAACTTAATGTAAATGAGTATCCGACGTGGATAAAATGCACTATCTCGGGATACATGCCTGATTCCATTAAAATTGATAAAGCGAGAACAATATCTTTTGAATTATTTGAACAAGTTTTAGAAATGAGAACCGTTGTAGTTTCTGCAGGGCGTCGCAACCAAAATATTGAAGACGTTTCAGTTTCGATGGAAATTATTACGCCTGAGCTCATAAATAACAAGGGGTATTCAAACCTTGAACAGGTAGTTGACCAAAGCCCTGGTGTATACGCTATGGATGGTCAGGTTAGTATTCGAGGTGGTGGTGGTTATGCCTACGGAGCAGGGAGCAGAGTGCTTCTCTTGTGGAATGGTATTCCAATGATGTCTCCCGATGTTGGCGATGCAAAATGGAATTCTATTCCTATGGAGCAGGCTTCTCAAATTGAAATTATGAAAGGTGCATCCTCCGTATTGTATGGAAGCGGCGCCTTGAATGGAGTGATTGCTTTGAGTGAAAAGGAACCGGGTCCAAAAGGGACATTTAAAGCAAAAATTCAGTCAGGTGTTTATGATAATCCAAGACGTCAATCTATGAGGTGGTGGAATAAAAACCCAACGTTTCACCTTGCAGATTTGTACTATGGAAAATCAAAAAAGAATATAGGATACACCATTGGAGCCAATGCCTATATCGACTCAGGTTTTAGAAAAGAAGAAAACGAGGAAAGGTACAGACTTAATGGATCCTTTTATTTTAAACCAGAAAACAATAAACGCCTTAAGACCGGGCTTACCTACAATCTTCAATACCAAGACGTAGGCGTATTTGTGCTCTGGAAGAATGACTCTATGGGTTATGAGCCTCAAGACAACACAATTGATAGGCAAAAATCCATTAGGCTGAGTGTTGACCCTTACTTGAAGTTGTACGATAAATACAAGAATAAACATTACTTCCGGTCTCGATATTATTTAGTTACAACTGGAAATACCGAAAATCTTTATGCTAATTCATTAGCTGAGATGTACTATTTTGATTATCAATTTCAGCGTAATCTTCGGGCAGGAAATACCTTGACAGCAGGTTTTTCAAACACGAATAATAGGGTGGTAAGTTGGGTTTTTGGCGACCATTTGTCTGAAAATGCCGCCGCGTATGCGCAATTGGAGAGTAAATTCAAGAAGATGGATTTGTCACTTGGAATGCGCTTGGAGTGTTATAAAATTGATACGCTAGATTTTGATTCTAATATTTACTTGAATTACTTGAATAAGGATGAGGTTTTAGATTCCTTGGCCATTCCAGTTTATCCTGTTTTTCGAGCTGGTTGGCATTATGAACTTGCACCCAGTTCTCACATCCGCGCGTCTTTAGGGCAAGGAATCCGTTTCCCTTCAGTTGCTGAAAGATTTGTTTCTACATCTGTCGGCGGATTAATTATTTTCAAGAATCCTGATTTAAAACCAGAAAAAGGTTGGGCTGCAGAAGTTGGATATAAGCAAATTCTCAAAATGGGAGATTGGAAAGGATATTTTGATGTTTCTGGTTTCATTAATCAATACAGTAATATGGTTGAATTCACTTTTGGTGTCTATAACCCTGACTCAATTGTATTGCAATTTCAAGATCCTGGAGAACTAGATTATATTTTAAATTGGGTAGGTTTTCAGGCGCAGAATGCTGAGAGAGCAAGAATTGCAGGTGTAGAATTTTCATTTAATAGTATGGGTAAAATAGGGGATGTAGAGTTGACATCATTGTTGGGTTATACCTACATGGATCCTGTAAGTTTGAATCAAGACTCTATTTACAGACAAACTTTTTCCGATACGAGTGTAAATCTTTTAAAGTATAGATTTCGGCATTTAGCAAAGGTGGATATCCAAGCTACCTACAAGAAATTTTTCGTTGGCTTTAGTTGTCGTTATAATAGTTACATGCAAAACATTGATGCTGTATTCGAGCAAGATGTTGACCCCTCTGATGGTGAAATATTCATTCTGCCTGGGCTACGGAATTACAGAACGAAGTACAATAGAGGTAGTTTCGTTGTAGATACGAGAATGGGTTTTGATATAAATGATGCGATGAAAATTAATTTTATTGCAAACAACCTTTTGAATGCAGAGTATGTAACTAGGCCAGGGGATATACAGCCCCCCAGGAGTTTCGTGTTGCAGCTTCAGTTTCAATTTTAAATTATTACCGAATGCAGAAAAGTTTATGTGTTGCTTGGTTGGTTTGTTTGCCTTTGATTGCATTTGTGCAGATAAATGGTGTGGTTCAGGATTTAAATTCAGGAGAGCCAATAATTGGCGCTAAAGTATTTGCCTCTGATGGTAACAAAACTTTGACTGACTTTGACGGCGCATTTACACTGAGTTGCAAATCATTTCCTGTGACCGTGGTCACCAAAATGCTTCAGTATACGAACGACTCTACAGTTCTAAATTCAGCAGGAGAGGTGACCATAAAATTGGGAGAGCCTGTTACGGATTTACAAATGGTGGTGGTTTCTGCAGGGCGAAGAAAACAAGCAATAGAGGAAGTTCCGGTGTCAATAGAGATTATTAAGCCAGAGCTAATTGACAACAAGGGTATAACAAGTTTGGATCAAGCGGTTGAGCAGACCCCAGGTGTTTCAACATTTGATGGTCAGGTCAGCATTCGGGGTGGCAGTGGTTTTTCCTATGGTGCCGGGAGTCGCGTTTTACTTTTATGGAATGGAATGCCATTATTATCTGGTTATGCAGGAGATACACAATGGAATGCAATACCAATGGAGCAGGCCGCACAGATTGAGGTAATGAAAGGTGCTTCTTCCGTGTTGTATGGAAGTGGCGCATTAAATGGTATTATAGCAATTCGAGAGCGAGAACCTGGTACGACTCCAGTTACTAAGCTTAAGGTTCAGTATGGTATTTATAACAACCCGCGAAGAGTATCACTGAGATGGTGGGGCACAAATCCTATGACACAGCAGATTGAGTTTTATAGAAGTCAAATGTTCAAAAATGTTGGTTATACGATATCTTCTACACTATTTCATGATGACGGTTATAAAAATAGAGAGTTTGAATTTCGTGGTCGTGTAAGCGGAACTTTTTATTACCGGCCTAAAAAATGGAGTAAAGTGAAGGCCGGAATCAGCTACAATTATCAGGTTCAAAAAACTGGGAATTTCATCATCTGGGAAAGTGATACATTGGGTTATACTCCTCAAGGTGGTATTGATACAAGTAATGCCGCATCTACTTTAACATATACTCTTGGGCAAAGATTATTTATCGATCCATATGTGAAAATAATTGATAAGCATAACAATCGACATTCATTCAAGAATAGAATGTATTATGTGAAAAATGTAATTCTTGGGAATGAATCCCAGAACAGTATTGCTACGATTTATAATAATGATTATCAATTTCAAAAATCCTATGCGAATGGCCTGACATTAACTTCAGGAGCCTCGAGTTTATACAATGTGGTTATTGCTGAACTTTTTGGTAGTCATACCTCTTGGAATTCGGCAATCTTCACTCAAATAGAACATCACATTGGGAAATTTGATTTTACAGCAGGTTTACGTCTTGAGTACTTCGAAATGGATGGGGAACGGGGAGATAGTGATTTCTTAATTCCTAAATTAGATTCCACTGTTTTACCCTTTTATCCTGTTGCTCGTTCGGGATTTCATTACAAGTTGGCTGAATATACGCACCTTCGTGCCTCATTGGGCCAAGGGATCCGTTACCCAGCTGTCGGGGAACGTTTCATTCAGACAAGTGTTGGCGCCCTAAATGTTTTCCCAAACCCAACTTTACGTCCTGAAATCGGATGGGCAGGAGAGATTGGTATCAAACAAGGAGTGAAAATTGGAGATTGGAAAGGAATGCTTGATATTTCTGGATTCGTTAATGAATATCAAAATATGATAGAATTTACTTTTGGCGTATATAATCCCGATAATATAATATTGAATACAACTGATCCTGAGGATGAAGGTTATATTTACAAATGGATAGGGTTTAGGGCCCAAAATGCAGAATCTGCTCGAATTACAGGTGTTGATTTCTCTTTTAATAGTATGGGGAGTATTGGGGATTTTGAAATCGTTTCATTAATCGGTTACACTTATATGAATCCAATTAGTTTAAATAATAACCCGGATTATCAAGCAACTTTTTCAGATACTACAGGGAATATTCTCAAATATCGATTTAATCATTTGGCAAAATTAGACATTGAAGTTACTTATAAAAAAACGAGCGCTGGAGTATCCATGAGATATGGAGGCTTCATGCGGAATATTGATAAAGTTTTTGAGGAGCCTATCGGCGGTACGACCTATATTTTACCTGGTTTAAAGGAGTATAGGCAGATTTACAACAAAGGAAACTTGGTCTTTGATGCCCGTCTCGGTTACAAACTAAATGACCAATACCGTTTAGGTTTTATGGTAAATAACCTATTCAATTCAGAGTATACGAGTCGCCCAGGAGATATACAGCCTCCTCGTAATTTCTCAGTTCAAGTTCAAATGAAATTTTAATGCGTGTTTTAGCAATCATTCCTTCCCGTTATGCCTCTTCAAGGTTCCCGGGAAAGCCCTTGATAGATTTAAAAGGGAAAAGTATGATTCATCGGGTATACGAAGGGGTAGATAAATCAGCTGAAATTGATCATACCATCGTTGCAACAGATGATCATCGCATTGTAGTGGAGGTTAAAAGTTTTGGTGGAGATGTTTTGATGACCTCTGCAAATCATTCAAATGGAACGGGAAGGTGTATTGAGGTTGCCAAGAAAATGGATTCTTTCGATATTATCATAAATGTTCAAGGCGATGAGCCGCTCGTAAAATCTGAGCAATTAAACGCATTAGTAAAAGCTTTTTCAGATGAGAGTGTGGAGATAGCGACGTTAGCAATTGAGAAAACCTCGAAGGCTGAATTCTGCAATGAAAACAGGGTAAAAGTGGTCGTAGATCAAAACTGGAACGCACTTTATTTTAGTAGAAGTCCTATCCCAAAACATTCAGATAATTCAGGTCCGATATCGTTTTTAAAACACATTGGCATTTATGCATTCCGAAGAAAAAGCCTGCTTCAAATGGAGGCAATGAAATCTGCTGAGATTGAAGAACTTGAATCTTTGGAACAACTCCGTTGGATGTTTAATGGAAAGAAAATTAAAGTGATAAAGACGACTATTGAAACACCGAATGTAGATGTCCCTGATGACGTGCGTCGTGTTCTAAAACTCCTTTAGGCACCGTGATGTTTGATTGAAATTTCTTATTAACTTTGGTATATGAAGCAGTTTGATGCAATTCTTTTTGATTTATTAGTGAAACATGATTGTGTGATCATACCTGATTTTGGTGGCTTTGTTTCCAAAAGGGTATCGAGTAAAATTGATTTTGATAAAGGCATAATAATGCCTCCATCAAAACACCTGCTTTTTAATCGTCACTTAACCAACAACGACGGATTGTTACTTTCTGCGTATGCTGAAAGACATGGTGTAAGTTATATTGATGCTGAGCACAGACTGACATCTCTAATTAAAAAGTTTCAAAAAGATTTAATTGACGGTAAAGAGATAGCATTTCCGAGAATCGGTTTATTAAAGCGTTCTTCTGCAGGGCACTATACCTTTCTCCAGGATCAGTCCCACAACCTGCTTTCTGACGCCTATGGATTGAAAGACCTTGAATTTGTCGGCGTTAAAAAAACCCGCGAAGAGCAAAATCAAGCGGAAGAGATACCCGCAATCATAGAAATGAAAAAGAAGCCAATAAAGGCCACAAGTAATAATCGAAAGCAATTCATAAAATATGCAGCTGCAGCCTGTTTGCTTCCGTTAATGCTTTATACCTTTTGGATTCCATTTAAATCGGATTTTTTTAAGTCTGGCTTGATATCTTCATCTGATTTTAACCCATTTTACAATAAAGAGAAAGGTGCTTACCTACCTAGTGGAGCACAGTACGAATTGCAAAATGAACTTCTTCAAGAAAAGAATGAAGAAATCAATGAAATTGTAAACCAGCAGTTGGTTTTAGATGCGGACGTGCAAGCAGATGAGGTTCAAAGTGAAGCGCCTGTCACAACTAAAGCAAAATCACCATATTCTAAACAATTCATTGTAGGCTGTTTTTCAGTAGAGCAGAATGCAATTAATTTTAAATTAAAAATTACCGCAGATGGGTTTTCACCGCGTATTCTATCTGGGGGAGAGTTACATAGGGTTTCTATGGGCTCCACGTATTCAGCGGCAGAATTCAATAGTCTAATAGCCTCAGCAACCGAAAAAGGATACAGTGGTTGGACTTTAAAACAATAAATTTTTTATGAAATCTATTATTACACTGACGTTGTGTCTCAGCATTGTCGCAGGCTTAAAAGCCCAAGGATTTAAAAACACAAAAGAGAGTAAATATCAGTTCAAAGAAGTTGTCCGATTGGAGTCATCCCCTGTTGAAAGTCAGGGGAGAACTGGAACATGTTGGAGCTTTTCAGCACTTTCATTTCTAGAATCCGAAATTATGAGAATTAATAGGTTGGAGGAGCCTATCGTTCTTTCTGAAATGTTTGTAGTTCGGAAAGCATTTGAAGCAAAAGCAGAAAAATATATTCGTATGGATGGCCATACAAATTTCGGCGAGGGTGGAGCTTTTCATGACATCCCATTCGTAATCAAAAATTTTGGAATCTTACCTCGTTCCGAATATACGGGTAAGAAAAAGAAAAAAGATGTTTACAATCACGTGGCAATGTTTGAAAAGTTAGATTCCATAGTCCAAAAAGCAAAAGCTGCAGGAAAGGGTTTGCAGGCCGATTGGATTACTTCCTACAATGCCGTTTTGGATGATGATATTGGTGCCTTGCCTGAAAGCTTTAAGTATAAGGGAGTCGAATATACTCCTGAGACTTTTTATAATTCTTTGAATATAGACATGGCAGATTATGTGTCCCTAACTTCATTTACCAATCATAAACTGCACAAGAGTTGTTTGCTTCAGATTCCAGACAACTGGCTTTGGGAAGACAGCTACAATGTTACTTTGGATGAGTTGTTTAATGCTACTTTGAATGCGCTCAAGAGTGGTTACAGCGTTGCCTGGGGAGCAGATGTTTCTGAGAAAGGTTTTAGTTTTAAAAATGGAATTGCAATTGCTCCAGCAGAGGATGCGCAGATTACAATTGAGGGTCAAGACGATAAGAATTTTTCAGATGCAGGCGCCGATAAGTATTCTGCAGCTTTTAAAAGTCCAGTAAAGGAATTAGAAGTCACACAACAAATGCGTCAGCAAGGATACGATCATAAAGAAACAACTGATGATCATGGTATGCACATCGTAGGTTTTAATATTGATCGAAAAGGAAGGTATTTCTTTTTGGTTAAAAATTCTTGGGGTACTTCAAATTATCCAGAAGGATATCTTTATGTATCTGAGGCCTATTTTAAGCTCAAAACAATTAATGTTTATTTACATAAGAACGGGATTCAAGACCAACTTCGTTCTGCGCTTGGTATATAATATTAATTCTTCAATGTAGTTTTAAGAATCACTTAGTGTCAAAATCACACTATCTAGAAAAAAACAATTATATTTGTTTTGTTGTTGAACTAAGAATGTTATGAGTGTGAAGAATAAAATTGGAGTTAATGGTTTTGGAAGAATCGGTCGCTATTTAACGAGAATGGCCGTTTTAGATCCAGATGTTGAAATCGGTTTAGTTAACGATTTAGCAGATATTGAAGCACTCATGCATCTTTTTAAGTATGATAGCGTTCATGGTAAGTTTGAATTAGATTTTGAAATATCTGACAATACAGTAGTTTTTACTAATGGCAAACAACTTACTTTTTCTCAAGAAAAAAATCCTGAGCTCATACCATGGAGTATATTCGATGTTCAAACTGTAGTAGAATGTACTGGGTTATTTTTGACAACCGAATCGGCCTCTAAGCATTTAAAGGGTGGAGCGAAAAAAGTTGTGCTTTCGGCTCCGGCGAAAGAGCAAGGGATTAGGACCGTTGTTTTAGGTGTTAATGATAACTTGTTAGAAGATACAGATGTTATCGTTTCTAACGCATCCTGTACAACAAACAATGTTGCCCCGATTGTTAAGGTTATAAATACATTAGCTGAAATTGAACTCTGTTACATTTCCACGATTCATAGTTACACCTCAGATCAGAGATTACATGATGCGCCGCATAAGGATCCGAGAAGGGCAAGAGCTGCTGCAAATTCAATTATTCCTACTTCAACGGGAGCTGCAAATGCAATAGTGAAAATTTTCCCAGAACTTTCTGGCAAGATTGACGGAGGCGCAATTCGCGTGCCTGTTTTGAATGGCTCAATGACAGAAATAACATTTAATCTTTCCTCAGAGCTAACGATAGAAAAAGTACATGAAGCAATGCAAACGGAATCGGTAAATGCCATGAAAGGTATTCTAGGAGTTATTGATGAGCCGATTGTTTCTGTTGATATTATAGGGTCTCCATTAAGTTCAGGTTACGACAAACTTCTTTCTAAGTCGTTTGGTAAGATGATAAAGGTTATTGCCTGGTATGATAATGAGGCAGGATATTCCAACAGGTTATTAGAGCTTTCTAAAAGAGTTAATAAATAGCAAAAATACTTTGTTCTATATAGCCTAAAAAAGAATTCGCCTAAGACGCACCTCAGGTGTGAATTTCTATTTTGAAACAGCAATCATTTATATTTATGGATTAGCGCTTTTCTTGTTCGATATTTGGTGTATACAAAAAAAACGCCATGAATACGAACAAAATTTTTACAATATTATTTTCACTTTCTCTTCTTTTCTTATCTACACAATCATTTGCTAAGAATGATGATGATCCTACAAAAAAAGAAAAGGTAAATGTTATAACCTCTTCAATTCAAAAAGGGGACGCAACCATTAAGTGGTTTGATCAAGAAATCGATTTTATCGAAATAGTTTCAGATAATAATCAGTTTATGCCTTCAGTTCCGGTCTAAGATGCGGACGCATTACATTTACATGATTTGATGAACGGTTTACACTTAATTCTAAAGGATAGATCATTTACAAAATATATTACCGTGAAAGGTGATTGAATATACATACAGAAGAAAGGGAGTCTAGACTCCCTTTTTTTATTGCTCTATTGCCGCAACTCCAGGAAGCACTTTGCCTTCAAAATATTCTAAAAGTGCACCGCCACCCGTACTGACATGGCTAATTTGACTGACGACATCGAATTGCTTTGCTGCTGCTGCTGAATCACCGCCACCAATTAGACTATACGCTCCATTTTGGGTAGCCTCTGCAACCGCATTAGCGATTGATCTTGTTCCGTTCTCGAAGGCAACCATCTCAAATACACCCATAGGACCGTTCCATAATACTGTTTTTGATGCCTTGATTATAGCAGCAAATTCAACAGCAGCCTCAGGACCAATATCAAGCCCCATCCATCCATCAGGGATTTCATCGCTACTTTTTAAAGCCGTCTTAGCTTCTTTGCTGAATTCATTGGCAATTATAGAATCCACAGGTAAATGTATTTGAACGCCTTTTTCACTTGCATTTTCTAGGATTTTCTTGCAAGTTTCTATGCGTTCATCTTCGCAAAGAGAGTTGCCGATATTTCCGCCAAGAGCTTTTTTGAACGTATATGCCATACCTCCACCAATAATGATGTGGTCTGCTTTTTTCATGAGATTTTCTACAATTAATACTTTATCTGAAACTTTTGCTCCCCCCACAATTGCGGTGAAAGGCCGCTTCGTTTCTTCCATAACTTTTTTTGCGCTTTCTATTTCTGCGTTCATAAGTAATCCACACATTTTATTTTCACTTTTAAAGTAAGAGGCGATGTGAGTTGTGCTTGCATGAGCACGATGTGCTGTTCCAAATGCATCATTCACAAAGCAATCTCCTAGTTTTGAAAGTTGTTTTGCGAAGGGTAAGTCACCGTTTGTTTCCTCCTTGTAGAATCGAACGTTTTCAACAAGTAAAATCTCTCCAGTTTTAAGATTTTCTACGGCGTTTTCTGCCTCAATACCTATACAATCAGAGGTGAAATTCACTTTTGCCTCAGAAATTTTTTCTAAGTGAGCACACAAATGCTTTAATGAAAAAGTGCTTTCTGATCCGTTTTTAGGTCGTCCCAAATGGGATATAAGAACAACTGCGCCGCCATCGGAAAGTATTTTTTTAATTGTTGGAAGCGCTGCGCGCATTCTTTTATCGTCGGTAATTTTGAGTGTTTCCTTTAAAAGTGGCACATTGAAGTCGACACGAACTATGGCTTTTTTACCATTAAAGTTGTAAGAACTGAATGAGGTCATGAACTGTTATTTTTCACAAAATTAATAAGTAGAATCGAATCTGAAATGAATTAATATCAATTACGGTGAATAATTGAAATAATTTGGGCAGTTTTGTAGGTATTAAACCTATTCATTATGAAGCTTAAACTCATCGTTTTAGCGTTTTCAAGTGTCGCAAATTTTATGGCGTCACGATTCGTAAGTGTTGAACATAATTCTGAATCAATTAATTCATTTCTGCCAATTACTGAAGCTCAAGATGATTCGTTGAAGGTCAGGAATATTTACAATTCGTCTAGAACTTTATTGACCGATTTAATTCACACCAAACTTGAGGTTTCTTTTGATTGGTCGAATTCTTAT
>Ga0315320_10001397_pt1 | contig 19963 bp, 15 predicted proteins | sample M140m21515metaG_FD_203458 | JGI IMG/M metagenome (GOLD analysis project Ga0315320, IMG submission 203458) | Ammonia-oxidizing marine archaeal communities from Monterey Bay, California, United States - M1 40m 21515 | ecosystem: Environmental > Aquatic > Marine > Coastal | place: USA: California... | reverse complement strand
ACAGTAGACATGAAACAACTGCACGCCATTTCCCGCGTGCGGGTGAATACCCCGAATGCAACCGAGAACGCTCCGGTCCGCGGGCGGTTACTGGGGAGTCATGACGGCGTGTATTGGTTCACGCTGGCAGCACATCCACGCTTGACCGATGCCGCGCCCGTGGCGGCAGCTTTTGGGGCGATGCAGCAACGCATCTATGCGGGCGACCACACTGCCATCACGACCTGGGCGCAGGTGGCCCAGTTGGGGCAGGGCACCGCGACGGCGACCAATGCTGTGACGGAACTGAGCTGGCAACCGGAGGAAGAGGTGGACAACGCGGGTGGACCGATGGCTGTGATCTGGCACGGGCAACTGGTTCAACGACGGGCCGGCGCCATGCGCATTGCCGTGCAGGCCGATCAGGTCGCGATAGCGGTGAACGGCACGGTACAACTAGCGCCTTCGAACGAAACGAATTCGGTGGATGTCTGGTTGGAAGCCGGCGTGCATGAGCTCACGGTATTTGCCGCCTCCAAACAGGGTGCCAAAGGCCTGCATGTCACACGGGCGCGCGCTAATGACAACAATGCGCAACCGCAGTTGAAACCATTTCAGCAAACCGATTTCGATGTGGCGGCTGCCCAGGGATTCCTGGAGGCCAATACAGACGTCACGGCGCCGGCAGTTGAGACATTGGCTATGGATCTGACAAAGCTTGAAATGCATCAGGATGAGGAGAACAAAGAGTTTGCGCTGCGCGAGGCTGCCAATGGCAAGCCGGCGCATCTTGGGGCCTGGCGTAAGCCGGGGGATTGGGTGAAGTGGGCCTTTGAAGCGGAACAACCGGGCGCTTATGAAGTATGGATTCAAGCGTCGCACAACACCGGTGGCTCCCAGTTCCGCGTCGAGTTTGGGGATCAATTGATCGAGGCGGCTACTCAGAATACCGGCGACTGGAACCGGTTCGCCTGGCAACGCGTCGGGTTGGTACAGATCGATGAGGCCGGGGCGCAGATCCTGTCTCTGAAACCAGTGGAAGTAGTGGGGGAAGTCCTGATGGATCTGGCGCAGCTGGAATTGCGGCCAGCCTCCGGCGAGGGTGTGATTCAGCGCGATCGTGAATGGGAATTTTTCTTTGCCCCGATCAAAGTCCGCTACACCCGATTGCAGGTGGACGAGTATCTCGGAGATTCGGTGTCGATTAATCACGTGGAAATCCGCGATTTGGAGGAGACATTTATCCCGACAGAAGTGGACGTCAGTACGCTGGCCGGGAATGAATCTTTGGAAATTGCTGGAGGCGACCGGGTGATGGCGAGTTACACAGATGAAACGGCCGTTGCCACCCGCGGCGGGAGCCGGTTGCTGACGCAAACCCTGCAGGCCACCTACAACGATGCCCGCGTGGTGCCGGTGGGGTTTGATTTCCAACGGAACGCCGACGGAGGCGTGAATCAGGCGCGGAAAGAACTGCTCCGGATTGATCCGGGCGATCGGGTCACCTTTGAGGTGGTGGATTATGACATGGACCAATCCGACGAGCGGGATACTGTGCCGGTCGAAATCTGGTTGAACGGCGCCAAGTGGAAAGAGCTCACCGCGACCGAGACGGAGGAATACTCCGGCATCTTCCGAGTGGAGGTGGATACCAGTGCCGAGTCGGATCCGGCGAAGCTGCAGATTGTGCCCGGCGATCAGTTGTTCTGTCGCTATGCCGATCAACAAAACACTTTCCCGGGCCACACGGTATTTCGCGAAGGGATGGTATTTGCCAATGAACCCACCGAGGGATTGGTGCGGATTATTGGCACTACGCGGACACAGCCGCCGGCGGATTCGGAGGCTCGACCGAATCCGGTTTATTTGCCAGCACCGGAGGAGCCGATTGCCGAGCCGGTAGGCGTGGATTATTTCGTGCCGCTGACGGTGGAAGTGATTGATCCTGATGCCGCGAAAGACAGCCTAAGCACCGTGAAGGTATTGCTCAATGCCGGGACCACCAACGTGGTGGAAGTCACCTGCATGCTGTCCACGCAGTACGGCGATTTTTCCGGAGAAGATCCGGGGCAAGGGAGCCCGGCTCTGTGGAAGGGGCGTTTTGTTGGTCAAGTGAAAATGCAACTGGGAGGAGAAGGTAGTCCAATTTTATTGCCGCGCGCACTGGGAACCGGCAGCGGATTGGTGGGACGGGCAAGGCCAGCGGGCATTGATCCAGAAGCAGAGGAGCAACCCGGAGATGAGTTACTGGATGCGGTGCTCAACGTGAATGGGCAATCCCTGATCACCGCAGCCTATCAGGATGCCGTTCGGCCGGAAGGCGAGGCACAAGAGCTGAACTCGGAGGCTCGGATGCAAACGACCGGTCGATTGGTCGTGACCGACGAAGGCTACGAGGATGCCGTTGAGTTGCTGCACGTGGGCGAAAAACTGTTCGTGTTGGTGGCCGACCCAGATTTGGATATCAGCGACGAACGCGATAGCGCCACGGTGGTGGTTGCCAGTGAAAGCGGTGAGAAGGAATCCGTGAAGCTCCATGAAACACTGAGTCACAGCGGCATCTTTACCGGATCGTTCGAACTGAAGGCGCGAGAGAAACCTACGGCAGCGAACTTCAGCGACATCGACAGGGAGATCGAGTGCTTCTTTGGAGATCATTTGACGGCGCTGTACGTCGATACCTCGGCGGGTCAGGAAGAGGGTGCTGGTGAGTTGCTTATGAAATTGCCCGTGGCCATCGGCACCGATGGTATTGTATCGGCGTTCAGTAAGATATTCGGCAACCAACAACTCGCCGTGCAAACGCAGTTCCATATTGCGGAAAGTTATTTCGAGTTGTTTAAAAACAACCTCAAACTTGAGCGTGATGCTGAAAGTGAGCAGGCACTCAAGGCCGGGCGCCGTGTGCTGCAGGAAATCATGGTCGATTATCCCGACCCCAAATACCTGCCGCGTATTGCCTATCTCAGCGGCCAATTCTCTCAGGAGTTGGAGGACTGGAATGAGGCGGCCAACAGCTATGTGTTGATTGTCCGCCAATATCCCAATCACACACTGGCGGCTGATGCCCAATATAAGCTGGCGCAATGCTACGAGGAGGCCAATGACTTCGACCGCGCGCTGGAGGAATACGTCACGCTGGCGGCGACTTATCCAAAGAGTCCGCTGATCCCGAATGTGATGATTCGCATCAACGAATACTTCTACAAAAGGGAGAACTACGCGGTGGCCGCCAAGGTAGCCGAGAAGTTCATGGACCGTTTCGGCGATCATGAATTCGCGCCCAAGATGTGCTTCCGCTGGGGCCAGTGTCATTACAAGGCCGAGAAATTTGCGGATGCCGGCGAGGTCTTCGATCTGTTTTCAAAGAAATTTCCCGAGGACACGCTCACTGCGCAGTCGCTATTTTGGGCCGGAGAAAGTTACCGCAGTGCCAGCAATGTGCCGTTCGCTTTCCGGCGATACAACCGTTGCCGCTGGGATTTCCCTGAAAGCGAAGCAGCCAAGTACGCACGCGGTCGTTTGGCGTTACCGGAAATGCTGGCCCAGTTCGAGAGCGAGGCCAACTCGATAGACGACGACAATTAAACCGGCTCGTTCAATCCCGTTCTATTATTTCAACCAATGACACCTTTGTTTGCACAAGTTATCAATACGCCTGGAACTAATGCACCGGGAACCAATACGCCTGGCACCAACGCGGCTCCCGCTGACTCGGCTTCAGGCGAACCTTTGGCTGAAGGTGCCGAGACTGGCGCGGAAGCGGTCGCTGCCGAACCCACGGCATTATCTGAATTCCTCGATTCAGGCGCCATCGGGTTATTGATTGATGGCGGCTTTTTCATGTGGCCAATCCTGATCATGGCCATCGTGGCCCTGGCGGTGATTATTGAGCGCTGGCGCAGCCTGAAGATGCTCGATACCGACAACGAAGCGCTGCGCCAAGCGGTGTTGGAGGATCTCACCAACGACCGGATTGAGCAGGCTCTGGAACGCTGCGACCGTGAGCGCGGCCCGGTGGCCGCAATCCTTGCCAATGGCCTGCGCAAATATCTTGTGCTGAACCGGCTCAACTACGACCCCGCCCGACTGGAGGAACAGGTGGTCAAGAGCATGGAAAGCTACGGTGTGCACATCGTCGCGGCACTGGAACGGCATTTGCCAGTATTGGCCATTGTCTCGAGCGTGGCGCCAATGCTGGGTTTTCTCGGGACCGTGCAGGGAATGATTGTGGCCTTCCGCAACATTGTTGCCATGGATGAATCTGGCGGAGGCAACATCATTCAGGCGGCGGCATCGGGTATTGAGGTGGCCCTGTTGACGACCTGCTTCGGATTGATCGTCGGCATTCCAGCATTCATGGCGTTCAATTATTTCTCCAGCGTGATCAACAACTTTGTGCTCGATGTGGAGGAAAGTGCTGCGGAATTAATGGAGGCTGTGACCCTGCAGATGACCTTAAATAATAGTGATAAAAGTGATTCGTGAAACTGAAGCGCACCAAACTTCTGGTTGAACCCCCGGCCAGTGCCACCAGCGATATCGCGTTCATCTTGATCGTGTTCTTTCTGGTATGCGCCTCGGTGGAGCCGGACAAGGGCCGAGCGCAGGTTCTGCCTCGAGCGGAGCCGGAGCCTCAAAAAGATAAGCAAAGCCAGACCATTGATGTGGAGCTCACACGCAATGCCGTGATTCTGAATGGGAACCCGCTGCCGCCTGAGACATTTCGTAAATCAATAGTGCTGAAACTCGCTGATAAAACGCGCGACGAGGATAAGATTGTGGCGGTGAAAAGCCGCAAGGAAGTGCCGTACAGCCACTGGATGACGGTCACCGGCATCATCGAAGATTCCGGCGGCATTATCACGCTGCAGTTGGAGGAGGAGCGAACGGTTCAAGTGAAATGATTGTGCGCCGTAAAAAACTCGATGCCAGCGTGCCCGCCATGGCCATGGGGGATATCGCGTTTTTATTGCTAATTTTCTTCGTGATCCTTGCGCGCGCCCGCGATGACAGTCATCTGCAATGGAAACCGGCAACCGGTCAGGAACTGACACGACCCACCACCATGAACGCCAGTGTGGTGGTGGATAAATACAATGTGACGTACCTCAATGGGCGCGAAATTCCGGTAGGGACATTGGCTGAAGAATTAAAGGTGCTGCTCGGAGAGAACCCCGCCGGACGTCGGACGGTGATGATGAAGGTACATCATGAAGTAACCGCAGTGTATTTCGAGCCGGTGATCGAGGCGGTCAGCGAGGCTGGCGGCGAATTACACCATATTTTGGAGGAGGAAAAAAATCAGCGATGAACATTTTTGTGATAATCGACGGAGACCAACGCGGTCCACTCACAACTAGCGAATTGCGGGGTCTACTCGAGTCCGGACAAATCCAGCCTGACACCCCGGCGCTACGGGAAGGGGATGAGAACTGGAGCATGGTTTCGAAGTTTGCGCTCCTTCCTGACGGCGATGCGCCGACGGGCGGAACCGAATCCGGCGGCGTGGCGCCCATGGCCAGTGTGGCCCGGGACGTTCGGAGCCTGAAACGGAACAGCTCGGCCACAGCCGGGGAGTTGCGGGGATTCATGCGGGAAATGCGCGGCAAAAGTCCCGCGGAAATGCTCGGAGCCATTGCGCAGAGCACACTCGTACGCAGTCTGATGGTTTCCACCGCCAGTATCATGGCGTTGATGCTTACATTGACCGCCGTACCCTATTTCATGGCGGACGAAGAAACGGAGAAGGCATCATCACAGCCGGAATCCAGTGAGGCCACCGCGCCGTCGGCGAACCCGAACCCTACTACGCCCGTGCCGCCGGTGCCCTCCAACCCCTCCACCAAGGTGCCCGATGTATTGGGAGTGAATGGCGAGAAGAAGGGTAAGCCGGCGGAGGTAAATCCGTTCGAGAATAAAAGCGGCCCGTTGGATGACCCTTTGGGTGACCTGAAAATTGATTAATGAACGAGTGGCGTAACATGCCGATTCTCTGGGCTTTGATCATTGGCCTATGCTGGATTGGGTTGTGCGTGGAATCTTTAGCAGTGCGCGCTTGGCCCCTGTGGATTAGCGGCATGGGTTGGGTTGGGTTGGTGGGTTCGGAAATCCTTTGGCGCACACTTCGGTTTCGATTGGAACAACACGGTTGGTCGGCCGGGAAAATCATTTACTTGGGCACTTTTCTTCTCACCACGGGCACCGCTTGGGCTGGGCTATGGAGCCGATGGGCTTGGGGGGCGCCGGTTGATGAGCGTGGCCTAATGATCACCTATTCCATTACGGTGGCGATGGCGTTAGGGGTGGTATTGAGCTTTCGTTGGCTGGCACGCAAGGGCGACTGGCCACGTTGGGCGTTTTGGTTAGCCGTGACGCTGGGCATTTTTCCACTGTGGCAATGGCTGGTGTTTGGAGCCAATTACCAGGGATGGGCGGAGTTGCGCGTGGCTTGTGCGCGTGGCGGAATGGCGATCACCTTTTTGGCCGGCTTGCTCTGGGTGGTGTGGTTGGTAGAACGGAAGTCCCGCGCTCTCCAATTAGCGCGACATGTTGGCGGAAAATCTACGCTGGGCCAAATCGGGCCCCTGGAAGCCATGAGTCAATCGGTAGCGCCTCCGAAAAAACGTGAGTGGAATCCATTTGATCAGGATGCCTGGTATTACGGACGGCGGCGCCAGAAGCTGAAACAGTCATTCAATGCAGTATTCAGCTACACGGTGATGTTTGTTGGATTGGTCATGTTAATCCTAAGCCTGAGCGGGTGTCGGGAATTGTATGAACTCCCGGCCGGCGGCGGGCAGGAAATGCTGAAGCAGAAGGTCGTGAAAATTCAAAAGGTGATCCAGAAGAAGTATGTGATCAATCCTTTCAGTGCGATTTTGTTTAACCCACCTCCCATCGAGAAGATCAAGTTGGAGCTGATCGAACTCACTAGGCATATCTATGAGGTCGGTCAGGGTGAAGGGAAAGGCGCTGGGTTTGCAGCCGGCACCAAGCGCGGTAAAGTGCGATTCATTCGTCTGCGGTATGCTGGAGGGGACTGGGATCAGGATTTGGAACTACATTCCGACCTAAATATGTTGTTGTGGTACTCGGCCAATACGGGACAGGAAACCGCACCCAAGCCGGAGGTGTACACGATTTCCCAGTTGCGAAACTTCCCCGCGGGAAAGAGTCCGCCCTTGGTTTACATGACCGGCCAGAAATCGCTCGGCAGTATCTCGACGGGTGAAAAGAAGACCTTGCATGAGTATTTGACCGATAAACACGGCATGCTCTTTGCCGATAATGGCGGCAGCGCTGGTTGGCACAGTCAGTTTTTCAGTCTAATGAGGCAAGTGCTGCCGGGGGTTGAACCAATTGAGGTACCACTTGATCACCCGGTACATCGCGGAATGCCGTTCCTTCCCATCGTGGCCCCGCACGGTGGGACAAAAGCCTACGGATGGGTGGTTGATAGCCGATTGGTGGCCTATTATCATCCCGGCGATATCGGGGATGCCTGGGCCGATGGGCATGCGGGAGTGAAACCCACGGTCTACGAGGCCTGCTATGTGCTGGGCGCAAACGTGATGCTCTACGCGCATGCTGAATACAGCAAATGGGTTCAGGCCCGGCGGAAAGAAGACAAGTGATGAAACATATTCTGTTAAGCATTGGATTACTGCTAAGTGCCGCCGGGTTGCGTGCGGAACTGGGCTATCTCGAGCAAATTTCCGTGGAGACCTTCGCCAAAATGCGAGAGGTCGAGCGATTCCAGATTAAAGTGGCGGAGAAACTCTATCTGAAAGGGGAATACAAAGCGGCGGCGTCCGAGTACGAGAAATTTCTGACTCTCTACGAGCGCAGCACAGCGGCACCTTATGCGCAATTAATGTGGAGTCATTGCCTAGTCAAACAACGAAAAGTGTACACAGCCATCAAGGATGGATTTCAGTCGGTCATGGATTATTGGCCGGAATCCCACGAGGCCATGCTTGCGGGATTTCTGATCGGGCACAGCTACCAATCTGCCGGCGAACTGCAGAATGCTGAGAAGGCCTATGCGCGAACCATTGCAGCCAATCCCAAACATCATACCAGTGTCCTGGCCAAGTGGGAACTGGCAGACATCTACCGTGTGCGCAAGGACCAGATCAAACGCGTGAAGATCTGGGAAGATCTCGCCTATAAAACCACGCGAACCAAGGAGAACAGCGACTACACCACACAATCCGCGAACCACCTTGGGCAACATCATTTTTATATGGGAAATTTCCCGGAAGCGTTGAAGGCGTTTGAGACGACTTACAAGGGACGCTCGCTGGTGCGGCGCTTGTACCAATACGGCGCCACGCCGATCAGCACCCTGACCGGCACCACCGAAAAGGCAGCCACCGGCGCCAAAATGGCAGATGAACTAATCGCTTTCATCCGGAAACAGATCCCGGAGGATCCCGCCAGTGAGGAAAACGCGGAAGTGACGCGCGAGTATTTTGACACCATCGCTGACGTGCACAGCCGCGCACGACGGGATAAGGAAGGGCTGGATGTGTATGTCGAGGCCGCGGGCGTGCTGGGGCTGGATGATGATCTGCGCGGTAAACAGGCCAAATGGCATTTGGACCGCGAACGCTACGCCGAGGCCCGGCGCATTTATGGGCAATACATCGACCGCGAGGCCGGGCTGGCTGCCATTGCCAAAGTGTGGTTCAAGGAAATGAAATGGAACGATGCCATCAATACCTACAACCAGCTCATTGGGTTAAATAAAGAAAAGGAAGGCCAATGGCAGCAGGCCATTGCTTTGGTTTGGCGGAAAGCCAATGAATGGGACAAAGCCATTGCCACCTATCAAACACTGTTAACCGTGGAGCCAGGTAAATTCGGAGACTGGTATTGGCTCATCGGAGACTCTTATGAACGTAGCGGCCGGCTGAAGGAGGCGATCCGGAGCTATCAGCAGTCGGACAAATATCCCGACGTCTACTTCGATATGGCCTCCTGTCATCGACGCCTGAAACAGTACAAGGAGGCACTGGTGTTGTATCATCAGGCAAGGGCGGACCAAAGCAGGGCTGCGGAGGCCAGTATTAAAATCGCCTACACCTACGAAGAATCCGGCGGGCGTGAAAACGCCATCAAATGGTTTCAACAAACCTGCAAGTTGTATCCCAAAACCAGTCACGCCAGTCAGGCGCACGCGCATTTGCAGACAAAATACAAAATCAGCGTCACCCTCGGTGGTGCCAACGAAAATAAATAAACACCAAGTCCACCCTCATGAAAAAAAGTTTTATTCTCCTCCTACTTATGGTCACCGTATTTTCGGTGGGTTGTTCCTCCATGAAAGCGCGGGGCGTCCATCAACAGGGCGGCCCGTACCCCGGCGTCCGTAATCTGAGTGACAACTATTCCGAAGCCGACTGGGGAGTCGCCCGCGTGCCGGCCATGATTTTGGACCTGCCATTCTCCACCGCCGTAGATACCCTGGCCCTGCCGCTGGACGTGTTGAAATAAAGCCGCCCTAAGTCAGGCCGCCAATTGGATTGGCATTGTAAACCGGGTGCGGTCGACCGGTTACGTCATCGTAAGTAGCATCACGGGGTACCCCCAAAGCGTCGTAGATAGTTGCGGCCAAGTTTTCAGGCTTTTGAGGATTGCTTGAAGGGAATTTACCGATCTTGTCAGATGCTCCGATCACATTGCCTCCCTTGATTCCGCCGCCGGCAAGAAAAACAGACTGGAGCGCGCCCCAATGATCCCGGCCCGGCCCGTTGTAATGCTTTTCGAGTAGGGAGATTTCCGGGGTCCGCCCGAATTCACCGGCCATGACAATCAGTGTTTCATCGAGTAACCCACTGGATTGTAAATCGTCCAATAGAGCGCTCATTGCCAAATCCATCGGCGGCAGTAAGTAGTCCTTCAAATGAGGCCAGGCGTTGCCGTGCGTATCCCAAGTCTCGTTGTTCCCGAGATTGACCTGAACTAGGTTCACACCCAGTTCAATGAGATTACGAGCCATGAGCAGTGACCATCCGAAACTGTTGTCGCCATAACGTTCGATTTGCTTGGAGGGGGCCTTGGACAAATCAAATGCATCATGTGCCTTGCCATTGGCTAAAAGGGAAACGGCTGCTTGCCGGTACCGATCAAAGTCCTCCTGATTGGCTGCGGCTTCCAAGGCGCGGGTTTGGGTTTCCAGGCTCTGTCGTAAATCGATGCGGTCTTGTAATCGGCGCATGTTCAACCCATGCGGCAGCGCCAGTTGCGGGGATTGAAAGGCCAACCCTGAATCTTTCATGGCGCCGTTTGCATGATGGAAGAGGTATTGTGGATAGGCGCCATAATGCAACGGGTGATACGGGGAAGACTCAAGAAACCAAGGATTGCGGGCCGCACCCATTCGGCCAGCAAACTGACCGGGAATGGTTCGGCCCGTTCGATGCACGATTTTATCGGGCATGACCATAACCGGCGTTGGCGCATGCCCGCGAGGTTTGAGCAGGGAATTGGCAATTGCCGCAATGCTGGGGTCATCCGTATCCTGCGGCTTGGTGCCACTGAATCCCGCAGGCATGGCTGACATCCCGGTTAACATCGCATGGTGGCCTTGCGAGTGCTCGTTGTGTGGATGAGTCAATGACCGAACTAGCGCCCATTTATTTGACTGCTGGGCCAGCAGCGGCAAATGTTCGCAGATATGAATGCCGGGGGTCTTGGTACGGATTGGGTTAAATGTCCCACGAATTTCCTTGGGAGCCTCGGGCTTCATATCGAAGCTCTCGTGTTGAGCCAAGCCGCCGGAAAGAAAGACGTAAATGACCGATTTGGCGCGGCGCGGCGAATCGGTTTCGGCCCGGAGCCGTGCTAGATCGCTCATGCTTAGGCCCATCAAACCCAATGCACCGGCATGGATGGCGGTGCGGCGATTGAGTGGGGCGTTAACTCCCGCTTTCATAATGAAATAAGACGCCCGAATCCGCCGCCGGTCAAGTGGAGAAGCGGGAATGAATGGGGAGTTATTCCGTCATCAGAATAGGGGTGCCCAGTGATTAATCTTGATGGTTCAAAATAAATTCATCGTCTTTTTTGAGTTAGGCTTTGTTTAAGTCAACGGAAGCGACGGTATCACTGGCGGGGGTGAACTTGACGTTCAATCCATCGGCATTAAATGGAATGGGCAGGATGTGGTACGGATGAAAACGAACTCACATTGATTTCTGATCAATGGGCGATTCAAAATAGATGCGCCGATTGCTTAATCCTTGAGGCTCAAAATTGGCTTGAGAGGAGTGCCCTTGATCGGGGTAGGGGGAGCCGGCTGACTGGAAGGCGGCTGTGGGCGTTGAGGGGATTCAGGGATTTTCTGGAGTGGTGATGAGGGTAATGGGGTTTTTTCCGATTTTGGCTCCACCGGTTGAGCGGGGGGCAGCGAGCTGGGGCTGGTTATTGGAGCCGGAATGGGGGGGGCAGGGCGCGGTGGAGTTGTCGGTTGAGTGGGCAGGCTCGGCGGCTCGGTAGTTCGCGTGCGATCTTGATAATGGAGCACGAAACGCTGGTTGGTTTCCTGCTTCGGGCGGTTATTACTCGGATAAAGCTTCTTGAATGCGTCGATCTGCTCCTGGGAAAACTCGATGGGCTCCGTCATCACTGTCCAGAGCACGTTTTCAGTGTAGGGCGGAGTGGTCAATGAACCATTGTAACGGAAGAAGGATCGCTTGCCTGCAGGCGGTAGCAGGGCACTGGCGTTAAGACCTTTGATTTTGTAACGCAACGGGGCATCACCAGCCTTGGGTAATTCTGTCCAAAGATCCCTAATCAACTCATGGGGGCGCCCTTCCTTGATCATCACCCCAATGACGGCCAGTGAATTTGGCGCAGGTTTGGTAGCGGCCAGCGTGGGAGGCAGTTCTTCATTTGCCTGGTCGGAGATGACGTGAACTAAATGCACCTCCATCGGGTAATCGCGTCCATCCACCAAATGCTCGCTGCGCGCACGAAAATGAAATTGGCGGAGGGTGTAATGATGACCATCAATGATAATGCCGTTGGCCGGATCGCAATCAGCCTGAATGGTGTGACCGGTATTCTTCAGGGCGATGATCGAATCATGATAATGAAAACTCACGGGCGCTATGTTGGCGGGGTTAAGCGCGCGATCCATCACGAGATTAATCGGCGATTGTCGTATGCCACTTTCCGCCAAGTGCCCCATAGCTGATGTCTTATCCCTCTCGAATCCAGTATTTTTCGAGGTGGAATCCGTGTTGTCTGGGGTGGAATTCGTGTTATCCGGGGTGGAATTCGTGTTATCCGGGGTGGAATCCGTGTTATCCGGGGTGGAATCCGTGTTATCCGGGGTGGAATCCGTGTTATCCGGGGTGGAATCCGTGTTGTCTGGGGTGGAATTCGTGTTATCCGGGGTGGAATCGGAATGGGAAACCTTTGCGTGAGCGGAATCCGGCTCCAGTTTATTTATCAATATGTAGGTGATCCCAGCAAAGGCGCTGAGGATAATGCCGGTGCTTAGGAGCATGGGAATCCAAGGCGATTCAGAGAATTTTGGCATAAATCGAACTTATAAAACGTTTGTGAATAAGTCAATTCCAAAGGGGTGTTGGGTGTAAGGGGGAGGCACCGGTCAATTTTCTCCCTCTCTCTCAGAGAGAACGTCGTGGTGAGGGTAGGGTTGGGCTGTGGGATTGTGTTTTCTTTGGATTTAGTGTGTGGTGGTTGGGTGTTTGGGGTGGTGCGCTATGAATGATTTTAAGGGCGATTCGAGGGCGCCGAAATATCGGCGCTTGGTGACGGGTTTGTTACTACTTCATTTTGGCATGTTGTTCATTTGCAATATGCCGCCCACGGCGTTGTCGGTTCAGCTGGATGATTTTTATTCGTGGTATCTAAGGGGGACGGGGCAGTGGCAGGATGGTTGGAGGATGTTTGAACGGCCTTCGGCTTTGAATGATTACTATGAATTAACGGTACGGGATGTTCGAGGAGAGCGTATGTATCGGGTGCGGGGGATGCGGGAGCTGAACTTGATTGTTAATTCGGGGGCTTATAATCCAGAGCAGCAGGATGAGGTGCTGGAAAATTATCTCTGGCGAAAACGTAAGGCGTTATCTTCCGATCCTCTGGCGGAGATTGAATTGCGCCGTTATACATCCACCATTTTGCTGGAACAGCGTGTGCCGCGGCGGCATCAACTAGTGCAGACTTGGGTGATGGAGGATCCGGGGCTGAGATAAAGATGGACCGGTTTTTTTACGAGCGCCTTTCGTCGAAGCCCTTAGGGTTGTTCCGTTTGTTATGGGGGGTGTTTCTGGTGTTTTATCTGATTGATGGCTGGTGGGTGATGCATCTGTACTCCGGGGCGGAAGGGTTGCGGTATCAGGGCTGGATGCCGGAAGGGCGGTACACCAATGGGTTCTGGAGTTTGTTTCAGAGGGCGTCGAACGGTTCGCCATGGTTTGAATTGGTGTACGGCGCGGCGCTGCTCTCTGCGGTTGCCATGGCTTTAGGCTGCTGGGTGCGTGTGACGTCGGTAGTGGCCTGGGTTTGCCTGAACTCCTTGATCACTCCATTAGCGTGGGGTTTTGCCGGGGTGGATTTCATTGTTTCGATAATGACGTTTCTAATGATGGTTGCCAGCTTGGGGGGGCATTCGGCGCACTGGTATGCTTTGCGACGGGAGTCCTCCGGAGATGGGACGGCTCCGGCGTGGATCTATCGAGTGTTTCAAGTGCAGTTATGTTTCATTTATTTTTTCAGTGGTTTATGGAAAGTGACTTCGGATGTATGGCAGAATGGGACGGCCATGCATTTTGCACTGGGCTGGACGGCTTCATCGTCGCGCGTTGATTTTTCATTGATCACTCAATACCCAGCAGTAAACGCATTGTTGACGCATGGGGTGATGTTGTTTGAGCTGGTGGTGTTTCCGTTTTTAATTTGGTTTGCAGGAACCCGGAGATGGGTGCTGGTGCTGGGGCTGGCGTTTCATCTGGGCGTCTGGATTCTGATGGATTTGGCTGTGTTTGGTGGTGTGGTGATTGTGTATTATGTCTGTTTTCTGACGGCGACTGAGACGGCGATGATTGTTGATGGGGTTTTAAATCGGGTTAAAGGGTTCAAGGAGTGGTGGCTTAGTCCTGTCGGTAAAACAGATGATGTGAAATAAGGGCGTTGGCTTTTCCGCACACCCTAAACCCACTCCTTAAGAAGAGAGCAAAGGTACGGAGGCTTTGGTGGTGATCGGACGATACTGGGGGCAGGCGCTGATTTTACTCACTCATCCTCAGGGAGGGGGCTGGGGTGAGGGTCGGGCGTCCTTTCCCACCTTACTCGCGGTAGACGAGATCTTCCGGCTTGAGGGCTTTGACGCTAAGGGTGCCGGGGCTACCGACGGCGATGGAGGCTTGGACGCGATCGATCTTGAGCTGTAGGAGGAATTCGCCCGTTTCCTTACTGACAATGCGAAAGGTGTCGCCGGCTTTGACGCCGTCTTCGGAACCGCGGTTGATGACGGCAAAATTAAACTGTTCATCCACGGAACCAATTTGCCCGAAGGGTTGGGAATCGACGGGCGGCTTGGGGCCGTCTGGATCGCCGATGCGGATAGGGGTTTGACCAAGCTGTGCTTGTAGGTTGGTAATGACTTGGTTGGCTTGATTGAGGTTGCCTTGGAGGGTTTGGATTTGTTCGTTCAATTTCTCCTGCGCGGTGGCGGCATCCGCGAGTTGTTTTTGGATGGCGACTTTGTCGGTTTGAAATTGCAGGTTCAGTTGTTCGGCGGCCTGTTTGGCTTGGGCGACGGTGTTTGTCAGAGTGCGGCGGGTGGCTTCGATTTGTGATTTGGACGTGGCAGCCTGACGGTCGGCGGCTTGTCGGGCGGCCTGTTCAATCTTAAAGGAGCCGTTGAGTTCATCGATTTTTTCGGTCAGCTTCTTGATTTCATCATCCTTAAAGCTGAGGCCAGAGACGTAATTGGAGTTCTCGACTTTTAGGTTGTTTACGGTGTTGCTGAGGCTAGCGACTTGGGGTTGGAGGACCGCTAGATTGGAGCGGAGGTTGGTGATGAGCAGGTGGGTTTGGTTGGTGCTACCAGTGTAGTTTTTTAGATCGGTCTGGGTTTGAGTGAGTTTCGTTTGGAGGTTGGATAAATCTGTATTCAGTTTGCTAGTATCGCTTTTATGTTTGGAACTCTGCCACCAAAGGCCGGCTACGCTGGTGAGCGCGGTTAGGACGATGACGGCAATGAGGGCGATGGCGGTTTTCTTGGGGACCGTGTCACGGGCGATTTCGGAGCGTAATTGATCGGAAGAGGGGACGTTGGGCACGAGGCCCATTTCGCTGGCGGGTATCCAGTCGCTCATGCCTTCGCGAAACACGGGCACATCGGCTCCCAGCTGGCCGTCGCGGATCATGCCTTGCAATGTGACTTTGCTGACGCCTTCACTGTGTTCTCCGTCATGGACAAAGAACCACTGTTCCGATTCATTCATCGTTTTCCCTCAGCGTAGGGGGAGTGGGGCAAAGATCAAGACTAGTTCATTCCCTAGCGGTGAATGTAATCGCCGGGAGCGACCTGCTCGATGCCTTGGCCCTCGAAAAGGGCGATTGCAACGGTGGGTTGGGCGCTTTCAATACGTAAACGGCCGAGGAATTGGCCGGTACGGTTAAAGATGCGGTAGGAATCCTTATTCGCCAGACCATGCGTGGAGCCGCGGGTTAAGACCACGAATCCGAGCTTGGGATTTACATTACTCACGCGTGCCACAGCCTGATCGGCAGGAGGGGGTGCATTGGTATTTGGGCTTGGTTGTGGCGCGGCGGCGGGGTGTTTTTTTAAGGTGTTTTCCAGTTCGGAAATTCGGACCTGTGCGGTGGCTAGTTGCTGCGTCAGTTCGGTCTCACGGGGTTTGGGGCCGGAAGTGGCCTGCGTGGCAGCTTGGGTGAACTGTGACTGTAAGGCTTTGTTTTCCACAGTGGCCTTGGCTAGGTCTTCCTGTAGTTGACGGAACTGACGCTCCAATTGGGCGAGCTTGGCATTTGCCAATGGATCGGCGCGGGTTTGCAGATCGTTGACCTGGGTGGAGAGTGTTTGATTGGTTTGATAGGCGGCGGCCAATGTTTGCTGAAGGCGCGTGAGTTCGGCGTTGGCTTTTTGTAGGCCGGTTGAAACTTGTGTCTGCTCGGTCTGAGCATTTTGTGCAGCTTGCTGCCAATGAGTTTCGTTGGCCTTCACTCGGGTAAGTTCGGTCTTCAATTGCGTGTATTGCGCGCTCAAGGTTTGGAAGCTGTGTTGCCACTGCTGTGCGGTGGGTTGGGTAACGGCCACGGGTTGAACGGTTGGCGACGGGGCTTCTGAGAGTGGCGCGGTATTCAGAGGAGCCAAAAGGGGCAAAGGTGCGGTGTCCGTCACCATTTTTCCTATGAAAAGGGGCTTTTCAGCAACGGGTTCGATGGCTTGTGTCGAATTGCGGTGGATGTGCAAGTAGTGACCCCCGCCTCCCAGTCCCAAAGCCAAAAGGCTTAGCAAGGCGATCCAGCTCGCATTGCCTGAACTATTACCATCAGTGGCGGAGCGACTGGTATGAATGGCGCTGGCGTGAGCGGGAAGCCAATCCTTTTGGGAGTCGGTCCAAACCAGCGTGCTGGGAGGAAGGGCGCCGGATTGTAGCAATCCTTGCAAATCACCGACATCCATGGGCCCGCGTTGTCGACCCGATTTCAAGTAATACCATTTGGCTGAATCCATGCCTATTCCAACATAACCCATTATGTAGGTAGCGCAATGGGCGTTGCTACTTTTTCCGGGGGAGGCTAGATTGCCTCTATGAAATACTGGCTATGCGGATTCATCAGTATCGGACTGTTGGCTGCGGAACCGGCCGTGGAAGCGGCCAAGGCGCAGCCGTATTTGCGCTTTGAAGAAAAGGCCAAAGGCGCTGCCCTGGAAGTGGGCGTAATTCGCCTGCAGCACAAGGAGACTGGGGCACTGGTGGATTTGGTGGGAGCGGTACACATCGGCGATGCGGTGTATTACCAGCAGCTAAACAAGGAGTTCAAAACGTATGAGTCGGTGCTGTACGAGATGGTAAAGCCGGCCAACCTGGATCCGGCACAGTTTCAAAACCGGCCGCCTTCGAGCGTTAGCATGATGCAGACTTTTATGCAGAAGCAGCTGGATTTGGCTTATCAATTGGATGAGGTGGATTACACCGCGAAAAATTTTGTGCACGCGGACATGACCGTGAAACAATTTCGAAAACGCCAAGAGGCCCGCGGTGAAAGCATGTTTAAGTTGATGTTTAAACTGATGAAGGACGACATGGCCCGCCGCGCCAAAAATAAAACCGGGGCGGACATCAGCTCAGCGGAATTGCTGCGAGCCTTGTTGAATCCCAATCGATCGGTGGAATTGAAATACCTACTCGCTCGGCAGTTCAATGAAATGGAGCGGCTGACGGCTGGGTTGAACGATGAAAAGGGCTCCGTGATTTTAACCGACCGCAACAAGGTTGCGCTTAAGGTGCTGGCCCGCGAGCTGGCGGCCGGCAAAAAGAAGCTCGCGATCTTTTATGGCGCCGCGCACTTGCCAGACTTGGAGGAGCGTATGATCGAGAAAATGGGCTTCGAGCGCAAAGCCACACGCTGGGTGACGGCATGGAACCTGCAGGAGCGCGTGGGGTTGAAAAAACCAAACGCACCCAAGTCGGCTCGGTCGCCATCCTCCGCAAAACAGTAGAAGAATTTTCCTCCACGTAAGAAGATCGCGTTGGCGGCAAGGCCGTCGTTGGCAGTGAATTTTACACCCACCGATTGATCCAACAGCAGCAAATCAGCAGCGCAGAGCGCCCGCCAGCATTAGGGCAATGATGGCGGGCCGGAGGATTATGAAGTGACGGGGGTTTGTTTCTGTTGCAGAAGCTTTTTCTTGTAACGGCTTTGCACCACCTCGGTGAGTACGAGGACAGAAATCACAAAGTAAAAGGTGGCCTTGCTCATTGCGTGAATTTCGTGGCCGGCCAGTTTCAATTTAGCCAGGTGACCGCCTTCGCTCACCAACAGGATGCCCACTACGAACAGGATGAACAGTCCGAGCACCTCGTACATGCGATTGCGTGTCAGGAATTCCGTGACCCGGTCGGCCAGAAGAATCATCAACAGACCGCCGGTCAGGATGGCCACCATCATGATCCAGAAGGCCCCGGGTATTTGGCCACCGTCTTTAGTTGAGGTCAGGGCAATGGCGCTGAGGATGGAGTCGAATGAGAAGACCAGATTCATCACCACGATCTTAGTGATCACGGTTTTGCTGGAGGCAGGTTCGCGTTTTTCCCCGTCCTTTTCAAAATCATTCACCGCAATCATGTGAAAGATTTCCTTAGTGGCAGTGTAAATAATAAACCCTCCGCCCAGCAAGACAATGATAGCGTGGAGATTGAACTCACCCTCGATGACGCCCGTCCAACTGGGCGCAAACCAAACGTCCTTAAACCTGTCGATCATCGAAATCAACAGGAAGAGCAAGATGATGCGCAGTCCCATGGCAATTCCGATGCCAAGCTTGCGAACACCGGATTGGTCTTTTTCTGGAGCGCGTTTTGATTCCAGTGAAATGTAGAGGAGGTTATCAAAGCCCAGTACAGCCTGAAGTAGGATGAGCATGAACAGCGTGCCTAGAAGTGCGGGGAGATTTTCCATAAGCCTAGAAAAATAGATAATAGGGTTTGGGCATAAAAAAAGCCAGCCGTGAACGGCTGGCTCTAAGGTTAATATTAAATTATTTATCCTTCTGAAGGTTTATTTGAGTCGGAGCTACTACCTCCTGCTTTAGGGTTGAGTATTGGTAAACAACGGTATTTTGCATTTAAGGCCATAATCGCCCAGCAGGTTGCAATAACATCCCCGGTCTTTTTGGCGTGAGGCCCTTCTGATTTCCAGTGGCCATCTGGTTCCTGATATTTGATCAGGGCAGGATGCAGTTTGTCATCCCAGTCAGCCCAGCTACGTCCTCCGTGGATGTACATCGCATATGTGCCATAGAACCAGTAGTGATATTTTCCGCAGCCTACAACTTGGTGCGAATGTTCAGGATCTGGGCGATGCATATTAAGATAAGAGGCTGATTCATCCTGACGTTTTCCTTTGAGCATACCCCCAAGCTGTTGGCAATACATTCCAATCGAGGTTGTACTAGGTTTAGCTTTTCCTGCGGTGTATCCATAGATGCCGCCAGCTTTTCCCGTTGAGACATGCTTTAAGAAGACTTCATTTTTCTCAGAAAGTTCTTCTGGGATTTTGACTCCTGCTATTTTAGCAGATTGGATTGCCATCACAACCCATCCGGTAACAGATGTGTCTGATTTTTTGTCTGTCGGGTAACCGTAGTAACGCCAGCCCCCAGTTTCAGGGTTCTGAGTTTTTAAAAAGACATTAATTAAGTCATCCAATGGTTTTCCGTATGCAGGGTCTTTAGTTAGACTGTACGCTTCGCTTAATGCAAGTGTGCCGATCGCCTGCCCATACATACGGTCGCCGTCTTGTAGGGCTCCGTTGTCTCGGATTTGAGTCAAAAGCCAAGCGAGGCCCTTACTAAGAGCTTTGCCATTTTTAGTGTGATCTGCTGGTAGGTCACCGTTCGAAAGGTAGCAAAGAATGGCCATGCCAGTGTGGGCTACACGCCCATGAGTATGTTCCCAGTATCCGTCTTCTTTTTGTTGTTTGGTGAGCCAGCTCATAGCGCGTTCACGGCTGGCTTCCTGCATGCGCATCATCTCGGCTGAGGACATGACTGCTTTACCGGCATCGCCCCGATCTCCGAAGGAGAAACGCAGAGAACGGCGGTTTCGGGAGAGATGTTCGTTTTGGCCTACGATTCCTCCGGTGACACTGGAGAGGCCTCCACTGGGTCTAGGGGCTGGTCCGCCGCCTTGGCGTTGGGCGTTCAGGTCATTGCAAAATAGACCAAGCGCCAGAATCCAAATAGCGG
>Ga0315320_10001396_pt1 | contig 19965 bp, 11 predicted proteins | sample M140m21515metaG_FD_203458 | JGI IMG/M metagenome (GOLD analysis project Ga0315320, IMG submission 203458) | Ammonia-oxidizing marine archaeal communities from Monterey Bay, California, United States - M1 40m 21515 | ecosystem: Environmental > Aquatic > Marine > Coastal | place: USA: California... | reverse complement strand
ATTTTGCTGTCTGACTTCCACCGATATCAATGAAGCCGATTAGCAAGCAATCACCGACATCTCGTAAAGTGAGGACAAAATGCACCTCACTACAAATGCAGTGCGACGACCGGAGAGCACGACTACCCAGATCGAGAAAGAAACCGTCGCCCTTCATCCATTCCCACCCTTCATCCATTCCCACCCTTCATCCATTCCCACCCTTCATCCATTCCCACCCTTTATCCATTCCCACCCTTTATCCATTCCCACCCTTTATCCATTCCCACCCTTTATCCATTCCCACCCTTTATCCATTCCCACCCTTTATCCATTCCCGCCCTTTATCCATTCCCACCCTTTAAACAAAGTCCGAGGCCAAGCCCAAAGGTTCGAACCCTCTCTGCCCGACTTGAAATCAAAACAGCTCGTATTACCGGACTTGCCTTCAGCAAACTCCATGTCTGTGACTCGCCGGGCTTGCTTCACCCCAGCCTCTTCCCATCAACATTTGGTTTCGATTTACAATCTGCCTCGACTGCGTTGACGGTCATTCGCATTGCAGCCCATCGTCTTGTAGGGTTTTTCCTGCTTTGGCCCTAACCTGTAACGGTGTCTGGCTATTCTTTAGTGATGGCCACTCACGAAAACTCAGCTGCGGATACAATCCGTCAGATCAGCCTGAATCAGGCAACTCTGCTGATATACATTTTGACACTGCACCCTGTTCGCAGGAAAAGAAATGAACACAAGTAGGCAGTTCACCTCTTTTCACAATTTGCTTGCTGGCACGACATAGCACAATCGGAAAACATAGAACCGAACCGCTAACATGATTCAACAAATCCTTGCAGCGATTGGCTTGCTCCTCTTTATCGCTTTACCAAGTGCTGCCAAGCAACCCAACATTGTGCACATTCTGGTCGATGACCTTGGATGGCAGGATGTAGCTTGTTACCGCCGCGAGTACACCGACGATGAGCCTTTGTATGAAACACCTAACATGGATCGGATCGCCGCACGGGGCATTCGATTCATGCAGGCTTATTCACCGTCTGTCACATGTGCCCCATCGAGGGCTGCGTTCCTGACGGGACAACACACGCCGCATAACGGTGTCTATCACGTGAACATGGGATGCCAAATCCCGCGGCCGAGACGTACCAACGCACAGATGCTGGATCCCTACTATGTCGGCCGACTCATGCCCGGCAAACCAGTAATCGGCAATGCACTGAAACAGGCTGGATACAGAACGGCGCACGTTGGCAAGTGGCATGTCGCCGGTGCCTCCGGCTACCCTTCGCCGATTCAAGTTGGCTTTGATTTCTCGTTCGACCACAACAAAGAATACAACGACCCAGAGATCTACGATAAGAATGATCCGCAAATCGCGAACTTCCCCGGTCTCTTTAACCAGCCCAAGAACCGGCTCAAAGACGCCTTCAACGACCCGCGATTTCCACTGCTTGAAGACGATCGACCTTACGACAGCATGACCGATCTTTCGCAGCGTTGGATCCGCAAAGTCGCTCGCGGAGACCAACCATTTTTCTTGAATCTGTGTCCCAATCTTGTGCACGGGCCGATCATGACACGTGATCGCAAACGGTTGGCTTATTACTGCAAAAAGCTGGGAATTCCGTTTCCCACGGATCAAGGTTCGATCTCGGATCCGAACAAGCCGGGCCAACACAATCCTTACTATGCCAGTGCAGTTGATTCGGTGGATTGGATCATCGGGCAGATTGTCGCGACACTGGAAAACACCAACGACCCACGTAATCCCGGTCACAAATTGATCGACAACACTTACGTGTTCGTCAGCAGTGACAATGGCGCAGCTCAAAAACTTCGCAACTGGCGTTCAGACGACGGCAAGTTGGACTTCGAGAAGGTCAGCGACAACGACCCGCTCCGTGAAGGCAAATCATGGGCCTACGAGGGCGGTTGCCGAATCCCATTTCTCGCGATGGGACCAAACATCAAACCGGGAACTGTCAACGGTCAGACTCCAGTAAACCTGATTGATCTTTTTCCCACCTTCCTCGCAATCGCGGGCCAAACTGATCACGGCAAACTGGATCTCGACGGGTGCAATCTACTGCCCGTGTTGCAAGGAAAGGATGCAACAGCAAGGTTTACCGATGGTGAAAGACGCGACACGATCTACTTCCACTACCCTGTACTCAATGGAGCGTTTTCAACGATTCGCCGTGGGCCGTGGAAGCTCATGAAGAACACTGGCAGTCCCATGAATTCTGCTCCGAAAGTTCAACTCTTCCAGATCTACAGTCACGACGGTTCCAACCTCGATCTCGGCGAGACACAGAACGTCGGCAACAAATATCCCGATATCAAAAAGCAAATGCTGACGGATCTCGACCGTTGGCTGAGCGACCACAACGCGGGCGTTCCGTACAGAAATGCAGCTTACAAACCCGGTGGCCTTCCCGGACAAGAAAACATCCCCACAGTAACGCAGCGTGGCACTGAAGGTGACCAACTCTGGGCGACCGTTGAAACGGGCAAAGGAAAATCGAAGATCGTCGAAGCGTTCCTGTTGTACACAACCAACCCGGGAAAGACCGAGGAATGGTTCCGAGCCCCAGCAACAGTTCATAATGGACGAGCGACTGCGAAGGCATTGCCTGGCATGACTCACGCTGTCTTTTGCCTGATTGATAAGAACAACTTTCTGATTCACTCCGAGGCTGTGCCAGGAATGATGCATTACCGTCTTGGCCAGCCTATCTCTGCTGTACTCGAGGACGGCTACGCGTATCGCCCGGGACTGGTTTCGTTGATCGAAGTTGCACGCACCGCTGTGAAGCAACTTGAAAAAACCGGTCAAAGCAGCAAAACTATCCTAGGTGCACTGCGGTTCGCAGAGACCACGGTGACAAAACCTGTCAATTCAAGCGGCTATACCAAAGCGATCCATGATCTACGTAAAGCGGTACAGTCACTCGATGTACCTGCCGCCCGACATCCTGCCATGAACGGGTTCCCAACCCCATGAATTACAACACAGCCCACCGCTGCTTGTACTGTCTTGCCGTCGCCTCATCTTTGATCGCAACTGCTTCAGCCAAAGAACGCCCCGCAAAACCGAATGTCGTTCTAATACTGACGGATGATCTTGGCTGGCAAGATGTCAAGTGTTACGACATCGACGCACCGAGCCCGATGGAGACACCGAATATCGACGCACTGTCGAAGCAGGGTGTGATGTTCTGGCAGGCGTATGCTCCCGCGCCCACTTGCGCTCCATCTCGTTGCGCGATCATGAGTGGGGTACATCCCGCTCGAGCACAAAAAACCCATGTTGTTGGGGGTAATCCTCCGCGACCCCATCACAAGACGGGTCATCCGATGATGCCGCCGTGGTACAGCGGCCGCATGCCGGAAAATGAATTCACGCTCGCCAAAGCGCTTCAGAAGGAAGGCTACACAACCGGTCATGCAGGCAAGTGGCATATGGCGATCCAACACAATGCGTATCCTGATGCCAAGGATCAGGGGTTTGACTGGAGCAGGAGTTCTCGTGGAGCGAGATCTTCTATGAAACCAAACCGGATCAGCAACTTTGCGACCAAGCGCAAAAGTGATCCATACCGTTTGGATGCAAATGGATTTCCGTTTCACCAAAACAGTGAAGATGCTCTGACATTTCTGAACGAAAATCACGATAAGCCATTCTTCTTGTACTACGCGACATGGCTCGTGCATGCCCCCATCCATACCCGCAGCAAACAGTTGCTGGACAAATATTGTGAGAAACTGGGTGTACAGCCCGACAAAGATCAGCCAGAGCAATGGACAGGCGAGGGTCAAACAAATCCCTTTTACTGCGCCATGGTTGAGGAGCTTGACTACTACCTCGGAAAGATTTTCAACTACTTGAACCAGACCGAAGATCCTCGCTGGCCGGGGCACAAGCTCAACGAAAACACTTACGTGATCTTCACCTCAGACAACGGGGGCATGGAGGGTCATCCCGGCGAAATCTATACCGACAACTACCCGCTCGATCGCGGGAAGATTTCGCTCATGGAAGGTGGTACGCGTGTTCCACTGATCATCACCGGCCCTACTGTACCCAAGGGTGCACAAACGGACGTTATGGTGAATGGACTCGATTTCTACCCCACAATTCTCTCTTGGGTCCATGCAAAGCCGGCGAAAGACAAACAGCTCGACGGTGCTGACCTTTCGCAACTGCTTGCAAAAAACCCGTCCGATGCCTCGTTGGTCACTGATTCAAACGGCAGGCGTCGTGACACAATGATTTGGCACTTTCCAAACAGCGTTGCGTTGGAAAGTTCCATCCGCATCGGCGATTACAAACTCGTTCGCAACTACAACCACGCTCACGATCCAAGGTCCGTTCCGCTGGAACTGTACCGCCTCTATCAAAACGCAAATGGCAAACAAGTTCGCGTTGACATCGAAGAGGCGAAAAACCTGGTCGATACTGATCCAAAGCGAGCAAATGAGATGAATCACCAACTGTCACTCAGGCTCGAAAAGATGAATGCCAGCTACCCGTACAACAACCCAGCGTTTCGTAACGCGGGTCGCGACAGCAAACTTGTTCCCACCGTGACGTCACACGAACGAAACGGTCGCAACCTAAAATTCACTTTCAAAGAAGATGGTGCGAAGGTAGTTCAAGCCAACTTGATCTACAGTCGCAATGGCAACGATCGAAACGAAGAGTGGTTTCGTGCAAAGGCCACTTTGGATAGCACCAATACTGCAATCACTGAACTGCCGGAAGGCACGACGCATTACATTGTCAATCTGATCGACGAAAACAATTTTCTCGTCAGTTACCCTGACGTCCCCGGCGGAAATCATTTCAACAAAACAAAAGAGAAGTTTGCCAAGTATGCGATCGCTGTCGATGAAGAAAACTAAAGGTCGATCAGTTCGTCAGTCTTTGCAAACTGACGAAAAGAGCACGCCAGCAAGCCAACAATTCGGCTCGTGCACACCTGTAACTTCAGGGTGTGCCGCATGAGCCTCAAGTAGACATGACTCCCCCCCAGTCTTTGCACCAAGTTGAGTGAGAGAATTGGGGTTAGTAAAGCGACTGTTGTTCTGGATGCTGCGGCGCAGCCGAAGCCGGAAGAACTTTCTTTCCAGCCGTGGTGTTCAGTCGGCATTCAGAGCCAATTACCAATCCCTTCAAGCGCCCTGTTTTCGGTGATTGGGCTGACGCACATGCAACGGGAAGGGCAACGAACTGAGGCTGACTGGAATCACTCAATGGAAACCCTAACTGCGTCAAATCGGGAAATTTCTTCGCACTACTCCAACATGCCCGGCAATTGATTGCTTACGAAATCGCGAATTTCATCACGCACTCGGCGATAGCAGTCGAGCGCTGCGTCTTCACTCGCGGTATCTTTTGCCAGTTTCGGCGGGTCGTCGAAACCGACATGGACAAGTTTCGACTCAGTCAGAAATGCCGGACAATTTTCGTCGGCGTGCCCACACACGGTAATCACCAAATCAAGTGACACGTCGGAAAGTGCACTGGCCAATTTCGAGGATTGCTCCGACAAATCAACGCCAGCCTCCTTCATCACCTGCATTGCGTTGGGATTCATCCCGTGAGCTTCGATCCCAGCCGAATACGCTTCGACTGTGTCCCCGTGAAAATGGCGTGCCCAACCCTCTGCCATTTGACTGCGACACGAATTGCCGGTGCATAGAAACAAAACGTTCTTTTTACTCATCTAAAATTCCCCTCGGTGGTGGTAAGTTTTCCGGTCAGGCGACTGAGTCATCAACCGGCTGTCAGGCTAGGACACCGCTGACGACATTTCCATGGACGTTCGTCAGCCGCCGTTCGATGCCATTGTGGTAGAACGTCAGCCGCTCGTGATCCATTCCCAACAGTTGCAGCAGAGTGGCGTGGAAGTCGTGCCAATGCACCCGATCCTCGACGGCTTTCCAGCCAAGTTCATCGGTCTCGCCATACGACATTCCCGGCTTCAGGCCGGCTCCGGCCATGGCCACCGAGAAGCCGTACATGTTGTGGTCACGTCCCGTACCCAGTACCCCATCCGCCGCCTGGGTGTAAGGCGTACGACCGAACTCCGTGGTGAATAGAACCAAAGTGTCTTTGAGCATGCCACGTTGCTTGAGATCTTTGATCAGCGCTGCCACGGGCTGGTCCACACGAACCGCTTCGCGGTTATGGTTCCGCACCATGTCTTCGTGTCCGTCCCAGTTGATACGCGGACTGCCAAACGAACCGCCGGAAATGATCTGCACAAACCGCACGCCCTTCTCCAGCAGACGCCGTGACAGCAGGCAATTCTTTCCAAAGTCAGCCGTCTCCTCCCGGTTTAACCCATACATCTCTTGGGTCGCTTCGGTTTCGTCGGCCATTTCGACGACCTCCGGCACGGTCAATTGCATCCGCGCTGCCAGTTCGTGACTGCGAATCCGAGCCAGCAGCCCATCCTCGGCGCCGTTGCGTGTGAGGTCGGCCTGATTCATTTGGGCCAGTAGCTTGCGGCTAGCGATGTCGGTGCTGGGTAAAATGGACTCTGGAGGAAAGAGGTCGGGAATGGGCGTGCCTTTGCTGTTGAAAGCGACACCTTGATGCACGGACGGCAAGAAACCGTTTGACCAGTTAATGGTGCCACCTGCCGGATATCCGCGCGCATCTGGAAGGACGACGTAGGCGGGCAAGTCTTCCGTTTCAGAACCCAGCCCGTATGAAATCCAGGACCCCATGACAGGGAATCCGTTTAGCTGAAATCCGGTGTTTTGCTGGAAGGTTGCCGGCGTGTGATTTGCAGAGTCCGCAACCATCGACTTGATCACCGTCAAATCATCTGCCACGGTCGCCAGATGGGGGAACAGATCCGACACCCACAAGCCGCTATCGCCACGTTGCTTGAAGGCCCAGTCATTTTTACGAATCAAGCCAATTCTGTTGAAGAAGGTCGCCGGTCGCTCTTCATACTGAAGCTCCTTGCCATGCAATTTAGCCAGTCCCGGCTTATAGTCGAAGCTGTCCACGTGACTCATGCCACCCATCAGGCAGATGTGAATGACGCGTTTGGATTTCGGCTCAAAATGAGTCTCGTGTGCCCCGCCATTTGCAGATCCCGAAACGAGACTCGAAAGCGCAGCTCCGGTTAATCCATAAGCTCCGAATGCGAGCAGTTCACGACGTGAAAATTCAGGTTTACTATCTGACATAGAGCAGCTCGTTACTGTTGAAGACCACGCGACAGTAGGCCGGCAGTCCGTGTTTCTCAATGAATGGCCTCGCCAAGCGGACATCTTTGCTCTCCGCCTCCCGCCCATAGGCCAGACGGAACAATTCCCGCACCTGGGCATCAACATCAGCGTTGTTGGTCTGCAGTCGGGTGGCCACAGCATCAGCCATCAGCAAGACGAAGGCATTGTTCATCAGTGACAGCGACTGCAATGGCGTAGTGGTCTCAGCGCGTTTTGGAGTGACCGCAGAAGGATCCGGACAATCGAAGGTATCGAGCATGGTTCGCTTGGCCCCGCGTGGACTGAACCGGTAGATCGTCCTCCGGAACTGCTCGGTTTGGGTTTGCGGAATGGGGTCATAAAAATGACTACCCTTGAACTTATACTCACGCATGTCCCGGTAGCCTTTGCCCCCCATGGTGACATCCAGCTTGCCTGCGATCGACAGAATAGAATCACGCAAAGATTCGCCCTCGATCCGCGTAGGGCTCTTGCGCCACAGCAGGCGATTTCCGGCGTCAAGTGCGGCCGCCTTCGCGTTCATTGCCGATGACTGGCGATACGTTGCCGAAGTCACAATCAAGCGATGCAGGTGCTTGAGACTCCAACCATTGGCCTGCAAATCCGCCGCGAGCCAGTCGAGTAGTTGGGGGTGGGTCGGGTTGCCGCCATTGAAGCCAAAATCGTTCGGAGTTGCGACAATCCCGCCACCGAAATGGTAGTGCCAGACACGGTTAACAATCACACGGGAAAAGAGAGGATTATTCGGATCCGTGATCCATTGAGCCAGTTTTAGACGCCGGTCTCGATCAGCGGCATCTGGCGCTAATCCAAAGTCCGATTCAATCGTCTGGATCGAAGACAAACCTCGCGGCGACACGACCTCACCAGAATTTCGCACGTCGCCGCGGTTGAGTACTTTGACGGTGGCAGCACGGATTGGAGTGACGGTCCACAGTTTGGAAGTCTTGTATCTGTCCAATGTTTGTTGCGACTGCTGAATCTGGCGGTTGAGCGTGGCACGATGCTCGCGTTGCTGAGGTGTTAACTGGGCAACAAGATCCTCCTCGGAAACGATGCTGATTCCACCAGACTGGGCAGACACCTCAAGCTCCGCTGCCGTCAATGCCCGGTCGTACAACCGGGCTCGCGCAATCGTTCCTTTGAACATTCGATTGCCACCTGCGGCTGTGCCGTGGCGGAGACCAAACACCAGTTCTGTTGTCTCCCCAGCGTACTTCTGCAGACTCTTTTTGTAAGCCACCCCATAGGGCATCCCATTGCGATACCCCGTAATCGTGCCGTCAGCAGCATAGGTAATGGCGACGTGAACGAGGCCCTCGCCTTCAGTTTCGTCGGTTGCACCGAACGATTCTGAGCGTTTAAAGCCCTCGCTGCCAGCCATCCACCGCCGCGCTTCGCGCTCGCCGTAGACGATGGCGTCAAAGGTAATGCCATTGGTTGTTTGCAGCGAGATCACTCCGCCACCGCGTTGCTTCAAATCGGCAACTCGAACCCAGGCTTCAAGCGTCTTTTCCGCGATCGGCTTGGCGAGAGATTTTGTCCGGGCGAACGCTCCCTTGCCGTCCAGCATCAGCCCAGCCGCTTCGCGTTTAGCGCCGCCGACCAAGGTGACGTGCATCTTGCCAACATGATCCCTCAGGTCTTCATCGAAATTCCAGGCAGCAAAGGGCAGGGGCCCCGGGCGGGATTTCGCGGCTGCATCAAGCCTAGCGGCAGCGGCTTCGCGGGCTCGGCTTTCAAGTGCGTTCAATTCGGTGCGGAGCGTTTCAATGTTCGTTCTGGCTTGTGCAATCTTTGTGGCAGCTTCCTTGGAAAGCTGGACATCCCGTTCGCCGAACTCCACGCCTGCCAGCGCGGATGCCATGCTGTAGTAGTCTTGGGTCGGAATCGGGTCGAACTTGTGATCGTGACATCGCGCACAATTCGTTGTCATGCCGAGAAATGTCTGGCTGACCATTCCGACCAAGTCTTCCATTTCGTCCTGACGCATGGTTTTGCGCATCGTGTCGTTGGAAGGCTTGGTCGTATTGTGTGGACCTGTGACCAGACACCCCACGGCAATCGCTCCGCCAGCATCTGGTGCCAGAATGTCACCGGCGATCTGGTGCCGGACAAATTCGTCATATGGCATATCCGCGTTCAGGGCATCGATCACCCAGTTGCGATAAGGCCAGGCATTATTGCGGGGCTGATTATATTCAAAGCCGTTGCTTTCCCCAAAATGCACCACGTCCAGCCAATGCCGTCCCCAGCGTTCCCCGTAGTGCGGTGAGTCCAGCAACCGTTGAACCAGATTCTCATACGCATCCTTTGAATCATCCCTCAAAAAGATGTCGATCTCCTGAGGCGTTGGCGGCAAGCCAATCAAATCAAAGGACAGGCGACGGATCAAAACGCGTTTGTTTGCTTCGGCCGAAGGCTTCAACGTGTTGGCGACTAATGTTGCATAGACAAACTTGTCAATCTCGTTTCGACCCCAGTCTGACTCGCTTGCTGGTGGTGTCGCATTTCGCAAGGGCTGCAGCGACCACCAGTCACGACCGGCTCGGCTGTCCGTTGTGATCGAGAAAAGATCCAAAGGAACGTCGCCCCACGTGGCTCCTTCATCAAGCCACTGTTTCAGCGTTTGTTTCTCAGCGTTGGTGAGTGGATGTTTCGGCGGCATTTCATCCGAACTGACCCGTTCCCATAACAGACTGTCCGCTGCGTTCCCGACGACGACCGCCGAACCACTGTCGCCGCCTTTTTTGACCAGTGCCAGTTCAGTCAGGCTCAGTCCGCCTTTCGGTTCGTCGCCGCGATGACATTCCAAACAATGGGACGCCAGAATCGGAGCGATCTGTTTGTCGAAGTCGACCGCCTGAGCGTCAAGTGGCGCAAGCATCCAGCTTGCAATGACCAACACAACGAGTCTGAGAACGATGTACCGCATTGTTTCCTGAAATTCCAGTGTCATGACAAAAGCTCCTTATGGACGCGTTCCGCAGCGTGGATGCACCAGTCGCCAACTTCAGGAAATCGCTTATGAGGCATTCGTTTGCTCGGCGACATAACAGTGAGGGCTCCCACCGGTCGTTGCCAGGCATCGAGGATCGGTGCAGCAACGCAGCGAATCCCTTCGATTCCGTCTCCCCAGTCTTCAGCATAACCTCGCTGACGAATCCGTTGCAGATCATCCAGCAATGCCGCGCGGGTAGCTTTCGTGTTTTCCGTAAACGACTTCAGATTCACCGTCGCCAGCGTGCTCAGCACCCGAAACACAAGGTTCGCCGAGCAGCCTGTCTGCTGAACCACTTCTGCCTGAGTCAATTCACCGACTTCAGTTCCGACCGCCCCAATCACAGCCATCGTCTTAGCCACCGTTGGCGCGGGCAAATCACGATCGAGCTCTGGCTGCATTTCCTGAATCGTCGTCACCATGCAGTCGTTGCCCTCGTGCAGTCGTCCCTTACATTGCGAATCCCGCTTTTTTGGGCAGGAAAAGCGAATCTACATTCAGACCACGCACTAAATATAGACGCCCCGGTGCCTCCGTCAACTTTCAGATCCCATCTGCTAGTTGAACGGACCATGAAACGCTGAATTCTCACTTCCCAATGCTTTCCCTTCCTGCAGCGCGGGAAATTCCTCAGCCATGACTGTGAAGCAGGCAAGGACAACCAGCAAGTGTGATTCGAGAGTCAAGCTGTGCTTGATTTTGTTTGCTGTCAGTTATGCAGGAAGCTCTCGCTGGCAACGATCGCCTTGATGAGGTCGCGCAGTCCCTTTTTGGGGTCAGCCATATCCTCGCAGATTCTGTCGATGGCTGGCCGGTCGCCGACTTCGACTTCGCGGCCGAACGCGTAGGTCATCAGGTTCTCTGCGAGGCTGCGAGTGAATAGCTCATGTCGCTCGATCAGCAGCGTGCGAAGCTGGGTGATGTCCTTGAAAGTCTCACCGCTGGGCAGCTTTCCAGACGCATCAACGGGCAGTTTTCTCCCGTACTCGGTCCGCCAGGCACCGATGGGGTCAAAGTTCTCCAGGGCGAATCCCAGCGGGTCAATCTTCCGATGGCACTCGGCGCACGTGGCAATGCTGCGGTGCTTAGCCAGTTCCTCTCGCACGGTCAGCGCGCCGCGAATGTCCGGCTCGATCTCGGGCACATCATCGGGCGGGGGCGGCGGGGTGTAACCCAGCACCTTCTCCAGAGCGTAGATACCACGGACCACTGGCGAGGTATCGACACCGTTGGCCGAAGCCGTCAGGAAGCTGCCCTGCGTCATCAGCCCACCGCGCACGGTACCCTTGGTCGAGACCTGACGCAGGTGGTTGCCCTGCACCGGGGCCAATCCGTAATGGGCTGCCAGCTCACGGTTCACGAAGGTGTAATCAGCATCGAGGAACCGCTTGGGCGGCAGGTTCTCATCAAGAATCTGGCGGAAGAACATCTTCGTCTCCGCTGCCATCGCCGACTCAAGGTTGTCGCGGAAATACACACGGAAATTTTCGGACACAGGCATTTCACCGATGTTGTCCCAATCGAGCCAGCGCCGGACGAACTGATTGACGAACCGCTGGGAACGTGGATCCTTGAGCATGCGATCGACCTCAGCGTCGAGCACGTTCGCGTTGGACAGGCGTCCAGATTTGGCATGTTCAAGCAAGATCTCATCGGGTTGCGAAGACCACAGGAAGTACGACAGACGCGACGCCAGGCTGTAACCGTCGAGCGGCCCGTTCCCCTCCTGCAAATAGATGAACGACGGCGAGCAAAGGATCGTCTGGAAACCCAACTGCAGTGCGGCCAGCGGGTCCATGCCAGCCTCAAGCTTCCCAATCACCATCCGCTCGATCGGCTTGAGTTCATCACCACGCAGCGGGCGGCGAAAAGCACTTGCGGCGAACAGACGCAGACGCTCAGTGATCGTGCTCCGATTCAGTTCATCAGGTTGCAGGTCGCCATACATCAACGTGTGACCGGCGGGCGGCCACTGGTCGATGTGCGGGCCCTCGACCCGGATGTCGTAGATGCGGAGTTTCGGGCCGCGGTAGACCTTGAGCAGTCCGTGGGATTTCTCATTGCCCGATTTCATGTTCGCGAACGGCGCGACCTCGGGGTGCTCCGATGCGTTGCTGGTAATGATACGGACCAGGCGTTTTGTTGCGGTGGTGCCGTTACGGAAGCGGACCTCCGGCTCGAAACCCTGATCGATGTGCGTGGTCCACTCGAACCACGCCGGTTGATCGCTGGTCAGCTCGGCCAGTCCGACGGAGCGTTCGGTCGTGATGCTGCCGGTGCTCTCGACACTGCCTTCACGATCTACTGTAGCCACCTCCAGCACCAGCGGGTCGCCGTTGCGGAAGTCGTCCAACGCCTTACCATAGGGATGCTCGCGGTCGACTGCAGCAGCCTTCACGCGGACGGTGTACATGCCGCTCTGAGCCACGCCGCCGTACAACGGCCGGAAGCCGATGTGTCCACCACGGAAGTGGCGCCCATACATATCGGTGTAGGGCGTGTCAGGGATGAAGCGAAAGCGATCGACATGAAAGAGCTTGGGCAGCTTCGCCTTCTCCTTGCCATCGAAATAATAAGGTGTCTGCTGGGCGTACTGTTTCGACTCGGGCCGTGGCCCGAAACGTGTGGCACGCGCGACCGCTTCCTCAGCGGCGCCAAGGTAATGATCCAGCAGCATGCCCGACGTGACCAACTCACGCCCGTTGTTGTCAAAACCGTGTACCTTTACATCCGGCGGAAAATCTGCGGCTGGGTTCCAAGCCTGGACGTTCAACGACAGAAGGTCACTGATCGTCTGTTGATACTCAAACCGGTTGAGCCGCCGCATGACGGTGTGCTGACCGCTGGACGCTAGCTTGGCACGAGCGGCGGCAATCCCCACCGTGATCGACGCGATGGTCTTCGCCTTCTCGCCCGCAACGGGCTGCTTTTTCCTGGGTGGTGGCATTTCACCGAGGTTCAGCTGATCGACGATCTCCTGCCACAACTCCAGTTGATCAAGGTCGGTGATCTTATCGGCCAGCCCGTCGAAACGACGATCGGCTTTCTGCGTGTCCGGGCCGTGACAGTCGATGCAGTAGGTCGAAAGGAACTGCGTGGGCAGGTCGGCGTAGGCTGCTCCGCTGAGGGCGAACAGCACCATGCACAGCGTAGTAAATGTCATCTTGTTCATGCTATGTCCGTGCCTTAAGCGAGGTTCATGGGCGAAAAGGTGCCCGTGCTCTTACCAAACCGATCAGCCTCGACGCCGAACCATTGCAGCGTCGAAAGCCACAAGTTCGATAGCGGCACACGCTTGTGGTCCTCGACCGGACAGACCATATGACCCCGATGGTTCATTCCCCCGCCAGCCAGGATCACCGGCAGATTTCGGTTGCTGTGGCTCGATCCGTTACCCATCCCGCTGCCCAACACCACTGCGGTGTGATCGAAGACTTGGGCTTCCTTCATCTGGTCGATGAAATGGGCGAACTGCTTCATCAAGTAGACCTCGACGATCTGAAGCTGCCCGAGTCGCTCTTCCGATTTGCTGTGGTGGGACAGGCCGTGATAGCTGCCGACCTCCAGCTCGGAGGTGCGGAACCCCATGGGGATCTCAAACGTGGCGACACGCGTCGAGTCGGTTTGCAGAGCGAGTGTCAGCAAGTCGTAGAACAGCGGGATTTCTTCGATGTGCATCCGTTCCTGATCCACGACCGGGTCGATCGGTGAGGTGGGTTTGGGTTTATCCAACCACACCTGCGACATCTGCAGTTGCTTCTCCACCGCCCGCACACTGGTCAGGTATTGATCAAGCTTCTGGCGGTCGGCTGCACTGAGCTGACGCTCGAGTTTACCGGCGGATTCACGCAGGGCATCAAGTACGCTGGCCCGGTGTGTCAGTCTCGTGCGTTCCTTGCCGATCGAAGCGGCATCGGACTGAACGAACAACGCCTCGAACAAACGCGCCGGGTTATTGACGGGCGGGATCCGCACACCCGACCGTGTCCAGCACAGGTCCGTGCCGTTATCCAGACCCGCTGTGATCGAGGGGAATCGCGTGGCGGCACCCACGTGCTCGGCGGCGACCTGGTCAATCGTCATGTTTTTGTCAGGGAAGCCACTCGACTCATCCTTACGGATGCCGGAGAGGAAGGCCTTCACCCCGTTGTGCCCGCCAGTCATGCCATCGTCGAGGTTGGAGAAGACGGTGAAGTCATCGCGATGTCGCTGGACGGCTTGCAACGTTGGGCTGATCTGATAATCCAAGCCGGCGTCTTTGGGAAAAAAGTTGCCTGGGTAGTACCCCAAATGGTTACCGATGCAGACCAGTCGCCGCGGATTGGCATCCAGTTTTTCCTCGGCCCGGCTCAACTGGCTGTCCATCAACGGTAGTGCCAGAGCGATGCCCGTTCCCTGAAGAACTCGGCGGCGGCTCAGATTTTTCAGTTTATCCATCATCAATAGCTCACTGAGATTTCTAGTTGTTATCAATAGCAACGAGCACGCGGATCTGGTCCACGCCGTTTTTGACATTCAAAGTAACGCGAAGCACACGTCGATCGGGGCTTAAGGCAACCACATCAGCGTCATTGATTCCCCTACGAAAGATATTGCGGAAGTCGGTTGCAGGAAGCGCCAGCTTCGCATCCGAAGAATCCAAGAGTTCTGCCTGCAGGATCAGGGCGACGATTGGGCGGTCAAAATGCAGTTCACCCTGAAACTTCTGATTCATGGCCCCACTGTCACCACGGACCGGGTTGTATTGCAGAAGAAAGCTGTCGACTCGTAAGTCTTCTGTCAACTTCACGGTGCGTTTTCGGAAGGGACGCTGGTAGGTGCCAGGATCAATTCCATCGACCACGTCACCATGCCTCAGAAGAACATCTTCTCGTTCAGGAAACAGCAGTAACGACCCGCTGTCTTCAACCAGCCCCGGCGAATGTCGCTCGCTGGGTGACGCAACACGGACATCACCAATGAGTTGCTCGACTCCGAAAGAAACCTGCCAGGTATTCAAAAACTGACCGATTTCGTAAGGGACTTCGTGGGCGGTCTCGTCTGCAGCAGTCAGCACGACCGCCTGACCTCCAACCAGACGCCGCTGGTGTTCCAGTTCGATTTCACCCTCAAACACGGAGATCGCCGTGTTGCCCGTGGTGTCGACATCGACGCCGAACGATGTTCCCAAATCAGTTACTCGCTGGTGCGGAGTCACCAAAAGGAATCCTTTGATCTCACCCGGAACCCGCACCGTCGCAACACCGTGCTGAAGCTGCGCCGAATTTGGCCCAAGCAGTTTCAACTCCGCGGGCGCCTGAACCGCAAGTCTGGCGCCGGACTGAAAGTTGATTTTGACTCGCCCGTCGACCAGCCTGAGAACTTGACCAGTGCGTAGTGCGTCGCCCGTTGAAATCTCTTTGACATTGCGAGCAGATTGAACAGTCGCGATTACATCTCGGACATCGGTATCTCGTTGCGTCGGCAGAAAGACAAACAATGCAATCACCGCCGCTATCACCAACCACCATGGCGTCCACTTGTTGAGCAGCATTTTTGATCGCTCGACATCAGCCGTCATTGGCTGTGGACCGATTTCGATGCGTTGACGCACATTGCTCGAGATATCGCTCGACAGGTCAGCCCGCCGAAGGCTATCTTTGACAGCCAATGGAATATGATCGGAATCCATCAGCTGCAGTGACACCAACGCATTGCCGACTCGCAATTCATCTGCAAACGCAGCTACGTGTGAATCATCCTCGTCAAACCACACCATGAGTTCGCGGCACTCAGCCTCATTCAACACATCGTCGTGAAAGCCTTCGAGCAGTCTTTGTAGTCGCGATTCGTTCATGTGGTCGCCTCGTCACGGAGACGACTCTCGATGCACGCGCGAAGAGCTTTGCGGGATCGGCTCAGCGTACTGGTGACCCAAGTCACAGTCCGGTTGAGCGATTCGGCGATGCTCTGACACGACTGCCGCTCTTCATAACGGAGCCGCACGACAAGAGCCGCTTGAGATCGAAGACCCTTGACGCAGTCACGCATTGCAGAAACCAACTCCCGCTGACCCTCGTCGCAGGAACCGGCCATTTGCTCGCCTACACGAAGCCGAAGGGAGTGACTGAGCTTGTCCAAATTTCTGGCTTCTCTTCGCTGACGTTCCAGTTCAGTCAGAATGAAGTGCCTGCAGATCACACACAACCAGACGCCAAAATCCCGCTCCGGCTGATACTCATTCAACTGCTCATACGCCCGAATGAATGTCAACTGAACGACTTCCTGCGCGGCATCGATATCAGGCAAGCGATTTGCCGCATAACCCAATAACATGCCCTGATATTGCCGAACCACCATCTCGTACGCGTCGAGATCTCCACGTTGTATCTGTTCTCTCGTTGCCTGTTGCATTTTCCCAACTTCCAAAGCGTCGATCATTATAGAAAGTAGGGCCCAATCTGATGATTGTCACAACTGATTCCAGTTTTTTCTCCACGACTGCCTGCAAACACAGCCGATTCGGCAAATCGCAGGGCAGACGGAACCCGCTTACGCAGCCTCAACAAGGAAATTAGTGTTCCCAAGCCATCAAGGTTCTCGTTGCAAATCTTCCACGAACCTCTGATAGCTTTTCTCGGGCAGCTGACCTTTGCTCTCGTGAATAGTGGCACCAAAGACAACCCGGAACGCTTCGCCCTTGGCAACTTCAACAGTGCTTCTCTTTCCCTGTTTCATGGCAGCCCGCCCGAATGGATTCGAGACGAAGACTCCATAGTTACGATTATGCCACCAACTCTTCCGAAAATTGTCCGGAGAAGCCATCAAGGTGATACCGACCTTCCTGTCACCCAGCATGCCAGAATAGTCGCACCACTCCGCTGACTGCCCCCACGTCGCCCGCGCAGTTCGTTTTCCCGTTGAACTGAGAATGACACCTCCTTCTTTTTCTGTCAAATGCGTAGCAACACGCGCACCAAACCCCATTTCTTCCTGATCGCCAAAGGTGAAGCCTCCATTGGATGACCGAAATGTTGCATCCCAAATCAACGACCATTCCGTACCGTGACCCTGCAAGACAAAACGATTGACCACCTTACAAATCACGTTCTCGCTTGGTGACAACAATTCGGACTCAGTTGAAAATGTCATCCGATTTTTTTTGACATCCGGTTTTTCGAGAAAACGCAAATGCTTGATGGTTCCACGATTACGCCAAAAGTCAGAGCCACTGACATCACCAAACGCCAACCATAGACCGGGATGCATGGTCGCATGATCAGCCGCATCCTCACCTGGCACTAGTGGATGATTTCGGGTCACCTGCAAGCCACTCAGTGTTTTCAGGTTGGAAAAATAGGGACGCAGAATCTCTGGATCGCGAAAGACATAATCGGCCAATGGCTTCCCTGCATGCAGAATCTGCAAACGATCCTTCTGCTCGACAAAAGCGAACCCATCTTGTTCACCTCGCTGCATCGGTCGCTGCCTTGCTTCCATTGCCACCTTTGCTGGTGGCGTTTTTTCAGACACTTGCTTTGGACGTGACTTTCTTTTCTTTCCCAACTCTCGACGTTCACCTGGTTTGCCTTCACGCAGCGTGATCAAATAAGCAGCGAGATCTGCGACCTGTTGTGGATTCAGGACCGGTGCCATCGACGGCATCGCCGACACAGGACGACTCTTGCGATGCTCGATGGATGCCTTGGGCAGCACCAGCTGATTTCCATCCGCCAGTCCCAACTTCAGGCTAAGCCCACTCTCTTCGATCAAGACACCGGCGTGAACACGACCGTCATCAGTAAGAACGCTCAACTGCTGAAAACCCTCGGTGATCACCGCATCAGGATCGATCATTGATTCCACCAAATGCCGAACCGTTGCGCGACCACCAACCCTGCCCAAGCTGGGAGCAAATCCAGCATTGCGTTCAGTCAAACGGTGACACTTTACACAACCGGCACCGTTCGCATGCTTGAACAGTATCTCCCCGCGCAGAACATCAGCCTGTTCAACCAGTTGCAACGTGGATTCCAACATCTGTGAGCGGGACTCCGACTCCTCTCGTTTCTGCAATAGCCGCGGCTGGAGTAGTACCACATAATTCGCGCAGGGCGATTTACGTTTCCCATCCGTATTACCACCCAGAACAATCGCACCAGCTGCATGATCACGAGAATAAATCTGCATCGTGCAATCATCCGTGACCAGTTGCTGATCCGTGGGACGATAGTTTTCCCGAATCCATTTCGGGGGAACAGGCTGACGTGTATCTACTGCAACCATCACTCGCAGTGGTACCGGGGAATCGAATTTCAGCCACTCTTTCCCACGCGATTGATCATCATCATTGGCCGTTTGAATGAAGTCAGCCCCAATCAGGTCATCCGGTATTTCTCGAAATTGATAACGTCGATCACTATACACCGCGGCGCCACGCACAAGGCCGCTTGCCCGCAGACGATACGCCCCGTTGCTTTTTGAACGGATGTTACGCGCCACTGAAACCCCAGGAATCGTGTCGAGAGTGGCAACCGGCCCACGATTGGACATCCGCAAGTCAGAAGTCCTCCCAAGTGGCCTTCCCTTGACGATCAACTTTTCACCACCGTCGGCAACCTTGGCAAGCCAAGCAGCGGCAAGTGTTCGATTATCTTCGTTGCTGTCGTTCAACACGTCCCGCACTTCCGACTCACTGAGTTGATGTGATTCGAGCAACGCCAATAATGCTCCACGACGAACAGCATCACGGGAATCGCCCTGCAGCGTTCGCAGTTCCTCTTGCGTACATAACGCTTGAAGCGTCTTCCATGCGACGTAGTAAACAGCCAGATCCTGTTCTTTCGTAATCGCCTCCAACAACTGCGGAACATGCTGACGCTGCTTTGTCTTAATCAATGCCTGAACCGCTTCGAAGCGAATTCGGGAGTGCATGTCATTCAAAGCAGCGAGGACGCCAACCGGAAGAGAGCGTGGCGTTTTTGCCTCGCAAGCTCGAAATGCCAAAATACGGATTGCCTGCAATCTCCTGTTGAAATCACCGGAGACGTCGCTTTGACTTTCATGTTTCAGCATTTGCTCAAACACAACATCAAGGCTTGGTTGGTCCACGCCAATTCGCCCCAGTGCCCACAGTGTCCATGTTTGCTGCACTTCTGTGAGTGACATTGATTTCAATATCTGATGCAATTCTTCAGTAACAACAGTTCCACGGCGCACCAGCTCATCCTGCGCATCAATCCGATGCACCGGCAACGGAGATGCGAATTGCGTGACGAGTTCCCTGACCGATTTTTCTCTCAACGGAACCGACTGATCTACTTCACGATCACCTGCGGCTTTCTCCATGGCGACACGGTAGACACGGCCTTCGTTCACCAATTTTCCGTCTTTCCACTCTGCCCCATATCCCCGACTCCAGCCAAGAATCCATAAGGCACCATCCGGCCCGACTTCCATGTCAGTGGGACGGAACAGGGAATCCCCACCGACGATGAACGGCTCCCAATCACCTGACGCTGGCCGCATCAAAGCGCCATCCCACTCTGGTCGCCACACATAGGTAGTCTTGTTCAACCAATCATTAATAAAAAACGCATCTCGATATTGAAGCGGAAATTTCAACCCGTCACCAAAAACAATCCCAGTTCCAGACCCTTCAAAAAGAGGACCGCTCACGGGTGCCGATGGTGGATGTGGATCTGGCGTCCAATGCGCGCTCCACGGGTGATTCCAGC
>Ga0315320_10001395_pt1 | contig 19966 bp, 15 predicted proteins | sample M140m21515metaG_FD_203458 | JGI IMG/M metagenome (GOLD analysis project Ga0315320, IMG submission 203458) | Ammonia-oxidizing marine archaeal communities from Monterey Bay, California, United States - M1 40m 21515 | ecosystem: Environmental > Aquatic > Marine > Coastal | place: USA: California... | reverse complement strand
CGTCTTCATCCGGTGAATCATTCCCACGGGGTGTCGCTCGGTCCCCCATATCGATGCTGATAAACGCCGATTCGGTGGTGGGTCCATCGATGACGGTCGAGCCCCACGGGATGTAGCTCGAGTCCGCGAGCACAGGCAGTCCCGTCATGCGGACCGCGATATCGCTCGACAAGTTGGGCACCTGTGAATCGTTTTCAGCCACCATGTACAGATACTTTTTGGGACCGGCATCCCATAGACCTTCTGCCGCCGCCCCCAAATACGCAGCCGATTCCCCTTGATCCCATACGTGCTGACTGAAGGCCATCAGCTGACCCGTCACCAAACGAGACCCATAGGCCGGAGCCAAGAACCCTTCGTAGGTATTGAAGTGAATGCTTCGCTCGATCATAAAGCTGAAGTTCGCACCCCCCACAATCAAGCTCCCCCGGTCGATGTCGGGCGACTGGGTGAGAAAAGTACCGCCCAAAATCGAGCCCTGTGACACCCCGATAAAGTACCGCGTCTCTGGATCGATGCTGCGGCCACCATCTTCACGCAGCATCGCATCCTCAAGCCCACAACCACCGAGCATGCTCCGGGTGAGCGTGTTCTGAATCACCATCGCCTGCTGGAGGTTCTCTCCCAGCATGTTGAACTTCGATACATCCCACAGTGCCGTCATCAAGAACACCAGGTCCTTGGAGCTCATGCCATGCCAGTCGGTCGCCACCTGAACCAAGCCATTGTCTTCACCGATCTGCTGAATGCCCGTATCGTTCATCATGGGTGGACCGCTGCCAAACAATCCGTGACCCCACACCACGAGCGGACCTGAGCTGGCAGCCCCCCGCAATGAGGCCGGAACATGAGCCGCAAACACGACCTCTTCGGTGCCCTGGTATTCAGGCGCATCGGAGGTCGAACGAACAATGGAGGCTGGAGGCTGGGGCGCATCCATGTACCACGGCACGGTGATGGTTCCTTTGACCACGCGTCCGCCCGCTTCGGCATCATTGACTTCGGTGATGGTACAGCCAAGCCCGTCTTCACCAAGCCGTGTAAGCGCATCCTCTCGCATTTGCTTCATGGTCAGCCGGGTCGTTTCATCTGATGCGGTATGAAACCACCAGGCTTGCTGCAGGCTGTCCCGCTCAATGCCGGCATCTTCCAACGAAACAAACAGGTCTTCAAAGTTCAACCGACGGCGCTCGATGTCCTCGCGCTCAGTCAGCACGCCGTCGCGCAGTGCTGCAAAGCCCGGGGATGCTTCCAACAGTGCACCACTCACCCCTGACAGTTCCCGAATGGCCACCGCATACCGGTGGTTTTCATCCAATCGCACGGTGGGACGGATAAACAAGATGGTCTCGCCTGGGTCTGTGGCACGCGCATCGTTCTCAATCCAGTGCGGCAGCCGCTCTCCGGTCTCCAAGTCGAGCAACACCGTGGGGTGGTCATCGTCCAACGAGCGGTCGATGCTGTCCCAAAAAGCCGTGCCCTCGGTGTCCGCAGGCTCGTCAAAGATGGTGAGAATCTGGCTGCTCGGACTGAAGCCATCGAGCCTGCCAAAAGGAGACACATCCACCTGCACCCCATCCACATTCACCCAAGCCGCATCGGGCTCGTACTCGACCTTCCACCCCGTGTGGGTAAATTGCGGAATCAAGTACCGGTCAGAAGGCCACGGCAACATGCAGGCACCGTCAGCCAAGGGCTCACACACCGGGTCGCCCCCCACCACCGTGGTGGGCATCGTCGATCCCGTGTCATCCGGGCTACTTCCATCGGAATCGGCCGGGTCATCCGCACCCGAGCCCCCATCTTCGTCGGACACATCTTCGGAGAAATCACCCGAAAGAGCCGACAGGCCCGTCACCTTCACAGACGAGTCTGCGCAACCCGCCCACATCACGATCCAAGTCCACTTCATCATGTGTACCCCCACAGTCTGCGAACAGAATCATAGCCGGAGTTGCGACCCATCGACGGATCAAATCTTGTGCGTGGTTGTCCAACAAACCCGACGACCAGCCAACTGTGCAAAAAACACCCAAACTCTGAAGATTCCATCGTACACTATGCCTTCAAAGGGAATCCACAAGGGAGGGACCCATGACTCATACTTGGCGTTGGCTTTTGATCGCGACGTTGGTGGGCTGTCAGGCCGAAGAAGAAAACACCGGTGGAGATTACACTTCACTCGGGTTTTCTAAGGCTCTCGAAGAGCGTGTACTGGCACTCGAAGAAGACTTGGCCGCAACCACAGCTGAACTGGCTTCGGTAAAAGCGGACCATGATGCACTGCTCGTTAGCTTGGATGAACGCACCACAGCGGTGGAAAGTCTCGCATCCAACAATGAATCCGACCTCGACGCCATTGATGTCGAACTGACACTGTTGGCCCCCCTCACCACAGTGGATGCCAACAAAGAGCTGACCGATGCCAATACTGCATCGATTGAAGCGCTGGAAGACAGCGGCTTCGCCACCACCTTGTGGGTCACAGCCCAGCGATTTGGGTACTCCGATGATGTTGAGGCCAACGAGGCCGCACTTGAAATCAATACCGCACAAATCGCCACCAACACCGAAGCCATAGCGACCAACACCGCTGGTGTGGCCGCCAATGTGGATGAAATTGCGGCCATTACGGGGGCTGTTGATCTCACGGACTTGGACGCCAAAGTCACCGAAATTTTTGACTCGTATGTGACCGAGTCCATCCTCACCGCAACGGTAGAGGGCGTCAACGAGAGCTTGGCCACCCTGACCACCACACTCACAGAGAACACCACAAGCATTGCTGGAAACACAGAGGCCATCGCAACCAATGTGACCGACATCGCCAACAACCTGCTGGCCATCGGTACCAATGCAGACACCGTCACCACACTGACCACCACAGTGGCCGACAATGCCTCTGCAATCGCGGCCAATGGTGGGTTGATCTCAGACAACCTGACGGCCATCGCGACCAACTTGACCGCCATTGCGGACAACGCGGTAGACATTTTGGGCAATCTCGGTCTGATCGAAGCCAACGATGCGGACATCGAGACCAATACGGGCCTGATTGTGACCAACAAGACGGACATTGAAGGCAACACGACGGCCATCAGCGAAAATGGTGATCTCATCGCAGGCAATGTTGATGCCATCAACAGCAACACCTCCGATATCGCGGACAACGCATCCGACATCGTAGACAACATTGCACTCATTGACGACAACGCGATCGCCATTGCGAGCAATGTGGACGACATCGATTCGAACTTCTCGCTTATCGGTGACAACGCATCGGACATTGGCTCGAATGCATCGGACATCTCGACCAACTCCGACGCCATCACATCAAACGATGTCGACATCGCGAGCAATGGTGATGCCATCGCCCTCAACGGCTCCGCCGTTGAAGACAACGATTCAGACATTGCCGATCTTCAATCCGATATTGCCGGGTTCGACTCTGAACTGGCCACACTCGATGGGTCCATTTCGGACAATGCAACAAACATTGCCGCCAACGCGACAGACATTGTGTCCAACGGCGACGGCATTGATGCCAACACGGCCTTGATCTCCAGCAATGCTTCGGACATCACGTCCAATGCATCCGTGATCTCGTCCAACACCGCAGGCATCTCAACCAACGCAACGGCCATCAGCAGCAACGTCACAGACATTGCCACCAATGGTACGGATATTGAGGCCAACAACACATCGATTGCAGGCAATACGTCTGAGATTGAGTCGAATGCCTCATCCATCGATACCAATACGTCAGCGATCGATGACAATGAAAATGACATTGCGGACAATGAGACGAACATCGAGACCAACGAGGACAACATCTCCGACAACTCGAATTCCATCTCGACCAACACAACAGCCATCAGCGAAAATGGTGATGACATCGACAACAACGAGACGGCCATCAATGAAAATGGCGATGATATCGACTCGAACGCGGACAATATCTCCGACAACAACTCGGACATTTCAGACAACTCGAGCAGCATCAACGACAACAGTACATCGATTGCGGACAACGCAACCGAAATCGGCGGCAACAGCACCGATATCGCTACCCTTCAGAGCGATCTCACGGCGGCGGAAGGTGACATCACAACCAATGAAACCGCCATTGCATCGATCGATACCGATATTACCGGTGTCTCCGATCTGATGGAGTACGTGAGCGTCAGCACAGATGATAATGAGGTCGCTTTTGTCGGAGCCAATGTGCTGATTAAGAGTGGAGGGGGTAGCACCACCGCTGCAGCGGGTGAAGGACTCGGAAACCTGATCATTGGATACAATGAGAAGGAAACAGACGATCTGCGTTCTGGATTCCACAACCTTGTGATCGGCGGGAAGCACTCGTTTAGCTCACACAGCTCGATTGTCTCCGGAACCCAGAATGACATCCTGGCCAAGTACAGCGCCAGTATTGCCGGACTCGGCAACGTGGCCGAGGCAGACCATGCCGCGATCATCGGTGGAGACAACAATGAAGCGACCGCCAAGGGAGCCACGGTTGCGGGTGGTTCCGATAATGTCGCGAGTGGACTGTACGCCATGATTGCGGGTGGTGACCTGAATCAGGCAACGGGAACATCCTCCGTTGTGTCCGGTGGACAAGACGGCATCGCATCCGGCAACTTCTCCTCCGTGTTTGGTGGAGATTCAAACACGGCCAGTGCGGCCACGACGGCCATGCTCGGTGGTGTCGGGAACACGGCTTCCGGTGTGAAATCTGTGGCCGTGGGCGGAAATGGAGTCACGACTTCCGGGTCATTTAGTGCTGGTGTCGGTGGCGCATCGATGACGGTATCGGGAGCCAACGCTGCCGGTGTGGGTGGCCTCAACAACGATATCGCTGGAAGCTACGCCATCATCGTGGGCGGCAACGACAGCGAAACCAACTCCCAGTTCGCCGCAGTATTCGGTGGGCAAGAGAACACCGCAACCAGTGGTTCTTATGCGACCGTCATCGGTGGACGCAACAACAGTGCCAGCGGGGCAACCAGTCTCGCGGTGGGTGGAAACGCTACCGCAACTACGACCACAGACGATGTGGCCTACGGCGACTGATTCGCATCCCTCACCGGGGCGGGCTCATTTGGCACATGCACCATCGATGCCCACAAACAGGGCATCGATGGAGCGCTTGGATGACTCCGTCCACTGAATCACCATGTCGCCGGACCACAGTAAGCTGCGGCTGATTCCCTCATCCACAGACCGCGTCATCGCACGGGCTTCATCGGAACCAAGCCACGTCACAGCGGGAGACCAGTCCATAGACTGACCCTCCATAAACCGACGGATCACACTGCCCGCCAACTGAGCATGTTGCACAGCATGCGGGGCTCCATGAGAGAGACGAATACAGCGTCCGCCGACATCAATCTCAACCATTGGAGAGATGTTGGCCGGTAAGCCCGAGAGGTTCATCTCTGGACAGGCAATGGTCCATGTAGTGTGAGATCCCTTCATTATACTACTGCCTCCAACACCGAAACTGGACATCATTCGCTCGTAAACGCTCCTGTATAGCGCGGAAGAACAACGATGGAGCCCGTACAAAAACCACTTCAAATGTACCGATAATCTCGGCCATCAACATTCGATGGATTGAAGCAGAGATGGTCCGGTAGTACAAGATTGGTACGGCTTGGGCAAACCCATGTGCGTTCCAAATACAATGGCCATACAATACCCAGCCCCTGTATCATCCGAGACCATGTACCTGTTCGTCATCGCCACCGTGTTCGCCGTTGCCTGCACAAGCAACCGTGAACCATCTCAAGACGTCGCCTACCCCGTCACAGGTGTGACCATCGAGCCGTCAGATGGAGAAGCACCCACACCCGCCGACAACGAACCCGCAGAAGACACGGCCCCTCCGGAAGACACAGGCAACGAGATGCCGCCGGCCGTCAACATCCTAAGCCTCTCTGTACACACACTGCCCGAGTGTGTGGTCTGTGCAACCGTGGAGATATCCCTCGACGCTCCCGCACCCATCACACTCCTTGTGGGAGCACTGGGAAAAGAGCGGATTCCTTGGGTTCATTCCGAGTCCTCCGAACACCACACGATTCCCCTGCTCGAACTCCATGCCGAGACCACCTACTCGCTTGCAGTACGGATCGATGGTCCCCACAGCTCCATCGCCGCATACGACCTCTTCGCCACCCCCGCCTTGCCCGATATCTTTCCACCCATCACCGTAGAACGGGGGGACGACTCCCGAACACAACCCGGGCTCACTCTTCTGAACATTCTAGAATGGGGCGATGCAAGCCCTCGACGGTTCATGGTGGCGGCCATCGATCACAGCGGTGAAATCGTCTGGTACCACCAAATAGACCGCCTCGCACTCGGCTTGGGGATCGATGACCAGCGGAGGATCTACACCACCGACACCACCCAAAACATTGTTCGCATCGATCCGTATGGACAAGCCAAGACGGTCTGGCCTGTGGACGAGCTCGGTATTTCTTCCGCCCACCACGAAATCCGTCCCATGGACGATGGTGGCATGGCTGTCCTCACCACCGAACTTGAAACCATTTCCGGCTGGTGGATGGAGCCCATGGTCTACCCAACCAGCTTCAATGTGGTCGGCGATGTCTTCACTCTCTTTGACGCCGATGGGCACCAAACGTGGTCCTGGTCCATGATGGACCACATTGACCCACTGGAACATCATACAGCCGACATGCATATGAACTTCTGGAATATGCCCCCGTATGTGGATGTGGCGGACCCCAAGGATTGGTCTCATGCCAACACCTTGCTTCCCCGCGGCGACAACTGGGTCACCTCCCTGCGCAATCTTGACTGGATCATGGAGATCAACCCAAACACCGACGAGATCGAGTGGATTCTGGGACCCAATGGCGACTTCACATTGGCCGATGGTGGCCGTTGGTTCAGCCGACAACATCGGCCCAGTTTCACATCCGATGACACCATTTTGGTGTACGACAACGGGCTCGATAGGGCCGATGCGGCCGAAGAGGAAGAGGCTTTCACCCGGGTTGTAGAGTATCAGCTCGATTTCGACACCATGACCGCAACCGAACTGTGGTCTTGGAATGGTGGAGATCGATATGTCGTGCCCATCGCGGGCGGTGTGACACAACTCGATAACGGCAACTACCTGATCAATGACGGAGCCATCTTCAATGGGGCCACTCTTGAAGAAGACGTCTGGTGGCCGCACTACAGCGCACGCCTTCGTGAGATTGTGGGCACGGAAGACCCGGAAATCATCTGGGAACTCAGCGTGGGATATCCGGACGACCTCGAAGAGCAGGGATGGTTTGTCTATCGGGCCGAACGAATCGACAGCCTGTACCCAGCACACGCGAGACCTGAATGAAGGCCATGGCCATAGAACTGTGGCGCGCCATTCTCATGGAACGTCTGGCGGCACTGCTATCGAGTCAAGATGCGGCGCGGTCCGGCACCCGTGTCGACGGAGAGCACCGTCCATCCAATCGCGGAGAACGCGCGGCTGTGAGTAGCCAGGGCTACCTCGCCCACGGACTTGGTGAGCGTGCAACGGCCCTGCAAAATCACCTCGAAAACCTCGATGATATGGGTCACGCCCAACGCACAGAAGTGGTGGTTGGCGCACTCATGAGTCTGCGCATCGACGAGGGTCCCACACATCACATCATTCTGCTTCCAGGCGGTGATGCAACGGAACTCGACGTGGAAGGAACGCCCATACAGGTGTTGAGCACATCCTCACCCATGGCCCGGCAACTCCGAGATTCCGTGGCGGGCGACGCAGAAGAAATCGAACTGGGCGGCGGGTTCGTTGAGGTTGAGCTTATCGCTATCGAGTGAGGGTCACGTTGCGACCGGTCAGATCCACCAGTTCCACGGTATCGGGCATGGACTCCACGGGCATGGGCACAGTCTCTCCGGGAGTGAGCACAACCCATTGACCCGCCACCTTGAGGCTTGCGCCCGCCGGCCCAGCCGTTTGTTCCGCAGTCCATCCCGCTTCTGAGAGCGTCACGGATACCGCGTACCCCTCGCCCGAGAAGGTCGCTTGGACGTCGTCTCGATCATCCGCGGCGTACCGCATGGCTTGTTCAGGCGCACGCTCTTCTTCCGCGTAGATACCTTCGTGCATTTCGGCGTCCGCCAATTCAAAAGCCGCACGATGCAAGCGACCTTCACGGGCAAAGGCTGCCACGAGTGCATCGGTGCCATCAAATTGGGCATTGGAATCAAAAAGCTTGTTGTACAGTTCGGCCGACATGGCACACCTCAGGCAAAGTCACGGGGGAATAGTTCGGAAAGCATGGCCATGATGGGCTCCATCAGGGTGCGGGGAGTGGCATCCGGTGCCGCATCCACACCCATCGCCTCGACGATGGCCGACAAAAAATACTGACCCACGCGAGAGACCGCGCGGCTCACAGAAACCTTGTTGTTGAGCGATGGGTGGCCACTGATCAACTCTTCGTAGGAAGCCCCTTTTGAGAGGGCTATCACCAGCCCTTGATCGGCTGGCTCCAAGTTGCCCCATGCTTGGGCCACCGCTTCCCGCAAACCCATGCGATCGGCCGTATGGTCTTCGGTCACCCCAGGTTCGGGCTCATCGGTCGAGGGGGTACCAAGCACCGCTTCCAGCATGTTGGTGAGCCGCGACTGAGTCTGCGGACCAGCCTGCGCAATGGCTTCATGGACCAACGTTTCCAACGAAGTTGAATCCAACTGACGAAGACGCTCCTGAACCACCTCGGGCGGCTGCAGCATGCGTAAGCCAGAGCCTGATCGCTGCCACTTGGGTGGTACACCACGGCCTTGGGGAACCGATTCGCAACTCTCTTTAAGAATGGTACCGATGTCGGCGTACAGCTCCGCGCGCCACCGTAAAACGGGGTTGCGACGGAGATTAAACGCATAGTCATCGCGTAAGAGTTCGCGGGTGATGGCCAACTTCGCATAAAAGCTGTGATAGCGAATCGTTCGGCCATCAAACTGCTCTTCAACATACGCAGCAAACGGCGGTCTTCCGCTAAAGGGAAAGCGGCCCTTTTCTACGCTGGCACAAATACTGAATGCCCGGTGACCCAGATCATCGACGGCTTCGTCGTTTTTCTGCGACAACACAAAGTAGGCATCGGGGTATGGCCGAGCGACCCGCGCAACATGGCGCATGAATTCCGATAAAAGTTGTGCGGCCTCGTGACCCCCTTCTACAAAGGAGCGGACGAGTGCTGGCATGGTGTCTTCCATTCTCATTCCAGGTGATGCATTGATGACCACCTTATCGCACGCTGCAGCTGACATGAACATCATGCCTCCTTTCACCCCTCTTCAAGGGTGAGGTGCAGCGAAAGTTTCACGGCGCGAGTTGATTTTCTGCAGACAATCCCCAACAGCTCACTTCGCCAAGCTCATCCTCCACGCCCGCGATGCCGCAGCTGTGGAGACTTCCCGACCCGGATACCAGAGAGTGAATCTTCATTTCAGGCGCATCCAACTGCCCGGCCTCATTGTCGCCCCAGCACTGTGTGAGACCCGCTTCGGTTCGTGCACACAGGTGCTTGGCACCAGCAGCAATTTCCACAAAGGCCGCTTCTGAAGCCACACCTGTGAGATCGGCTGCCGCCTCACCCCAGCACTCAATGGTGCCAGCCTCATCCAGTCCGCAGGAAAAGTCTTGTCCTGAAGCCACAGAAGAGAACACGCTTTCTTCTGGGGAGTCCGCAATGCGTCCCCAACACTGAACCTGCCCATCGACGCGTAAACCACAGGTGTGCGCCCAGCCGGCAGCAATGTCGGTAAATATCTCAGCGGGTGCCGAAGACTGCCCTTCCGTATCTCGACCCGCACAGGCCACAAGCCCCGTGGATCGAAGACCACACGTATGGGCACCACCGGCACTCACCACCGTGTATTCACCGGACAAATCGCTTTGGCCTTCGTCATTTCTACCCCAACAGGTCACTGCATTGCCTTCATCAAGAGCACATCCGTGGGCATGCCCAATGGCCAAAGAGGCATATGTACCGTCCGGTGCATCCAGCTGACCATCGGTGTTCCCGCCCCAGCAGACAACCGAGTTCTCAGGGTCCAGACCACAAGAATGGACGGCGCCCACGCCCACTGCACCCCACAACAACGGCGCTGTGCCCGTGTCTTCCGTGGGGGGCGAAGGCTCTGCGGTATCGCAGGGCTCGTCGACCAGCACAATGCTGCATCCATGCAGAATCAACCATGGCAAGAACAGGGCCTTCATAGCGATACCCCCGCACCAAATCCGCCGGTAGCAGACACCCCGTCACCATCTCCACCGACGCGACCGGTCGCCGCAACAAAGAAGCGACGGGTGATGCTCATGGTGAAGCGTCCGTGGGCATGTCCACCGATATGAAGTGTGGTCGTATGACCCCCACATGCGTAGTTTTGACGTTCAATATTTGTCTGCAGAGAGCCACCGACACTCAATCCGCCGAGTGCAACCTCCAGACCAAGACCGGAAGAACTCAAGGAGGAGCCCGGTGTGAGACCGAAACCGCCTTCACCGACCAGGTTGATCATGGGCAACAGCCGAATGGCCGCAAACGTACGAAGTTCGCCCCCCATGTCCGAACCCATCAAGCCGCCACTTCCAATCACGCCTATCTGCAGCTTGGGGCGACCGAGCGACCACGCCCCTTGCTGAACCGCGCGCATCACAGAACCCGGCATGTTGGTGGGGGCTGGCGGAGCGACCACAGGGTCGACCAAGACCGACTGGCCTTTCTTTACCCGAACAGCCGTACCCGCATTTGAAACCCGAACCACACCGTCAGTGACGGCCACATTGACCGGACCTTCCGCCCCAGAGATTGAAAACTCCGTGCCTTCCACCGCCGTTTGAACCGTACCGTAGTCGACGGAAAACACGTCTCGAACTTGGTAATACACCTCACCCATCTGCTGAAGAATGGAGCGTTCCTTGATGGTGATGTCTCCACCCGGCGCCACAGTAAGCGTCTCCTGACGGGCCTTTCCAATCACTGTTGGGGCACCAAACCCCACCGTGACACGAACCTCTTCGGTGACGATTCGGTCGCCCAACTCAAGGGCCATTCCGATCGTGAGCGGTGTGCGAACCTCTCCTTCTATCCGAACAGCCGCGGCTGACTCGGTCACCGGCTTCCACCGGCCCCGAGCATCGGGCTCTGAGATGGCTTGAACCAATGCATACGATTCGGCCCGCGCGTGCGACGGCACCACCATGCAGAAAAACACTGCTAGGAGCGCCGTCAGGGCAAATCGGGGCTGTCGTTTGTTCATCATCCACCAATCAAGGGTGTTTTCTTGAGTTTGTTTCACCATGATTCGCACGCCCGATCCACCATCCAATGGCCACGGCCACAAACATGGGGAGAAGCGATACCAATATACCGGCCACCACAAAGGACGCACCGACCACGATTCCGAGAACAGGGGTGCTCCATGCGGCCCACCGGCGGCGGCGAGGAAGAATCGTTGTCATGATGGCCATATACATGCCCATCAACAGCGCAAAAAGCGCATTTATCTCTGGCGAAGCCATCCGAGGTGCACGTTGCTGCAGCAGGGTCTCCACCAAGGATGCCTCAATCTCCACGCCGTATACCGCGCCCTCACCCGTCCGATGTACATCATCCGCACCACCCATCTCGCCAATCAACACCGACCGACCCTTGGCCAGCGCCCATGTACTTGGATCGTCATACTGCATCACAGGGCTTGGCTCAGCGGGGTGTAAATACGCCAAATCAGCCCAGACCGGGTTTCGGTTGGGGCCCACAATGAGCTGACCATTCGATACCCGGGGTAGTTCATCCACACCCAAGTGGGCTCGAACGGTCTGCACCGCTGCATGCCAGTACTCACCACCGTCGATGGTGCGCACCCGAATCGGTGCCCGACGGACATGCCAAAAGGTGGTGTCGGCCTGGGCAAGAACCGCCCCAAACCAGGCCGCATCTCGCAGACTTTCGGACTCGGGAAACTGAACCGCATTGTTTTCTGTCATGACGGGCAGGATCACTTGAACCCCGCGTGCCTGTGCCCGCCCAATCGCTGCTGCAATGGCTTCATCATGCTCGGTGGCGGCCAACAAAATGACATCGAAGAAGATGGCTTTGGCTCCCGCATCCACCAACCCATCGATCACTGCCGGATGCTGTACTCGAAGTGCCCGCGCATCCCGTTGTGGCTCAAACGCCAATATCGCCGTATTGGCCGCAGGCAGTGAGCCATGAATCAGGCGCAGCATGGGGTCATGCAACAACGGTTCCACCCGGACGGTGAGGCTGGTTATCGCCATCATGATGGGCACCAACAGGGCGAACCATCGAACCTGGAAACCACGCTTGGATGGCGTAGATGTATCGGGGAAGAGTCTGGCAACGGTGGACTCAAATGAGCGAGAAGGCACAATGCTGACCCCGCGAGGGGGATTCAACTGACCGAGCCCATCGGCCGGAACGTAGACGGATTTACATCCAGCCTCCGCTGCGGCCCGGAGCTTGGCTGGAACGCCGGCCACCGGTGCCACCCGCCCATCGAGATCAACACCGCCCGTGAACGCAACATCCGAGGGGAGCTGTTGTCCCACCCGCGCACAGTGCAATGCCACAGCCAACGGAAGCCCCAACGAGGTCCCCTGAAGCTCGCCCTGCATACCCCGCAGGGTCCAGCGCACCCCGATGGACTCCGCCTCACGCCCCAATGCCACCGCTACCGCGAGTTGGGCAGCGACCTGTGCATCTCGGGCCACATCGGGTGGGTGCTGGACCCCACTGCCGTCCGCATCGATCACGACGCTGAGTTTGGCCGCATGTCCCCGTCCAGCATGGTCTACAACCAGAGCGGTAACCACGGTTCCTACTTCACTGGTTGCGACATTCGGAGATGGCTCCACAACCGTCGCAGACACCGAGACTGGAACCGTGTCTGGGCCCGAAGATTCCACCCCAGCCACATCCCAGGTCTGGGTCTTCTTCTGTGCCCCTACTCCATCCCCAAAACCCAGCCCTTCGAGCACATCACGGGCGCGTGAATAACGCTGCGCCGGATCCACCTGAAGACACCGTTCGATCACATCCGCAAAACCATGGGGATCGTCACCGTTCAAGAACTCGGAAACCGGCGTGTAAATTCCGTCATGGGTGGCATTCATCACCGTCAACGCATCATCGCCATCAAACGGCGAGTGACCGCTAATCATCGCGTATAGGGTGGCTCCAAGCGCAAAGATATCGGTTCGTTCATCGGCTGAATGGGCATCTCGAAGCTGCTCGGGTGCCATGTAGCCCAAGGTCCCCATGGAGATACCCACCCCCGTTCTACGGGTGGTTCCGGCCGGCACATCGAGCACACGAACCAAACCAAAGTCCGTCACTTTCGGAATGGCAGGGTCGGCGGACTGATCGATCAAAATGTTGCCAGGCTTCAAGTCCCGGTGGACGAGGCCACGACTGTGGGCAAAGTCCACGCCTTCAACCACCCCGCGAAACAAGCGCAAGACTTCCGCATGAGAAAGCAACCCACCCTGAATGTGGGCCGATAAAGAGCGACCGGGAACAAAGTCCATCAAGAGGGCTGGGATCCCATCGCAGTCCAAGACATCCCGAACGGGCACAATGTGTGGATGACTCAGCTTGGCCTGGGCCTTTCCCTCATCAATCAAGCGCGCCCGGATGTTGGGGTGGTCCAACGTGAGGACCTTGAGGGCGTGAACCGTCTCGAGCGTAGTATGCCGAACCCGATACACCCGTGCCGTGCCCCCCTCTCCCAAGGTGGACTCGACACGGTATCGTTCGACGATGTCGCCTGGTTGAAGGTCTTTGGGCACGGGTTGACTATACCGTGCGCGGCTACTCGTTCCAGCCGTTGAGTTGACCTTCTTCCTCTTCCCATGCCCAAGACTCGAACTGGAAATAGTCGAGGATGGTCCGTGGCGCCTTGCCGGTGATGGACTGAACGGTATCGGTGACCAAAGAAGTCTCCTTGGATGCACCTTCCGCATACAGCGCCAAGGCATCATCAATCAGAAACTCTGGGACATGCATGGATTCGAGCAACTGTCGGGCCACAGCGGGTAGAACAGGGATGTATTCGGTCTCCTTACCCCGGGTCTCGGTAAGGGCTTGTGCCACACCTTGGCCATCCAGCGCCTGGGGGCCGGTGAGCATATATGTCTGACCATTATGACCGGTCTGTGTCAGGGTAACCGCCGCCACCGAGGCAATGTCTCGGGCATCGATCATCGCCACGGCACGACCGCCAAGTGGCAAAAGCAATTGGTTGGTGGTGCGAATCATGTCGGCGTACACCCGCACATTTTGCATCAGCATAAAGAGCGGAAAGCGCAAATGTGTGTATTCCATGGACGTCTGCTCGAGCATCGATTCGCCAGCAGAGAGCATGCGGCCCACAGTGGTCTCGACCGCTTGGTCGGCAGCACTCCCCGAAAGATTCACCATTCGCTTCACACCGGCAGACTCGGCCGATTCAAAGAAGTCACGCTGGAGGGCCAACGCATCGACACCTTCGTCCATGATGCTCGGTAAAATAAGGACCGCGGAGGTCACCCCGTCCATGGCGCGTTCTACCGATTCGCGGTCCTCAAATGTAGAAAACACAAACTCGACCAACTGAACTTGGTCGGGGTCACTCAGGCTCTCTCCAAGCCATTCTGTAAGATGACGTGCACCGCCCGAGCTGGGGACCATCGCACGGACCCGATGGCCCTGCTCTGCGAGAAGAAAAAGTAGTTCACGACCGATAATGCCGAGGGCTGAAGAAACAAGAATCATGGGAACCTCCACCCCCCATCAAGGGTCCGGTGACGCCAAAGTTTCAAGCCACGTTCAATTCTGCGCACATTTCTTGAAATGAGCCTGCTGAAGTGAGCAGTTCATTGGGCGCACCCGCCTCAATCACACGACCTGCTTCCAACACCACCACCCGATCGGCCCGCATCGCTTGGTCCATTCTGTGCGTGATGACCAATGTGGAACGATCCTTCATCAAGCGCTGGAGTGCCACAGCGACCTGGGCCTCACTCAATGTATCGAGTGCACTCGTGGCTTCGTCCAAGATCAGCAGTGCGGGGTTGGCCAACAGTGCCCGGGCAATCGCCACCCGCTGCTTCTCACCGCCGGAAAGCTGACGTCCTCCCTCACCCACGTCCGCATCAAAGCCACCGGGCAACCGCTCTATGATTGGCAACACCACCGCCGCTTCCGCCGCTGCGTACACCTCTTCATCGGTGGCTTCGGGCCGACCCAATCGGATGTTCTCGGCAATGGTGCCAGAGAACAAGACAGGCTCTTGAGAAACCACGGCCACTTGAGCACGGACCTCTGCGGCCGCACAGTCACCAAGGTCCACGCCACCCCAGCTGATCGAACCCGTCTCGAGGGCGTAGATCTTGGTCAGCAAGTGTGCCAGCGTCGACTTTCCAGCACCAGACCGACCCACAACCGCCACTGTCTGACCCTTCTCAATCTCAAACGACACACCGTCCAAGGCTGGGTGCTCTGGGCGCGCTGGGTAGCGGAACCGAACATTATCGAGACGAATGGTTCCCGCCTGTGGAGACAAGCCATCGACCGCCTCTTCGGTATCCTCCAGCCAAGAAGCCACCCGGGAGCAAGCGCCCCGTGCCGAGGCCAAGCCGCCCCACATTCCGGCCATCTCACCCACACTGACCGCCAACAACATCGTGTAGACCACGAACGCACCAAGGTCACCGATGGTCAACGCACCACTCTGGGTCTCTGCGATGCCCAAAGCGACGATGGCCGCCAAGCCACCGAACCGACTGAATGCGGCTGTGGCTGCAAACCGACCGGCTGCAACAGAGCGCTCAATTCCCACATCGCGGACCGTGTCGACAGCTTCTGAATACACGCGAGAAGCATTGCTCTCGGCCTGCAGCACCCGCACCGTGGCGATCTGACGAAGCTGCTCCACCGCTACATCTGCGGAAGCTGCGATGGCATCACTGCCCCGGGATCCCAATCGACGAACCTTGCGGCCATGAAGACGGGCCACAATAACCATGGCGGGCAACAAAATCAGAGAAGCCGCCGCCAACTTGGGTGCCATCCAAATCATCAAAGCCATGGAGCCCAACACCGTGACAAGATGACGAAGCGCGTGACCAATGGTGACACTCAATGCGTCTTGTACCGCACAGGCGTCATTCGAGAGCCGACTGTTCAAGGAACCACTCGATTCCAAATCCAGCTTCTCCATGGGCATCCGCAGAAGCGAATCAAACAAAGCCTTCCGAAGCTGGGTGACCATGTTCACACCCACCTGGGTAAAAAGCGCGGTCCGGAAATAGCCGGCAATCGACTGAATCACGGCCAACCCAAAGGCCACAATCAAGAACCGCTCCAACGAGCCACCCACCAAGCCGTCACCATCGATCATCTGACGAATCAACTGGGGGAAGAACAAGCCGGCCAAAGTGCTGGCCATCAGGGCCGCGATTGCGGCGGTGAGACGAACGCGCTCTGGACGAAGAAGAAAGAAGAATGGACGCATGGGGATCACCGAGTGAGGGCTTGAGAGACAACAGAAAAAATGGTTCCAAAAACACTGCGAAGGGCCGCAGAAAGGCCGCCCCACTGGCCCGGGCTCGAACGCCACCAGTGGGTGACAGATGCGGAAAACCCGATGCCAACAGGCACGTGCAGCCAGTGCACAGGAATGAACAATGCATCGCCAGGTTGAAGACGAACCCGCCACGGTGTCGCATCCGCAAGCTGGGGAAAGCGGTCGGCTTGAAGCGCATGGAAATTGATGCGGCTTTGGAAGAAACCTGTGGAAGTCCACGGGTGCATGTAGACCCGAGCCAGGTCCGAAGGAGAAAAGAGCAGTACGTCTTTTTCGCCCACCACTTGGGTCAGCACCGCCTGTGCGAACGGATGCATATGACCCAAACAGCGGGTGTTGCGTCCCATGAACATCGAGATGGCCCGCAGATTCTGACCCGCAAGAAAACCATACCGCTCCACATCGTCGATGAGCTCGGGTGCATTCTTCATCGCGATTCCAGGAATATAGACCTCTTCTTCGTCATCGGAGCTGCACTGTTCCAGCAGTTCGCGAACGGGAAAGAAACCCTGATGTACAGCCGACACGCTCAACTCTGCATCGTTCATCGGGGTCCGACGAAGCGGCACCTCCAAGTCTCCGATGGCATCATCGAGGTACGCTGGAGTCCAGCGGGACACGGCACCCCATGCCTTGGCGGCCCCGCGGACCACAACCGGCGTGCAGGCGTCGAGATGAGCGGCCTGAAACTCTTCGACACTCAAGAAGTCGACGCTTCGAACGGGCTGTTCACAGCGCATATTCAAACCGCTCCACGTTGAGGTTGTGCAGACGGCTGACTTGGCGGTTGCCTGGACGGCAGTGCCGTTCACCGCCAGCGCTGAAGAAACAAGACTCATGGGAACCTCCACACCCCATCAAGGGCGCCATGGCTCTGAAGTTTCAAGACACGTTCAATTCCGTGCGCATTTCTGGAGGCGACCCTGCGGCAGACCTCCGTTCTTCCGGTGTGCAAGCACAAGATGAGCGGCCTGAAACGCCTCGACACTCAAAGAGTCGAGGCTTCGAACGGCCGGCTCACAGCGCATATTCAAACCGCTCCAAGTTGAGGTTGTGCAGACGGCTGACTTGGCGGTTGCCTGGACGGTAGTGCCGTGCGATCCGCACAGACTGCTCACCAGAGCACGTCACCCGGTCACCCTTGCGGGCATTGCGTACAGCGCCATCACCCCAAACCTTCAAACCGGCTTGTCGGTCTGCAGACATCAAGTCGCACACCTGAGACACAAAGAGTTCTGGCGCATCGCGCATCGACTCAAACGGCACCAGATGCACCCGGTCGGCGCCAAAGCGGTTCGAGTAGCGCTCGGCGACCTTTGCGTAGTCGTAGACGGATTGGCCGGCCTCGGAGGCAAAGTTGGCCTCAAACCAGCGGTCGAAATCGATGTCCCCCAGAAGCCCCATGTCACGCATGTGGGTGTACAGGGACGGGATGGCCTCTTGTTGACGACGGATGGTGATGAGAATCTGCGCGTTGGGAAAGAGTCCCACCAAGCGGTTGGCGATGGCATCCGGTGAGACCTGACTGGCCGGGGTAGAGGTCGCAAACTCTTCTTCCGAGATCACCAATGGAGCCGTTTGGCCGGCAATCAATGGTTCTACTGTCTCGGCGCGAAAAGCCTCCAAGGCCGCTGCGTCATTGAGCGCCGGATCATAGGTTATTCCGCGGGTCAGTCGGGCCACATCGGGGCTGAACACCGTGAGTGGCTTGCCCAGATACTGAATACCGGGGTGACGAACAAAGAGGTTCATCTGAAGAGAGGTGGTGCCTGTCTTGGGCATTCCAACATGAATAAGTACGGGACGGTTCATGATTTAGCTCGCCATCCGGCGACGCTGTGCCGCCAGGTTTCTGAGAAGTACCTGAAAACCATTGGCCTTCATGATGCGGTAGTAGCGCCAGCCTTCCCACTGCTCAGGGTTGTCGAGGACCATGCCTTCCACCCACGTCATGATCTGCGCGGCAGCTTCGGGAACATCGAGTTGGCCTTCTTCGAGCCCAACGGAGAGAAAAGGACCAAACTCAAGCACATAGCGGAAGGAGGCGACGCGATGAAGACGCACACCCACCAGACGGCGGTTCGACATCTTCGCAAGACGCGCAACGCCGGTTGGCAGTTGAACGGTTTGACCCAAAAACTCTGTGGTGTGGCGACCCAAGCGAGAAGACCGGGTGTACTCGGGGTACAGGGTCAAGCTCTTGCCGGAGCTCACAATCGAGGCCATGGCCCGACCGAAACTGGCGGTAAAATCGACCGCTTCGACTTCACCGGTGTCGATGCCCAGCGTTGCACCCCAATCGAGATGACCTGAACCAAAATCGTCGGTGAGAGCGCCGCCCACAAAGCAGCGAAGCCCCAGCTTGCAGAGCAACAGATGAACGAGGAAGTGAGGACCGTAATGCGGAAGTGCGAACTGAACGCCGCCGTCTTCTGCAATGATTTCTTGAACCCGCTCGAGCCCGCGAACTTCGACAATTTCACCAAAGAAGTCTTCGCGGCCTGCACTCATCGTGAGAACGGCCTGCTCCAAATAAAAGGTCTGGAAGAACCCATCTGCAATCTCGTCTGCCACCGAATCCGCATCGGCCTGAAATGCAGCAATGCTGGTCAGGTGTCCGTGGACTTCATCGCGCAAGTTCGACCACTCAGCCTGGCGCTCGTCGGCCTGAAACTCAGCATCGAAGCGGGCCTGCATGTCGGCGCACAGGGCCGTGTAGGGCTTCCCAATGAACGCCCGATAGTCATCAAGGTTCTTGTAGACTCGGTCGGGGTCGAACCAGCTTTGCGTTGTCATTGGGATTCTCCTGGGTGGGTGCGAGGACCAAGTCCTTCTGAACCAACTCAAGGAGCAATTCGTCGATAAGTTTCACATCCAGGCTCATTTTTTTTGAGAGCGCACCCACAGACCAGCCAGATGCTTGATTAAATATGCCCATCATCACGCCCGCCAACAGGCTCACAGTCACGTGTTCAGGGTGGTCTTGAGACACCGTTCCAAGCTCAATACGGGCCGTACCCAAGGTGGGTTGAGAAATTACATAAAAGTGCCGTGGACGAACGGTAAACACACGGTGGTCCACATCGGTGGTGATGCGATGAGCACCCGCATGTTCCGCTGCGCGTACTTCGTTCATGACCGCCACAAGACGACGAGCGGCCAAGGAGGCCAAGTCTGAATCCGTGTCTTTGGCATAGGCCCGAAAACGTGAATCTCCGGCCAACTCCTCACGCACCTGACGCATGGCGATATCCAGCAAATCGTGCTCGCTCTTCGGATGAAACCCAAAGGTCATGTGAACACTCTCTTCTCCCGTCGTCACCACCCGATGACCCCA
>Ga0315320_10001393_pt1 | contig 20002 bp, 17 predicted proteins | sample M140m21515metaG_FD_203458 | JGI IMG/M metagenome (GOLD analysis project Ga0315320, IMG submission 203458) | Ammonia-oxidizing marine archaeal communities from Monterey Bay, California, United States - M1 40m 21515 | ecosystem: Environmental > Aquatic > Marine > Coastal | place: USA: California... | reverse complement strand
CGATGGCGAGATCGAGGGCCGCGACCGCGTGGCGTTCGGCCTCGAACCAGGCCGTCTGCTTCATCGCGGTCTCGGTCTTCTCGAGGAGGGTCTCGATACGTCTGAGCGTCGTCTTGGTCGCCATGGTATTCGCCGGATCTTCCTGATCAGGAGTTGGAATCGCCCGCATCTTCGCTGGCCGCTTCGAAGCGGTGGTGAAGTCCGTCGAGCAGGGTCCGCCATGCGGTGGTGGACTCCGGGAGTTCGTAGAGAAGACAGTCGCAGGTCGCCGAGACGTCCTCCGCGACCATCGCGTCCTTCAGTCGTCCGAGTCGCTTCTGGAGATCGACGATCGCGTCGGCGAGTCTGACGCCGTCGAATTCAACGTCCTCGGTGGGGATCTCGGCGAGCGAGAGGCCCTGGACGACGGCATCGCGAATACCCGACCAGCCCTCGAGGGACTGCATGAGTGACGCCATGCCTTCGGCGGCGCGTCCGCCCTGCATGGCCTCCGCGGCGAGGCGTTGCTCGCGTTCGGCGGCGGTGAGCGTCTCCGCGGCCTGCAGGAAGGTGTCCCGCAGCAACGCCTCCATCGTCGTGGTGAGCATCTGGACCTCTTCCGCGGCGTCCTGGAGACGGGTCGTGGTCTGCAGTTCCTCGTCGGTGAGCATCGCACCGTCGACGCGGACCTCGACCACCAGCCGGCCGGCCTTCTCGGCGGCTTCGGCGGCGATGGCGATGGCTTCGCCCACCGTGCCCGCGGGGATCTCGCAGGGATTCTCGTCGAGGAGGATGCGCATGGATCGGCTCCGGATGGAGGGTGTTGGAGGACGACGTCCCGGTGACATCGGCATTCCCGGGCCGGTGGATCAGCGGAAACCGTCCCGAGTGGGTTGAATCAGGCTTTCGGGAGACGCGGGACGTCGTCGGAGGGCGGTGCGGAGGGGTGACGGGGCGGCGGCCCGGGTCATTCCTGTTCGGCGTCGACGAGCATGAACTTGATGTCCGCCTCGGCCGCGATCCGATCGTCGACCATCGCCTTGCAGCGAACATGGCCCAGTCTCGCACTCGCTCGGAGGCGTTCCGCCTCGAGGACCAGTTGATCGCCGGGACCGACGGGCTTGCGAAGCTTGACCTTGTCGAGGCTCAGCAGCACCGCGATCTTGCCGGTGTGCTCAAGACGCTGGCTCAGGAGCAGTCCGCCCAGCTGGGCCATCGCCTCGATGATCAGGACGCCCGGCATGATCGGGGTTCCGGGGTAGTGGCCCTGGAAGAACGGCTCGTTCATCGTCACGTTCTTGACGCCGACGGCGCGATGTTCGCCGTCCATCTCGATCACGCGATCCACGAGCAGCATCGGGTACCGATGCGGAAGCGTCCGCTGAATGGTGCGGATGTCCATCACCCGGCCGTGCTGGATGCTGAAGCGTCGATCCGCCGCCGCCATCTGCTCGCGGATGGCGAGACCGAGCCGGCGATTCAGGCCGTGTCCGGATCGGTAGGCGACCACCCGGCAGCGCACCGGGCACCCGACGAGGTAGAGGTCCCCGAGCATGTCGAGGATCTTGTGCCGGACCGGCTCGTCCTCGAAGCGGTAGGTGTTCTCGATGGGGCCGTCGTCGCCGATGACCAGCACGTCCTTCGGCGTCAGATGCCGGCCGATGCCGCGTTCCCACATCGCCTTCGCCTCTTCCTCGAGACTGAAGGTCCGTGCCGAGGAGAGGTTGCCGACGTAGTCCTCGACCGCGGTGTCCCAGTTGAGGACCTGTCGCTTGATGCGGCCGCCGAAGGCGTTGTAGTCGAGGTCGAACACCACCCGCATGCCGGGCGTCTTGTGCGGGATCGCGGCGATCATCGCGTCGCCCTCGTCGATCACGATCGCCTCCTGGAGATCGAAGAACCGACGTTCGGCGTCCTGCTCCACCAGCCCGACTTCGAGCAGCGGATCGACGAACGGTCGGGCGGAGCCGTCCCCACCGGGGAGTTCGGGACCGTGGATCCTGATCAGGGCGTTGTCGATGCCGAGTCCCGCGAGCGCCGACATGCAGTGTTCGACGGTCTCGATGGTGGCTTCGCCCGATTTGAGCGTGGTCCGTCGGCCGCGGGGCACGACGTTCTCGACCAGCGCGGGGATCCGGACCGGCGGGTCGAGATCGTTCCGCTCGAACACGATTCCGTGATCGGGATCCGCAGGCTCGATCGTCACTTCCACCGGCGCGCCGAGCAGCAGGCCGAGCCCCTTGACGGTGATCGGCGCCGCGAGGGTGTGCTGCCGCGACGAGACGGCCGGGGGCGTCGACGGATCGTCGGCGTCCTCGGTCCTGGGTTCGGTTTCGGTCTCTGGTCTCAGCATGACGGTGGGGGAAGGGCGTTCGGCGGTCAGCGGTCGTCGAGAAGTTCCTTGAGTCGTTTCGACCAGTCGGGCAGTCTACGGATCACGGCCTGTTCCTTCATCGCGATCCGGGCTTCCTTGGCGGGCATGCCCGCCCAGGTCTCGCCATCGGGGATGTCGTTCATCACCGCCGACCGGCCTGCGATCTGGCAGCCCGCACCGATCCGGATGTGGTCGCTCAGTCCGGTGCCACCGCCGATGAGGGTACCGTCCCCGATCGTCGTGCTCCCGGCAATTCCCGTCAATCCACTGATCACGACGCACCGACCGATCCTGACGTTGTGTCCGATCTGGCAGAGATTGTCGATCTTGGTGCCCGCACCGATGAGCGTGGGCCCGAACTTGCCGCGATCGACGCAGCTGTTGGCCCCGATCTCGACCTCTTCGCCGATCTCGACGTGGCCGACGTGGGGGATCTTCCGGAGCCCGCGACCGTCCGGGGCGGGGCGGTAGCCGAAGCCGTCGCTGCCGATGACGACCCCGGCGTGCAGGATCGAGCGAGCTCCGACCACGCAGCGTTCCCGGATCGTGACGTTGGCATGAAGATGGACGCCGTCCTCGATGACCGCATCCGCGTAGATCCGGGCGCCGGACTCGATGCAGGCGTCGGAACCGACGCGGCATCGGGGGCCGATGACCACGAACGGCCCCACCGTCGCGTCGTCTGCGATCGTCGCCGTCGGGTCGACCCGGGCATCGGGATGAACACCGGCGGCCGGGTGGTCGGCGAGTTCGGCGGCGGCCGACTCGATGAGCTCCAGCATCTGGATCATGGCCTGATCCGCGTCTTCGACCCGGATCACCGATCGGCTGGTCGAATCCCAGTCCCCGAGATCGAGTTCGCGGGTGACCAGCGCGACCGAGGCCTTCGAGTCCGCCCAATGCCGCGCATGACGGGCGTCGCCGATGAAGGTCAGATCACCCTCGACCGCGTGCTCGACGGTCTCGATCCCCCGCACCGCGGCATCTCCGGCGCCCTCGATGCTTCCATCGACGAGCACCGCGATCTCCGCGGCGGTCCGAGACGAGTCGAGTGCCGGGCCGAGATCGTTCACCCGCCGCTTCCGGTCGCCGCGTTCATGCGGGCGAGGAGGAGGTCGGTGATGTCGAAGGCGTCGGACGAATAGATCATCCGGCGAGCGGAGATCTGCTTCTGCATCGCTTCGGCGGTGGACGGTTCCAGCTGCGGGACCGTGTCGTCGATGATGACCATGTCGAGCGGCGGCGTCTGGGCCTTGGCGAACGCCTCGACCTCGGCGCGGATCCGCTCGTAGACGGTTCGCATCGACTTCGCGCGTTCCGCCTCGACCTTGAGTCGGGCGAACTGTTCGATGGCCTGGTACTCGCTGATCGCCGATTCGGCGTCCCGGCTGGTCTTGAGCCAGGCTTCCCCGCCCTGCTCGAAGTTCTCCAGCTCGGCCTGGAGGTTCTCGATTCGTCCGCGGAGCTGGTCGAGTTCCCCGTCGTACTTGACCGCGACGGCGTCGACCCGTGCGCCTTCGGTCTTCTGGACGTCGAGGTTGTTGAAGAGTCGCTCGAGATCGACCGTGGCCACGATGGGCGGGCTGGTCGGCACGGCGAACATGACCCCGGCCGCGCCGGCGAGAAGGGCGATCGCGGCGGTGCCGGCGACGAGGATTCCGAGTCGTGATGCGTTCATGGTTCGATGGTCCGGTTGCGGGGCGATCAGGGGGCGACGATGGCGTTGTTCATGCGGACGATCACCTGGTCCGAGATGTCCGTGGTGTTGGACGCGAAGAGGATCCGGCGGTTCGTGATCTGCTGCAGCACCTGGGTCTGCAGCGGGACCTGCGTGCCGGACTGCGTTCGAATCTCGCCCGCGGAGTCGTCGACGAGGACCAGCGCGAAGCCTTCGGCCTCCGCGACGCGTTCCGCTTCACGCCGGAGGTTCCGGTAGATGCTCCGCCACATCAGGGACTGCTCCCGATCGACTTCGATCGCCTTCATGTTCGCCCACTGCTCGAGGCGAAGCTGCATCAGCGCGACCTCGTCGCGGATGACCTGGCGTTCCTCGGGCGAGGAGGCGGCTTCGCTCTCGGCGAGTCGTCGTTCCATCGCCTGCTGTCGGCCGATGCCTTCCTGCTGGATCGAACCCTTGAGGGCCTCGATCTTGATCTCCCATTCGGACTTCTCGTCGATCTGCTCGAGCACCCGGGCGACGTTCACCACCGCGACCGGCGTCGGGTCCGCCTTCACCACCGCGGGGCGGGAGGCGTTCACGGACATCGTGTGGAGCAGGACGACGAGGCTCGCCACGAGGGCGGTGGGGCCGAAGAGGCGAGCGAGGCGATTCGTTGACGTGAGTCGGTCCACGGGCATGCGACGGAACTCCGAGGGAGGAATGGGCGATCGATTGATGTGGATTGTACGGATCCCCGACGAACCGGGGGGGTGGGCGGACGATCCCTCGTGGCGATTCAGAAGGGAAGGGCCGCGCTGAAACTGAACACCTGGCGTTGGTCGTCGGCCTGCTTGACCAGTGGGAAGCCGAAGTCGAAGGCGAGGGGGGCGGGCCCCAGGATCGGCAGGTACAGCCGGACCCCGAGGCCGACCGAGACCCGGTAGTCCTCGAATCCCGGGGTCTCGGTGACCGTGCCGGAGTCGACGAACACCACGCCGGCGAAACTGTCACCGACGAGCGGCACCTCGTACTGGGCGCCGGCGAAGAAGAGCCAGTCGCCGCCGATCGGATCGAAGTCGCCGTTTCCGGCGGGATTCTGGATGGTCCGGTCGGACTTCGGGCTGATGGTCCGGAACTCGAATCCACGGAAGGTCTGACCGCCGAGGTAGTACTTCTGGAACGTCGGGGCGTTGCCCTCGAAGATCCAGGAGACGTCGGCCTGCAGGCTGAGGACGTGCTTGCGACCGAGGAAGTCCTCGTAGAGGGTGAGGAAACTCGCGAGCTCCACGTTGAAGGCCCAGTAGTCGACGGTCTCCGGTTCGGAGAATCCCGGAGTCGTCTTTCGATCGATGCTCAGCGGGATCGCCTTGGTGAGGCCGATCTGCAGCGCGGACCCCCTGGAGGGGCGGAAGGGATCATCGACGGTGGTTCGGCGGAGCGAGCCGGTGAGCGTCACGAAGCGATCGGGGCCTCGATCGTCGAAGACGGCGAGCGGTGTCGACGGATCGAAGTCGGTCAGTTCCACCTGCTGCAGGGACGCTGCGAGGTTGCCCACCCAGACATCGCCCAGTCGCTGGCCGAGATTCCCACCGGCCACGAACCGCTCCTCGGTGTACTGGTTGAAGATTCGATTGCGGTACGACCCGGAGAACTGGGCGGAGACGTTCGACTCGAAGAGATGCGGTTCGGTGAGGGAGATGGAGAACTGACTCACCTCGGTGCCGGGGGCGACGGTGATGTCGAACGACTGTCCCGCCCCGCGGAACGCCCGCCCGCTGATCAGTTCCTCGGCGGTGAGCGGCCAGTCCGCGATGTCGAAGTTGGTCTGCCGGAAACTGAACTCGCCGAAGATTCCGCTGTCGGATCCCAGTCCGGCGCCGAAGTTGAAGGAGCCGGTGTTCCGTTCCTTGACCTCGATGATGATGTCACGCACCCGCGGGGCGTCGGGCGTGGGCTGCTGGATCGAGATCCGGGCTTCGTTGAAGAGCTGCGTCCGTTCGATCGCGATGCGGGCCTCTTCGGTCAGCGTGCCGTCGAGCGGGCGTCCCGGCCGGACCTTCACGAGGCGGCGGATGACCTTGTCCTTGGTGAGGAAGTTCCCCTGGATCATGATCAGGCCGGCGGTCGATGCGCGGCCCTCGACGATCTGGATGATCATGTCGACCTCGGCCTGCTCGCCCACGCGAAGGCTTCTGGCCGTGACCCGGGCGTCGACGTACCCCATCTGCAGGTAGGCGTCCCGGATGGCGTCGATCGTGGCGTCGACCTTGGGGCGCTCGTAGGGATCGCCGGGCCGCAGATTCGCCAGGGCGAGAAGCTGCTCGTTCGAGAACACGTCGAGTGGGGAGTCGACGCCGCCGCTCGCCGCGATCTCGATCTCGCGGAGACGATACTGACGGCCTTCGTCGATCACGAAGACGACCTTGGCCTCCTTCGAATCGGGACCGAGCATCACGCGGCTGTCGACGCGGACGTCGATCCAGCCCCGGTCCTTGTAGAAGCGGTCCAACGTCGCGACGTCGTCGATCAGGATGTTCGGATCGAGTTCGCCCTTGCGGAAGAAGAGGATCGCGGGTTTGGTCGCGATCCTCGATCCGAGGATGTTCGCGGGATAGTTGCGATTCCCGACGAACTCGATCTCCTTGATCCGGACCCGGGGGCCCTCGACGATGATGAAGATCAGGATCCCATCCTCGCTGAGCCTCGAGTCGTCGACCGAGATCTCCGCGAGATAGTGGCCCTTGGTCCGGTAGAGATCCTTGATGCGGAGCAGGGACTGTTCGACGAGGAAGTCGTCTCGAGGCCCGCCGGCGTAGAGGGGGATCTGGCTCCGGAGTTCCTGGTCGGAGACGAGGGTGTTGCCCACCGTCTGGACGTCTCGGATGATCGCCTGTTCGGTCACCCGGTAGATGACCTTGACGCTTCCGTCGGGAAGCAGCACCGCGTCCGCGGTCACGGTCTGGAACTGGCCGAGTCGGTAGAGCGTCGCGACGTCGTCTCGTAGCGAGCCCGCGTCGAAGGGCTGCCCCGACGCGGTTCGGATGTTGTTCTGCACGAGTCGGATCTCGACCCGCTTCAGTCCCTTGAACTCGACTTCCGCGATCGGTCGGTCGGCGAACGTCTCGTCGTCGATGTCCTGGGCGGACGCGGACGGGTCGGCGGCGAGGAGCGCGGTCAGCAGGAGGGCGAGCGTGAGGCTCCGGACCAGCGTGAGGATCCGGACCGGTACCTCGGTCGGGACGACGAACCCGTCCCACGATCGCGGGGCCGTGCCTGGTCGGCGGAATGTCGAGGGGCCCGTCTGCATGAACCGTGCAGAATACCCCGGTGGCCATGGAGACGCCCCGTCGAGCCGCCGTGAAGGCGGTTCGGCGGGGCGGTCGATCACCGGTCCGTCCGCCCTCGGGCGATCACGGATGCTCGGTGGTTCGAGCGGTGGTCAGATCAGGATCGAGAGCAGCAGCCCGATTCCGGTGGCGGCCATGGCCAGCCGGAAGAAGATGTCGCGTTCGGAGCCTTGCGTCGTTCTGGTGGTGGTCTTGGTGGGCATCGTTCTTCCTCCTCGGGTTCCTGGAACCGTGCCGCCGGATGCGACGGGAAGAGCGTCGAATCCAGACATCACGATGCAAGCCGGGATCCATCGATCCGTGGCTTCTCCGCCGGCACGACTGGCACGATCCGCAGAATCGGAAGTGACTCGGTGATCTCCGGCAGGTGGCGGCGGACACTTCGCACCGCTACCGTGCGGAGATGGCCTCCAACACCACCGCAACGCGTTCCCCGCTCCACGACTTCCACGTCCAGCACGGGGCGAAAATGGTCGATTACGCCGGCTGGGAGCTTCCGCTCCACTACGGTTCGATCGGGGACGAACACGTCTGGACCCGGACCAGCGGCGGCCTCTTCGACGTCTCCCACATGGGGCGGCTCCGGATCTCCGGAAGGCATGCGCGTCGCTTCCTCGATCGGGTCTGCACCCGGCTGGTGCGGGGCATGGCCGTCGGACAGTGCCGGTACGGCCTGATCTGCAACGAGACGGGTGGATGTCTCGACGACGTCCTCGTCTACTGCTTCGCCGACGACGACTACATGGTGGTGTGCAACGGGGCGAACCGGGCCAAGATCGTCGCCCACTTCGAGCGGGTGAAGGCGGAGGAGAGCCACACCTTCAAGATGGTCGATCAGACCGAGTCGACCTGCATGGTCGCGATCCAGGGCCCGAGGGTGATGGAGCTCCTCGGGGCGGTCTCGACCGAGGTGCCCACCCTGAAGCGATATCGCTTCACCGTGAAGAACGTCCTCGTGATGAAGATCATCGTGAGTCGGACCGGCTACACGGGTGAAGACGGCGTGGAGGTCATCCTCGGTGCGAAGTTCGCGAAGCAGGCCCTCGGCATGCTGCTCAAGGACGTCGGCGTTGACGATGCGGCCGTCCGGCCCGTCGGTCTCGGGGCCCGCGACAGTCTTCGGATGGAGGCGGGCATGCCCCTCTACGGACATGAACTCGACGAAGCGACGGATCCGCTCTCCGCCGGTCTCGGCTTCGCGGTGAAGCTCGACAAGGGCGAATCTGACGCTCAGGAGGGCCGGTTCATCGGACAGGATGCGTTGCAGAAGATCGCCGAGGCGGGCCCGACCCGGAAGCTCGTGGGCCTCGCCCTCGAAGGCCGACGAAGTCCGCGCCAGGGAATGGCGGTCCTCGATGGTGATCGACCGGTAGGGGTCGTGACCAGCGGTTGCCCGAGTCCGACCCTCGGACACCCGATCGCGATGGCCTACGTTCCCGCCGAGATGGCGACGTCGGGCGAGACCGTCCGGATCGATCTCGGAGGCGGGACCGACGCGAAGATCGTCGACCTTCCCTTCTACAAGCGTCCGTCCTGAGCCTTCGCCGATCGGTTCAGGCGAGGCGGCGGGATGACGTTCGGGCCGATCGACTCGATTCGAATCCGTCCCCCGGAACACGGAATGCAACGCGGGCCCGATCCAAGGATCGGGCCCGCGATTCGTATCTGCTGGTTCGCCGGAGGCCGATGGCCCGCGGTCGGGTCAGTTGACCCTCGTCCGGGAACGGCGTGAGGACCGTTCGTGGCCATCGAATCCGACGGCGTCCGCGATCGAGCGGAGGAACCGGCCCGGGCGATCATCCATGAGCTGCGACTGGAGTCGCCGGAGCGCCTCCATCTCGATCTGACGCACGCGTTCCCGGGTGAGTCCGACCTCCCGGCCGATCTCCTTGAGGGTGAGCGGCGGCTGGCCTTCCAGACCGAAGCGGAGTCGGATGACGCGGGCGTCCCGCTCGTCGATCGACTCGAGAAGCTTGAGGACCATCGCGAACTCCTCGCGATGCTCGCTTTCCGCCTCGGGTTCGGCGTTTCGGGAATCGGGGCACATCTCCGCGAAGTCGGCGGCTTCGCCGTTGATTCCGGTCGGTGCCTGGTTGCCGGTCGAGACCGCCTTCATGGCTCGGCGAATCGCTTCGATCTTCCGATCCGGAATCTGAAGGGCGGCACCCATCTCGGCGTTGCTCGGCTGTCGGCCCAGCTCCTCTTCGAGCCGTGCCGCGGTCTGTCGCCACTTTCCGATCAGGTCGACCATGTAGGCCGGAATGTGGATCGGCTGGGTCGCGTTGACCAGCATCCGCTTGATCGACTGCTTGATCCACCACGAGGCGTAGGTGCTGAACCTCGCGCCCTGTGCCGGATCGAAGCCTTCCACCGCCCGAATGAGGCCGATGTTCCCTTCCTCGATCAGATCGAGGAGTGGAAGCCCGCGATTCGAATAGTTCTTGCTGATCGCGATCACCAGGCGAAGGTTCGCCTTGATCATCCGATCCTTCGCTTCCGGACAGCTGTCGTTGACGATCAACCAGCCGAGATCCTTCTCCTCCTGGGCGGAGAGCAGATTGATCCCGTTGATTTCGCGCAAATACAACTGGAGCTCTGTATGAACAGCGTTTCGAGCCATGATCCCTTTACCTCTTCTTCTTCCGAGCTCACTCCGGGCTCGGAACCTCCTTGCGAATCCCGAGGGGGAGCACCCAGGGGATCGGCCGGCCCTCCCAGACCAGCCACTTCGATTGTATGAAGCGCGGTCGTCGAAACAAGGGTCGACTTCACAGGTTGGTTCCGAACTGGTGGTGATCTCCTCCCGAGGCCCCGTCGAATGATCCGACGAACACCATTTCTTCTCCCTGAACGGGGTTTCGGTTCGATCGATCACGGATCTTCACGGGAGCAAATTTTTTCGGCGAGGATCGGTTTCTTGCGGACGGGAGCATCCGGAAGACTCGGCGTGGGGGGGATGACCGGTACGATCCACAGGGTCGACCCACTCGTGAGCAACCCCGCTGGAGGTGCCTTGAAGCACGATTTGACCGGACTCATGCGTGAATGGCCCTTTGAAGGCGACCGCCTTCAGGCGAGGATCGTGGCGCTGGCGGAGGACCGGGAGGTGCTCCAGGTGCGGCTCGAACTCGGGATGCTCCAGATGGAGATGGACGGGCGACCCGACGGCGGCGAGGACCGGCTGGCATCGGTCGAGGCACGGGTGGCCGAGGATCCGGAGTTCGCGATCGACGAGACGCTCGCGGGTGAACTGCGAAGCGAGGCGGTACAGGTCCATCAGCGTTACGTCGCCTTCTCGACGCTCGAAGCCTACGAACTGGTGGTGCGGGACACGACTCGGAACCTCCGGGTTTTCGACCTGTGCCGGGATCGTGCGAGCCGGGAGGAGGATCGCAGCGTGCTCGAGCAGTTCAGGCCGCAGGTGCTCGCGACGCGGGCCCGCGCGGCCTCGCTGGTCGCGATTCGCGATCAGGCGTCGAGCGAGGCGCGGAACATCCTCGAGGCGGCGATCAACGACATCCGTCGCGGACTGCCCGACGATGCGGAGCCGCCACCGGAGATCGCGATGCTCGAGGGCATGCGTGACGTTCTCCAGCCGCAGCTGCCTTCGAGTCAGCGGAACGATCTCGAGCAACGACTGCTCGCGGCGATCGAATCGGAGAACTACGAGCTCGCCGCGATCCTGCGGGATGAGCTTCGTCAGATGTGATTCGGGTGGTGGGTCGTCCGCCCGGCGGACGTCGACCGCGGCGGATCAATCCCGATCAATTCCGATCAATCCAGATCAAATCAGATCATGGCGCCTGCACCGGCACGAGTCCGCGAAGGCGTTCGAAACGGCGCCGGAACGCCTCCGAGCCGAATTCGGGATGCTCGGCCCGGAGCCGGTCGATGCGCGGGCCGATCCGATCGAGATTGCGACCGAGCAGTTGAAGCAGTTCGAGCCGTTCGATCTCGCATCGCCACCAGATCGGATCCGTCGGCGTCGTTCCACGCACGATCCTCGTCAGGATGCGGATCGCCGCGGCGGCATCGGCTTCGGTCGGCGCGGTGCGCGTCGCATCGGCCGCGGTGTCGAGCCGGCCCCCCAGCAGGACGGCCTGAAGCGCCAGCGGCTCGATCGCGTCGGGGTTGTCGACGAGGATCCGCGTGAGTCGTCTCGACGCCCGGGTCACCTCGCCGGCGGCGGCATCGATCCACGCCCACTCCAGTCGAGTGGTGTCGTCGAGATCGGCGCGAGTCGAATCGTCGCCGAGATCGACGCGGGCTCCCACGGCGAGGACCGCGTCGGCGGTCGCGCCGGCGGCGCGTCGATCGTCGGCATCGAGCGCGTCCACCACCGAGCGGTACGCGTCCCTTCGCGCCGTCGCGAGCAGGCGGCGGGCGAGGGTCGGATCGTCACGCTCGAGCCGCGCGAGGATTCCGGAGGCGTCGGATTCGCGGCCGTCGCGGCGCAGGGCGTCGATCGCGAGGGTCGCGAGCCGGACCCGGGTTCGTTCGTCCTTCGGCAAGGGGCCCGGCGTGGTCCATTTCGCGGCGATCTTCGCCGCCGAGCTCACGCGATCCAGACCGAGCAGGAGTTCGATCCGGACGAGATCGGCGTCGACGCGGAGCGGCGCCCGCGGATCGGCGGGAAGACGATCGTCGATGGCGTCGAGCCGCCGCAGGAGCAGTTCGTCTTCGACGCCGGAATCCTCGAGCTCGCCGATCCGCACCAGCGCCTCCGGGCCTCGGTTCGACCGGCGGTCGATCGTGGTCCATGCCTCCCGGGCCGCGTCCTGGTCGCCGCGCGACATCGCACGTTCGCCGGATCGCATCATCCAGTCGTCGAGGCCGGGGTGACGCGGCATCGCGGTCGCGAGGCGGCGAACCGCGGCGGCGTGACGTCGATCGTCCGCATCGGCGTCGGCGAGTCGTGCCGCGAGCTCCGCGGCACGAATCGCGCTGGGATGGGTCGGAAGCAATTCGCACGCGGCGACCAGCTGCTCGATCGCCTCGTCGATCCGTTCGGCTCGAAGGGCCAGATTCGCGAACTCGAGGCGGGCCTCCATCGCGACGTCATCCGTCTCGGCGTCGAGTCCGCGTCGCGCGTATCGCATCGCCCGGTCGAGGTCGCCGGCCTTCCCGCATTCGATGGCGCGACCGAGGGCGATCAGCGGCGACATCGTGCCCGCCCGGTCGTCGGTCGGGATTCCGGTCGCGATTCCCGCGAGACCGCGAACGAGTTTCGGACGGATGACCGGATTCTCCTCGGTGGTCCGCAGCAGTTCGAGGAGTGCGGCCTGCGTCGCTTCGGCGGGCGGCATCGTCTCGGAGGCGGCCTGCAACAGGATCGCCGCGAGCAGCAGGCGGTCCGCGGCGCGTCGTCGGGTGCGGAGCATGCCGCGGGCGACCGCGAGCCGACGCGTCGCGGTCGCGTCGCCTGATTTCGCGAGGCGATCCAGCCACTCGAATTCGATCGCGTCCACGCCCTTCGGATTTTCACGGACCCGGGTGAGCAGGGTCGCCGCGGTGCGGGTGGACGCGGATTCCTCCGCGACGAGTGCGAGCAGCGCGAGACCGGCGAGCGTCGACCCGTCGAGTTCGGTGGTGCGTTCCGCGGCGTCACCGAGTCCGTGATGCAGGCGACGAAGCGGTTCCGAGTCGATGCGCGGGCGATCCGCCCGACTCATGATCTCGAGCGTCTCGAGCGTCGCGGCGAGGCAGATGGCCCGCGCGACGCGTCGATCGCGTCCCGGGCCGGCGACCGACGCGAGATCGGACGAGGCATCATCGATGAGCTTCCGGGCCCGGGCAAGGGGCGTTCGAACCGACTCGGCGAGGGTGTTCGAGAAGGGCGTCCAGGTCAGTCGGAGTCGGGTCCGGGGTGAAATCGCCTCACCGAGGATCGCGGCCGCCGCGTCGAGACGGCGATCGGCGCGTTGCCGCGGGTCTTCGATCGTCTCGAACTCGACTTCGGCCTCGGACTCGAGCTCGACCGCTTCGGAGGGAGCGACGGTCGGCGGGCCGGGTGGCTCGGTGATGACGTCCTCGGGCGGCGACGCGGTCGCGGCGCCGGCGGTGAGTGCCAGCGTGAGGATGCCACCGAAGCGGAGCATGCACTCGATCGTCGGCATCAGGGGCCGCTTCCGCTGGACGTGTCGATGAACCCGACCGAATCGAATCCGGCGCGGACCGCCGCATTGAACGCTTCGACCGCCTCGCCCCAGTCGACGCCGGGCAGGGGATCCACGTGGATCGGTGTGTCGACGGGCAGCAGTCCGCCTCGGTCCGACCGACGTGCTTCGAGAAACGCGGTGAGGGCATCGACGTGGACCGGACCGTCCCACGGGCCGTCGACGCTGATCCGCCCCGCGCCGGCGACCTGCACCACGACCGGCGTGACGTCGAGCTCGAACGGATCGACTTCGATCGATTCCCCTCGATCCGGGACGTCCAGCCGAAAGGTCTGCTCGCCCACCGCGAAACTCGTGCCGAGCAGGAAGTAGATGAGGAGCTGGAACACCACGTCGATCATCGGCGTGAGGTTGAGTTCGACCTGGGCCTTTTCCGGACGTCGTCGGTGTTTCACGTGTCCTCCTCGCGCCCGGCGAGGGACTCGTCGATCACCACGAGATTGACGCGGACGCCGTCGGTCCGATCGGTTCCTCGGCCCGACCGTCCGAGGGCGTCGAGGACGGGCGAGACCGCTCGGTACGGAAGGCGTCGATCGGCGCGAAGATTCACCTGCAGATCCGGGGTTTCGAGAAGTCGTCGCCGAACCTCCGTCTCGAGAGACGCGATGCCGGCGACGTCGAGGTCGAAGTCCCGCTGTTCGAGCGTCGCACGTCGGCGATCCGCGCGATCGTCGTGCACGAGATTGATCACGATGCGGGGGGCTTCATCCGCGGCGCCGGCGGCGGGGTCCCGCGGCACGGGAAGCTCCATCGGCACCTGCTCGACCGCGGTGATCCGCGACACGAGGACGAAGAACACGACCAGCAGGAAGGTCATGTCGATCATCGGCGTCAGGTTCGCGCCGGTGCGGACCGGACGGCCCACGTCGAGCTTCGAGACGGCGCTCACGGCTTCGGAGGCTCCGATGCGGAGCGGAGGCGGGCGTCGGACGCCGCGTCCCCGGGCCTGAACTTCTCGAGAATCGTCTCGGCCTCCGAGATCGCCTCGGTGAGGCTCGCGTCGAGACGGCCGCGCAACGCGGCGTATCCCGCGAGGGCGGGGATCGCGACCACGAGGCCCCAGAACGTCGTGACCAGCGCCGTGCCGATGCCGCCGGCGAGCAGCACCGGATCGGCATTGCCGCCGCTGGCGACGATCGACTGGAACGCGAGGATCATCCCGTACACCGTGCCGAACAGACCGACCATCGGACTCACCTGGCCGATCACGTTCAGGATCTCGACGTGGCGGGTCCGACGGGCGATGACTTCGGTCGCGGCCTGTTCGAGTCCGCCCTCCATCGACTGGAATCCGGCGGGGGCCCGCTCGAGACCGCCGAGCAGGATCGTCGCGAAGTCGCTGTCGGCGTCGGATTCCGAGAGCATCGCCATCGTCTCCCCGTATCGCCCGGCGTCGACGTACTCCGCGGCGCGATGCATCACCGCCTCGGGTGCGATGCTCGCCCGGCGATTCGCCGCGGCGAGCTGCCCGATCAGGCCGATGCTGGCGACGCTGGTGGCCATCAGGAGCCAGATGACGAGGCTGCCGAGCCACTCCACGCTGCGGACGCCGTTGACGTCGACCGCGTGCGAGATGAAGAAGGCCTCCGCGAAACTGTGCGGGGCGGCATCCGCCTGGGCGGAGACGGAGGCGGTCGTGGCGAGGATCGTGAGCGTCGCGAACAGGAAGGCTCGCGGGATGCGGCGTTCGTGTCGGGTTCGGCGTCGGGTGGTTGGCTGGTGATTCATGGTCATTCGCTTCCGGTCTCTCCTTCGCATCCGCGGGCCCCGTTCCGGTGAGATCGTCGGAACTCCGGTTCGGGACGATCCTCGATCTCGTTCGACTTCGATCGACTCCGCCGAACTCAACGATCCAGCCCGAGCGCTTCACGGCCGATGAAGGCGAAGCCGGACTCCTGTGCGTCGCCACCGTGCATCCGGGCGATCTTCCGCAATGTTCCCAGTCGATCCTCGTCGAGCAGCTGGATGCAGCGGATCACCGTCTTTCGTCGGCCATCGTCGTCGGCGGGGTTGAGTTCGTCGAGCAGTTCGATCAACGCATCGCCATCGATCTCGTAGACGCCGGCCCCGGTGATGTCGGTGCTGACGAGATAGATCACCTCCGGGTCGACCGCAAAGGCCTTTCGCAGGGCCGCCGCCGGATCGCTGCGACCCTCGGGTCTGAGGGACCGCATCCAGTCGGCCGCGTCGTCGATCGCGGGGCTGGTCGCGGCCCGGAGTCGGCCGCCGGTCGGCAGCGGTTCGGCACCGCCGGCCCGGAACAGCACCACGGAGAAGGACTGGCGGGGAACGAGTCGGCGAAGGGTCCGTTCGACCTGATCGATCACCGCCGGGTAGGCGCCGATCATCGAGCCGCTGGCGTCCACCACGAAGACGATCCGTCGGGCGGCAGGAGCGCCCACGCCGCCGAAGTCGATTCCGGGCAGGGAGACGTCCCCTTCGGCTCCAGCGAGGTCCGTGCCGTCGAGCAGCAGGTCGTCGGCGGCGAAGATGAGATCCGCGACCTCGGCGACCTGGACGGTCTCGGGCCGGGATTCGGTCGGTTGCCGGGCTGGAAGCGTCGGCGCCGATCTGACTGGTTCGGTCGGTCGCAGGGTCGACACCGGTTCGAACGTCCTTGGAGGTGGCGGGGCGAGGATCCGGGACTCGACGTCGTCCTCCGACGCGTCGACGACGCTCCAGGTGACGAGAAAGGCGAAGGCGAGGAGCAGGACATGGGCCACGATCGAGAGGGACCACGCGAGCGGAGTGCCGGGTCGCCGCTTCCGTGGTCGCCGGCCGGCCGGGCCGGCGGGGGACGCTCGTTGGTTCGAAGGCTTCGTCATGCGAGGTTGACCCTACCCCCGGTGATCACGCGTCGCCTCCGGTCCGGCGGAAAAGGGCCGAGATCGTCCGGCGTCGGCGCGGGGATTCATCACACCTCGTCGTCTTCCGGATCGTGAGGTCGCGGATCCTCCGCCTCCGATGCGGGGCGAGCCGCGCCGCCGAACACCGCGTGGTCGATGCTGAGCCCGCCCGGGCCGGTCAGCACGATTCCAAGCGAAAGGGTGAACAACGCGACCTGGGCCGCAGCCTTCGTGAAGGTCGGGACATCGAGATCCATCGGACCGACGGTCTTGAGGATCGGCAGGGTCGTCAGGGCGAAGGCGAAGCCCATGGCGACGGAAAGCCCGACCGCCCAGATCCGGCTGAAGAAGCCGATGAGCAGCAGCCCGCCACCCACGAGTTCGGTGATCGCCGCGAGCCAGGCGAGCGCAACGGGATAGGGCAGTTCATGATCGTGGAGCAGCACGGCGAGTCCGTAGAGTCGTCTTGCTTCGAGGGGTGCTTCCGTTTCAGCGCGGGCGGCCTCCGACGGCGGCGAGAGTTCCTGGCCGAGGACGACCGGCTTCGCATCCGCGGTCGACGCCCCGGTGAGGGTCCGGATGGTGGCGGCGGCGGGCCCGGAGAATTCGGCCCGGTTCATGATCTTCGACCATCCCGCCGGCACGAACACCGCACAGAGGGTGATCCGGACCAGGAGCGGGAGCAGATGCAGGGCGGCGACTCGGCTGAATCCCATCGGGGCGACCTCCGTCACGATTTCGCATGCGACCGGCGGCTCGGAACCGTCTTCGCGGGCCGAACAGTCATACGATACGTTGCAACGCGGGCGTGGCGAAACTGGCAGACGCGCGGGATTTAGGTTCCCGTGGGGTAAGACCCGTGCAGGTTCGAGTCCTGTCGCCCGCATTCGCCTTGATTTCACGGATTGGTCCCCATGTCGACGTCCGATCAAAATTCTCCCGAATCTTCAGCCGGCCGGGATTGGACGCCGTCCGACTGGCGGGCGACGTCGACCTCGCAGCAGCCCGTCTATCAGGATCCCGAGGCGCTGGCGAAGGCGGTCGCGAGTCTTCGGCGGCTTCCGCCACTGGTCACCAGCTGGGAGATCGATCGGCTCAAGCAGCAGGTCGCCGAGGCCGCCCGCGGGGAGAAATTCCTGCTCCAAGGCGGGGACTGCGCCGAGCGATTCGACGAGTGTGCTTCGGAACCGATCGCGGCCCGACTGAAGATCCTGCTCCAGATGAGCCTGGTCCTCGCCCATGGCGGTCGGCGTCGGGTGATCCGGGTGGGACGGTTCGCGGGGCAGTACGCGAAGCCACGCTCCGCATCGACGGAGACCCGGGACGGCGTGGAGCTCCCGACGTATCGCGGTGACAACGTGAACGCCCCGGCGTTCAATGCCGCGGATCGCGCTGCCGATCCGAATCGTCTGATCGAGGGGCACGCTCGATCGGCGCTGACGCTCAACTTCATCCGAGCCCTGATCGACGGCGGCTTCGCCGATCTCCACCATCCCGAATACTGGGATCTCGACTTCGCGAGTCACTCACCGCGGGGTGGCGAGTACCAGGCGATGGTCGAGTCGATCGGCGAGGCGCTCCGCTTCATGGAGTCGCTGGCCGGCAAGCAGGTCGGGGAGATGTCGCAGGTCGACTTCTTCAGCAGCCACGAAGCGTTGCTGCTCGAGTACGAGGAGGCGCTCACCCGACAGGTGCCGCATCGTCCGGGCTGGTGGAACCTCGCCACGCACTTCCCTTGGATCGGGCTTCGGACGGCGGATCCCGACGGGGGCCACGTCGCGTACTTCAGCGGCATTCGAAATCCCATCGGCGTGAAGGTCGGGCCCGGAATGTCCGTCGACCAGCTGGTGGCGCTGGTCGAGCGGCTCGACCCCGACCGGGAGGCCGGGCGACTCACCCTGATCCACCGATTCGGACACGCCGGGATCGATGCCGGACTGCCCGCGATGATCGAGGCCGTCGCCCGAACCGGGAGTCGCCCCCTCTGGGTCTGCGACCCGATGCACGGCAACACCAGGACCGTGGTTCCGGATTCCGGCCCGCTGGCGGGAGAGATCGTGAAGACACGTTCCTTCGACGACATCCTCGACGAACTCGAGCGGGCGTTCGAGATCCACACCGCCTGCGGTTCGGCGCTGGGCGGGGTGCACTTCGAACTGACCGGTGAGAACGTCATCGAGTGCACCGGTGGTGCCCGGGGGCTGGTCGATGCCGATCTCGGTCACGAATACCGTTCGCAGGTCGATCCCCGCCTCAACTACGAGCAGTCGCTGGAGATGGCGATGCGAATCGCACGTCGGATGCGGGATGAAACCACCTGAAGCGGTGTGAAGCCCCGGTTCACGACGGACGCTCGTGCCATCGGTTCGGCCGGGGATGTGGCGGGCGATATGAGCGAAAGCACGTCCACCCCCGACCTTCCGGCCAGCAGAGAATTCGAGGCCTCCGAGCAATGCCGTGGTGCCCGGCCCCATGGCGGGCGCGGCCTTCGCAGCGATCGGGTTCATCCGTCGTCGCCGACGTCGCTGACCTGCGGCGCCCGAGCGAGCCTTCCGCTCGCACGCCGACCGTCGAACCCCGGCCCGGCGTCGTCACGCGGGCCGGGCTTCGCGTTTCATCACGGTCGGGACCGGGATCGTCCGCGTGCCGGGCGGGCGGAGGGGGACTCCGCGTTCGGATACACTCCCGAACCCATGTCCAGGACCCAACGTCGCGTCGTCATCTCCGGCCTCGGCCCCGTCACCCCCGCCGGCGTCGGCATCGATGCCATGTGGGCGAAGTCCTGCGAAGGCGGGAGTGCGATCACCCGCATCGAAGCCTTCGATGCGAGTGGATTCCGCAGTCGTCATGGCGGTGGAATCTCCAAGGACCTCTTCAACGTCCGGGATGCGGTGCCGAAGTCCTATCGCAAGGCCACCAAGGTCATGGCTCGAGACACCGAATTCGCGGTCGGTGGCGCCGCCGCGGCGGTCGCCGACGCGGGGCTGCTCACCAAGGCCGCGGGCGACGAGCCGCCCACGATCGCGCCCGACCGCATGGGATGCCACATCGGGGCCGGCCTCATCGCCGCCGACATCGACGAACTCACCATGGCGCTCTCGCGATCCGTCGACGACGCCGGTGACTTCGACTACGGGACCTGGGGCGAACAGGGGATGGGCAACCTGACGCCGCTGTGGCTGCTGAAGTACCTCCCGAACATGCTGGCGTGCCACGTCACGATCATCCACGACTGCCAGGCGCCGTCGAACACCATCACCTGCGCTGAATCGAGTGCGACGCTCTCGATCGGCGAATCGATGCGGGTCATCCAGCGCGGTGCCGCGGACGTCTGCCTCTCCGGGGGCTGCGACTCGAAGCTCAATCCGATGGCCCTGCTCCGCCAGCAGTTCGCCGACCGGATCGCGGAGACGGGCGACGACGACGCCAATGCCCACGAGGCGGTGCGGCCCTACGCCGCCGACGCCGACGGCACCCTCGCCGGCGAGGGTGGTGGGATCCTGGTCCTCGAAGCCCTCGACTCGGTCCGCGACCGCGGGGTGCGGGCCTACGCCGAAGTCGCCGGCTTCGGCGCGGCCCAGTCCGACTGCCCGGACACCGTCGGGATGAAGTTCGCCGAG
>Ga0315320_10001389_pt1 | contig 20051 bp, 14 predicted proteins | sample M140m21515metaG_FD_203458 | JGI IMG/M metagenome (GOLD analysis project Ga0315320, IMG submission 203458) | Ammonia-oxidizing marine archaeal communities from Monterey Bay, California, United States - M1 40m 21515 | ecosystem: Environmental > Aquatic > Marine > Coastal | place: USA: California... | reverse complement strand
CCCGCGGTTTTGGTTCTTCTGGTTAATTAATTCGCAAAAGCTACACCAGCCATACCATCCTTAATTCTCAGGATGTTATAGTTGACAGCGTACGCGCGGACGATCGATCCATTACGTACACCGGTACCCTTCAAATTCAATTTCGCATTGTCGATACGAGAAAAGTTTAATGACCCGGTTGGCTGACTCTTGTTCATCGTAAGACAGAACGGCCATGTAAACGTAGACACTGTATTAAGGGAATCTTGTGCGAGTACAGAACAGTGCATCTCGGGTACGACCGTGTGATGGTATGTCGAAGACATGTCCTCGAATAAGGGTGTACCGTTGATATACAGGGTAGATGTATCAAATGTCCAGTTTTCATTCCACACCCCACCGTCCGCTTCAGATGAAACGACGTGTAAAGCCTTGACGGGGTGGTTGAAATAAGTGAGATCAACATCAACATCATCGGCAGACATGGGCTGGTACTGCACTTGAGTGATGAGAAGTTCGTGCTCATGGTCAACGACCATCTGGCGCTCTTCTGTGTCGAGATAGACATATGTGGCATATACCTTAGGTGTACTCGCAGGGGTAAAACCGGGTCGACACTTGATACGTAATTCAACTTGATGATATTGAAGCGACGTGAGAGGGAGCGACTTTGTCCAATCCTCACTGAAAAAGAAGGGAATCACATAATGATTTCCCATTTGGGGGTTACTGTTGTTTCCTCCGCGTATATTTTGAGGAACTTCGTCAAGAGTTAAGCCACAAGAAGCTTTCGCTTGATCCTGTTTGTATAGAAGATTGTGTACACCCTGGATGTAAAGGGAATCGAGGCGAGTTACTTCCTGACCACCGATCCAAAGGGAAAATTCAGTGGTAGAAGAATCATCCGCGCTGAAGAATCCGGTCGGGTTTGTACCGGCGGCGGCTATATCACTCGCTTCCACCCAAATGTAACTAAGTAAATCACCCTTCGTGCTCAAAGGGATACTGACTTCATTACCGGGACCGAACACCCCGATATAATCGAGGCGTTCTGGCTTGATAGCAAAATTTGTGTGACGTTTGTAGTTTTGATGAAAAAACGAAACCTGGGGGTCGCCAGTGATGTATACATCCTGAGCTCCTTTAGACACAAGTTCGGTCAACGCAGCAGACATTTATTAATAAACGATATTAAAATTTTAGCTCTATAACGAAGTATGGTGCAATTTCAGGTTCTCACCTGGGATGCTCGAGACGAAGATGATGATCATATCATACGTCTTTTTGGTAAGACAATGAAAGGTGAGTCCGTCTGTGTTACGACTAAGTTCATACCGTATTTTTACGTAAAAATACCCGGTACGATGACACCTAATTCACTTATACGTTACGTAAAGCGAACGTGCCCGGATATAGTTGATATCGACGTTGTTGAAGCGAAGGATATGGAAGGGTTTCAAAACGGTGAGAAGAGTCACTTTCTTCAAATTCACTGTACCAACCTGATTTCTCGACGCAATATAAGTAACCGATTACGAAAATTTATAACCGGTCTGTCTCAGAAATTGAAGGTATTTGAAGCAAATCTTGATCCAGTATTGCGACTTATGCATCGCACTGGTATTCAGTCTACGGGCTGGGTCGATACAGGTGGATCGTGTGAACCTGCATTTTATACGAAAGTTGACATAGACTTGAAATGTGAGGATTGGAGAAATCTAAAACCATTCGACACGACAGATATTGCTCCATTTGTTATTGCGTCGCTTGATATTGAGTGTCATAGTTCTACTGGAAAATTTCCTGATCCGTCTGTATCCGGAGACGCGTGTTTCCAAATTGCGATATCACTCATGCGATTCGGTGAAGATCAACCATACGATAAGACATGTTTATGTTACAAGGATACTGATAACAATATCGACGGGTGTTCTATAGTAAGTTACAAGTCTGAGCGTGATCTCCTGATGGGGTTTAGTGAATATATTAACCAACATGACATAGATGTTATAACTGGCTGGAATATCTTTGGTTTTGATTTAGAATACATCATGGAACGTGGCATGCTGAACAATTGCCCCTTGGCTTTTTATCGAATGAGTAAACTGAGAGACTTTACTTGTACATTATCTCGCAAAAAACTTTCTTCGAGTGCGTTGGGTGATAATGAATTGAAACTTGTACCAATGCCAGGGAGATTTATTTTTGATTTATTCCACGAGGTTAAGCGTGAATATAAATTAGATTCATATAAACTTAACAATGTTTCTCAGATTTATTTAGGAGACCAGAAGATTGACATGCCACCGAAAGAAATGTTTGCGCGTTTTGTGAGAGGAGATCCGAACGAATTACGCGAAGTTGCCGAGTATTGTATAAAGGACACACTATTACCCCATAGATTGATCGCCAAGTTATCGACACTTATGAACTTATTGGAGATGGCTAAAGCCACTTGGGTACCACTGAGTTACTTGGTTGAAAGAGGTCAACAAATTAAGGTGTTTAGCCAACTGACCAAAAAGGCTCGGGAGATGGGATTCAAGGTCCCAACATACGAATATGGACATGTGGATAATACTGGATACGTGGGTGCGACAGTTTTAGAAGCTCAGTCGGGTGCTTATTATACACCAATCACCGCACTCGATTTTGAAGGGTTGTATCCCTCTATCATGATGGCGCACAACTTGTGTTATTCCACACTTGTTCGAGATAGTCGGTACGACAATATACCCGGAGTCGAATATGAACGATTCGGTGATCATACATTCGCACAAAACGTTCCCAGTATTTTACCGAGTATTCTTTCGGAGTTGAAGCAGTTTAGAAAACAGGCTAAGAAAGATATGGCAAATTCCACAGGTGCGACTAAACAAATGTATAATGGTAAGCAGCTCGCGTATAAGATTTCGATGAACTCTGTGTACGGATTCACGGGTGCGTCTAAGGGGATACTTCCCTGTGTTGCCATTGCTTCTACAACCACAATGAAAGGACGTGACATGATTGACGAAACTAAAAAGTATGTCGAGACGAATTATCCCGGTTCCTACGTTCGTTATGGTGACACTGATAGTGTAATGATTGAATTTGACGTGGGTTCTCGTACTGGTAAAGAAGCTATAGAATACAGCTGGGAGCTGGGTGAAAAGGCTGCGGACGAATGCACGAAACTATTCAAAGCGCCGAATAATCTTGAATTGGAAAAGGTGTACTGTCCGTATTTCCTATATTCGAAAAAACGGTACGCAGCTAAACTTTGGACGAAGGGTAAAGACGGTGAGATGAATATGGATTACATCGATGTAAAGGGTTTACAGTTAGTTAGACGGGACAATACACCACACATGCGTGAGGTGTGTAAAGAACTTCTCGATGTCATTTTAGATAGTGCAGATACTGTCGAGCCCAAGGCGTTGGCCCGTAAACGAGCGGTTGAATTGCTTGAAGGTGACGTTCCCAACGAAAAACTCATTTTGAGTCAAAGTCTTTCCGATTCATATAAGGTGAAGGGTGAGAATGTATCTGTATTAAGTGATCATATAGTGGATATAAACCAGGCGCATGTTCAGGTGGTGAGAAAAATGCGTGAAAGGCAGCCGGGTTCGGAACCTCAATCGGGCGATCGCGTACCATATATATTAGTAAAAACCGGTGACGATAAATCTCGTGCATTCGAAAAATCAGAAGACCCTGTATACGCGAAAGAGCATAATTTAGATATTGATTACCCATACTATTTTTTGAATAAGTTCTTGAAACCCGTATGCGATCTTCTAGAACCTTTGTTTGAAAATGTGAAGGATGATATTTTTGGAGAATTGCTTCTTAGAGCTAAGCCGACAAAAAAAAAGAAAAAAAAGGATGACAATGATGGTTCGTCTAAACAAATGTTACTCAGTGATATATTTAAAAAAAAGGCTGTATGATAATACATGTCAGGTATTTTCGATCAGATTGCTGTTCTAATCCAAAAAGAAGCGCGTCGACAGAATGAGGAACGCGAAAAAGAAACGAAAGAATACATCCGTGAACAGGGTAAACATTTCAAAGAAAAGCTAGCACACGCCGTCCATGACTATAAAGAGCAAAATACTAAAACGTTGCGAGAAACTATTGAACGATATAGAGAACAGATTCAACATCTAAAGCGAGAACATAAAGCTGTCATCACTAAACTACAAAAAGATAATCACATACACACGTGTGAAATCGTCGAGAAGGTGTCTTCCATATATTCAATCCCAGTGAAAAACGTGCGACGCGATTTGGCACCTGAAAACGACACCCATTGTCTGGGGGTGCGGAAGAATGGTAAATTGTGTGTAAATCGGGCTATCAGGGATGGATATTGCTGTCTACATATAAACGACCCTCGTCCAGGCACTCCTATTATCATGCCAAATGGACCATTGCGCCATAATCATCCATTTCCATCTGGATTTGTTTCTGGATGTCCAGCGTGTGAAAAATCTCAAACAAAGGAAGTTAGAGAAATAACTTCTATTATGTAATAATGAAGAATGAATAAGTCTGACATTCTATTATCATCTATCAACACGTTTTATACCGTACCAGAGAATAGAGCTACGCTTATCGAATTACTAAACAAAACGGGTGGTATTTCTCTCCGAAACCTGGAGTGGTTTATCACCAACTATTCGAAGAAAAACAACCTATCATATGAGACTAATGATGGACGAATTTTTAGTGTTCATTGTGCCTACAAGTCGAGTTTAGATGGGTACAGTAAAAAGTTATTCGATCCTTTCTGTAGAGCGGATAAAATAACATACAAAGTTCCGGGTACACCTGATGAAATCCACACGACTGTAGCACAACTGAACTTTATCAGGTGGTGTATTAAGAATAAGATTGTCGATTATATTCGGGTGCATCACACCGTGTTATTTAATAAGCAAGTGACATGAATCCTCCGCTAAATTTAAATGTCTGATATCCGACATAGTATAAATGTAAAGTGTAAGTATCTGTCAACCCCGCTCTCAAATTTACCTCTAATAGTGTACGATCCGAATTCAACTTACTAAAATCTAGACTTCCCGATGGCTCCACATTGATAGGATTCATCGAGAAGGCATACGTGTAAATATTTCTATTAGGTCGTGATAACCTGCATTGAGTAGGGACGATGAACTTGTAATAGTTGTGATCGGCGAGTGGTATATTTGGTAAATCCTGGCCATTCACATATATTTTCGCCGAGTCTAAGACTGCTGTACTAAACTCGTTAAAGGGTGAATAAACGTCGGACTGTGAAAAGTTGAACCTATTCAAGAATGCGCTAGCTCGTATATTCGCTTCAGTTCCAATTACATTGCTATCTTCAAGTGATGTCTTTCGCAGAAACCAGTTCATTGTTTTTACTGGTATATTCGGGACGAGTTGTAATTTAACTGAGTTTTCACCCACAACTGTTTCCACTGTTGGATGTTTTTTTACAATGTCTGTTATCAATGTCTGTTCTGTTGACATTAAAAATGTACGTTCTGGTTGAGATACGGTCAATTCTTCTGTTATTATATCGAACTCGTTTACTATGATATTCCTTGAATTTAAATCATCACTCTGTAGATTATTCGTAAAAAACGCAATCGGGTGGAACTTTATTTCAAATTCGATTTTTTGTTTGTGTATGGCACACGTTGGAAAATAAGGTCTATTCGGGGAATTTGAATCGTATTCATCACCTTCATATTTACGGGAAAAAAACAATGGTATGGGAATCATCAACGTCGACTTATATCTCGATAACGAAATATCATTGAAATGTGATACATCATCCGCTTGATTGCGATTTATCGTGTATCGCTTCGTACGTTTCTCTGATGTATCGAGATATAATTCATCATAAATAACACCCCAATCATCGTGATATTTATCCACTTCCAACTCATCAACTGTCATAGTTACGCTTTCTATGACATGACGCCCTAGTTGGTCTGCTATATTTGAAGATGAATTTACGGCTGGAAATGTCATATGTATATACATATTTGACAGGAGGTCGCCCATATTCTGTGGATTTAATGAAACTTTCACCGTTTTACCAAATGGCCATGTTGATAATCCTGTTTCTGAAGATGGTCTGGATATGGTTTTTCGCTTATGAAATTTTGTAAAGTTTGAATGTTGTTTAGACTCATATTTAAAAAGGGAATGTTCTGGATCAGTTCGTAAAAGATGTGTATCCTGTTGACCTATAGCGTTTAGAGCTAAAATGGCCGCTTGATCAGGACCTTTTAAGTCCATACTTATCTACTATCTATAAATTTTTAATATCATTTTCCCACATGGTCATGGGAGATACCAACTTCATGGCCTCAAGCTCCGCATACGCCTGTTTCGATTGTGATAAGAGTTCCCTGACACTCTCATCCGTGTATTGTACAGTCTTAATGTTCAAAAGGTAGTCATACGTGTCACCGATTTTAGGAAACAGTTCCGAGAGTTGACGTTCGAGATCTTGTTTCTTACGCCTGAAGACGACTATATCCCCATTAATGACCATGGTCACGAATCGCGATTTGTACTCACACATCGTCGATTTGACTTCAAGTACTTTGAGAAGATACGCCTTGCGTCTAATGTAATGTTCGCGTCGGAGGTTTACAAAATCGACGAGGATATCTTCTGGCGTTTGATATTTGTGGATACCCCGTGTGGGGTGGAATAGATGCATGTTCGATGTACGAATGACCTTTTGTAGTTTAAGATCTTTGACGACATCTGTACCCGTATAATCTTGGATGAGGAAATCTACAGTCTCAGTTGTGCTGTTATTCGTGAAACCGCTGATGACTTTCTTTTCAGCCAGGATATCCAGGTGTTCTTTGTAATCCTGGGTCCAGCGCCCCGGAGGAAGTTCAGATACTTTAATTGTTCTTCCAGCACTACTCCATATCCCCTGTGTGATCCAAGAATCGTCGTCTTGTTCGAAAACTTTTCCCTTGAAACCTCTGAACCAAGGTTTCATACGTTCGATGCTCTTTCCATTGAGAATGTTCATGATGTTTTTTTTGATATCCATGGGATTGAACGGTGGGACATAGCAACTAAAACCGGTACCAATACCTTCTGTACCATTTACCAAAACCATGGGCATGGTCGGCATATAAAAGTCGGGTTCGATAGCCCGACCGTCGTCGTCGAGGTAGTTGAGAATAGCATCATCTCTGGGATCGAAAAGAGTTCGAGCTTCGGGAGTCAAGCGAGTGAAGATGTACCTCGTCTGTGACGCATCCTTTCCACCCATGAGTCGCGTACCAAATTGACCACAGGGTTCCAGAAGATTAATGTTGTTCGACCCAGTGTAGTCATTCGCCAACTTTACAATGGTTTCTGCGAGGGACACTTCACCGTGGTGATAGGCGCTCTTCTCCGCAACGAAAGCCGCCAGTTGTGCCACTTTCATTTCTCCGGTGAGATTCTTTTGAAAACATGCGTACATAACTTTACGCTGTGAAGGTTTGAGGCCATCTGCTACATGTGCGATAGAACGTTTGAGATCAGCCAAAGAAAAGTTTACCAAGTCCTTGTGGACAAAGTCTGTGATGTCCAATTGTTTAACCTTTCCATACGACACTTCAAGTTGGTTCGCATTCTTGGCGGTACTTTCGAGAAGCCACGTCTTTCTCGCGTCAGCCTTCTTCTTATCGAACGCAAGAACGATAGAGTCATCCGTCATCGTATCCACATCAAACTGTACAGTAAGGTCTTGAATCTTCCGGAAATATTCTCGAGCTTCTGCGCTCGTCGAGGTACCCAACCCCTTGTAGTACTTGATTCGCCATCCAGCCCTACCATCGCCGTACCAAGTCCGAAACGCGGAGTCGGTATAGAACGACTTGCTCTCTGAGCCCTTCGTAGCCTTGATGATTGGTGTCACCATCGACACTACAAAGTTCAGTTTCAAAAGACTGGGCCAAAAGTAATGAATCATGTTAAGGATGAGACCCTTGATGTGACTCCCGTCATTATCCGCATCTGTCATGATCATGAGGCGACCGTAGCGAAGTTCCGAAACACTCGTGTACTCCTTACCCTGTTGAAGTCCCAAAATCTTCTTGAGATCGTTAAACTCCTGGTTGGATGTCAGCTGTGCTACTGAAGAGTCCCGGACATTTTTACACTTACCTCGAAGAGGAAACACACCGTAGTGGTCACGACCGACCACAGAGAGACCTGCGACAGCGAGAGTCTTCGCCGAATCACCCTCAGTCACAATAAGTGTACACTTACCAGATTGAGCTGTACCAGCCTTGTTCGCATCGTCTAATTTAGGGATACCCGTGATCTTAGACTTACGAGCCCCATCAGTCTTCTTGAGTTCTTTCATTTCCTTGAATTTTGAGAGTGTTGTGAGTTCATCAGCGATACCAGTCTTGAGAGCATTCTTAACGAATGTCTTGGGTAGTTCAAACTTACTCCCGAAATGTTGGGATTTAGTTGTACATTCAGACTTTACCTGACTGGAAAAGTTCGGGTTTTCGAGTGTGGCCTTTACAAAGATCGTAAAAGCATTCTTAACTTGTGGAGGTTTCAGTTTAATCTTCTTCGCCATGTCATCGATGATACCATTAGCGACAATGTTCGCCACGTGATCGACATGAGTGCCACCTTTCGTAGTGCAGATACCATTCACGAATGAAACCTGTTCCATCCCATTCTCTGCTGGCCCGATGCATACCGACCAACGGTCAGTGGTGACAGATGCAACCTGATCAACACCTTCATGCATTTTGGCATAAGCCTCAAAGTTTTGTTTTGGAAGAACGTCACCATTGAATTTCACCTTACAGTTCTGGGTCGTACAAATGTTCGCATCCCAAACTCGTTTCTGAAAAATCTTGTAGATGGTATCGTCCATTTTGGACATTCCGAAACGTTTCCACTCAGGGGTAAAGGTGATTGCCACGGATGACGTAGCACCCGAGTGTTTTTTAATTTTTGGTGGGTCGCAGACAGTCATATTCTTCGACCAAGATTGAGTGTATGTCTGCTTCGTCTCGTGATCCTTGATGACTACATAAAAATCACTCGAGTAAATATTCGCCAACTTGGCGCCATAGCCGTTGCGACCACCAACAATTCTTTTTTGTGTATCATCATAGTTGGTACTTGTGAGTAGGTGTCCGAAGACGAGTTCAGGGTTCCATAGACCCTCCTTCTCGTGCATTTTTACAGAAATCCCGCCGAGTGGTCCATTATTCTCGATAGTCACAGAACCCATCTCCCTGTTGATACTGGCAGAGATGGAACTTACCTGCTTGGGGTGGAGAGAGTTACGGTCGATGGCGTTGACGAGAATTTCATCGAAGATTTTCAAGAGGGCTGGGGAGTATTTCAAGTTCTTCTTGGTGAACTTCTGACCATCAAGGATCCAGTAGGGTTCGGTTCCTAGATCAACCGGACCGACGTATGAGTCAGGTCTCTTGAGAACGTGTTCTATATGTGTGAGTTTTTGGACACTCTCCATATTTTCTTGATTTTATTACAACTTTTGTCTCTAACTTAAGTGGAGATCATCCTCCATGCTACATACTTTTGCCCACGTGATAAGGGTATCCATAAATTCGCGCACCTTGTCCGCGCCTAGATTTACATATGGTACGATCTTACTGTGGATAAACTTCAGTTCATCATTCACGGTATCGGGGTCAACTAAAAAGAACTCTCCGTTATTCGCTCTCAGGTGATTGAAGCGCGCATGCAAGTACATTTCAATCCTTTTTGTTATGTATGAACAAACAGTTTTTTTACCATTTTTTTTATTTTTGAAATGAGTATTGAAGAGTGTATGAACTTTAAATTTTTCATAAACACCTGAGTTTAGAATTCCTAGACGAGAATCGATCGAGGTACACATCCCAACTTTAATAAATTTTTCTTTGAAACATGTGTTGGTTAAAATATAAATAAATCCACAATCGGATGTGTCGTCGACTGTCTCTATATTTTCACAAGGTTCAGATTGTTTGAGATATTTCAAAGCTTTCACTTTCGATCTAAATCGTTTACCTTCCGGTGTGAAATAATAATGATCAACTTGACCACGACTGGCACCACCCGTACGTTTGATACTCTCGATGCGCCAATCCGATGGGAATTTGTATCCATGTTTGTTCATTTTACTTGGTTTATACCATTTTAAAATGTCGACTTAGGTTTGATTAGCCCTCGTTTGGTAGCTTCGCGTACAAGTCCATCGAACCATTGTACAATTTCTTTCTCACTCTTGGATTTACTTTTGGGTAGAACGTTTCGACACTGACCAAGTTCCCTAGATCGTAGAGCTTCTAGAAGTGGTTTTGGTTTGTGTATAAAACAGGAATAACAAACGGGTTTGACTTTTAGACCGTTTCCTATAAACGAATAGAATTTCTCGTTATTGTATGTGAACATTGGGCGTACATTTTTATAGTGACGCACGAAGATCTTGTTAGCTTCTCCGCGTGTACGGATTTTTGGGTTTAAGGGTACATTACATACATTACACGTAGAGTACCAGGATAGTTTCATAATTATCAATATCTTAAATGTAACTTAAGTGGATAATTTTATGTATATTTTCAAACAACTAAAAATGACTACTTACGAAGCATCTATTCGATCGGCGCTCTTGGTGCGTAAGCAAGATACTGTTGACGATGCGTGTGAGCATCTCGGTCGAAGTATTATGAAGATGAAACAGAAGTATCAGCAGCACGCAGATAAAAAACAATCGCGAACACTTATTTTTCTTCCCGAGTTGCCAACACAAGTTCGTGAAAGTAAACATGTAAACAAAGTATGCCAGGCGCTTACGTTGAAAGGGACTAGATGTACGTTTAAATGCGTAAATGGATCTTTCTGTAAAAAGCATAGTTTGAGTAAGAGTGAGGGTGTGCTAGGTAAAAAGCCGAATTTGAACATGTAATATTATTTTATTGATATACTATAAATGTTAGACCAGGATACGTTAAAGCCTGTCATCATTTCGATGATCGTATATATGATTGTCGCTAAGATGATTCCCGAATTCATTAAAAAGCCCACAGGTGTTGCGTTCATAGATGATATTAACATGATGCTCATAGCTCAAAAGGGTTCGCTCACGTCAGGTGCTATCCTTACCGGACTCGTGATGTTCATCACCGGTTACGTTGAGAGCGAATTCCTCTAATACACTTTTCTTACCCACAAGTTTGCGCGTGAAGGCGTGTTCCATCACGCGAACATCATTTTCGTATGCGTGTCTCATGAAGTCTAAGAGTTGATCGAAGTTTGGTTTCCCCCATTTCATACCCTTTTTGAATAGGAAATCATTTTCACTCAATTCCTGGATATCACACTCAATCGTATAGGGTGTTTTGATATACTCAGGCGCGCCACCATAATCCGTGATAATGACCGGTTTATCCCTGATTGCCGCTTCTATCGCACCCATCCCCACACCTTCAGAGCTAGAAAAACTCACGTAACAGTCACATTTCCAGTGTAACTCATCCATCTCTACATCTGAAAGCAACTCGTTAATTACCTCTACCCGTGGTAAATGTATGTCTATTTCCTTATTACACGTGGCTTTCACCAGCAGGCGGGTGTTTGGTTCATTTAACCGCACGAATGCTTGGAGAATATTCCTAAAATTCTTACGCTGATCCATCGCGTTTCCTATGAAATAGAACGTGTATGGTTTAGGTTGAGGTTTCGGTATATGTGCGTGTAGGACCTTGAATATGTTATTCGGAAACTGTTTCGAAAATACACGTTTACAGAATTCACTGGGGACCAGTACGGTTTTAAATTCATCCATGATCATCTGGTAATCTTCATGTACTGTTTCGGTTTCGCATACGGTCATACAGGCTAAGTTTTTCACACGGGTTCTAGCGTATTCTACATATTTCATATGTTGAACAATGGGTAAAATAAATATCAGACCATCTTTCTCCTCAGGTAAAGTCTCACCCACTTGATAATATGCAGCATGTGGTGTAAATAGTTTGGTATATTTTCTCGCGTGTTGGCCAATCCCTGATTTAAGAGATGACCCGATGAGTATCATTTAGTTTAAAGATAATATTTCCTTTATATATATTACTATGACTTCACTTCGCCAGGAAATCGAAGATGAGATTACTCGTGTCCGTATTGATAAGACTAAACTGTACACACTGCTCGGCAAGATATTAGATCAGTGTGAGTTGGGTGGTGCGGGTGGTGCGGGGCCCGCTGGTCCTGCCGGTCCCCCCGGCCCTGCCGGCCCCGCTGGTCCCACCGGCCCCCAGGGTCCTAAGGGTGATGCCCCAGTAGTTGCCACCCCTGCTAAGGCCGCTCCTAAGAAGGCTGCTCCTAAGAAGAAGGTCCTACCGGGTGTTTAAAATAAATAGTTACTTCTATCAATTACTAGTTAAATATGATCAAGATATCTAACTGGTAAAGGCTGTTTTGTATTCATACGTTGAAAATATCATTGAGTTCATCAGGTACCTCGCCACAATCAAAATCCTCGCTATCGAGAATATCAACAACATCATCTAGTAGATCTAGAAACGAAACGAGTTCTTCGAGAACGATACGACGATTGTTATCTTTCCATACTGAATTATCGCGTCGCTTATGAATCGATGCCTGGATACGTTTATTTTTTCGGATTAATTGATCTACGTTCGTTTTTTTATTTTTCGAATACATACGACTCTGTTTGCGCTTATAAGATGAGGCGACAATGGGAGTAAACGTACAAGTACTAATCATGTTACTACATATACCTCGTATGTCTTTATACATCATTACCATGCTCATGACGCCTTCCTTTCCTGGACTCGTTGATATACTGTATCTAAGAAATTAGCCGGACGTCTCGCTATCTTATCTGCTTCATCACGCGAAGCGGTTCCGTCAAACTTCCCACCATCCCTACCGCGAAACCCCCCTTTCCCGTCGGATGCAAAGCACCAACCATCCTGCTTACCCTGTCCAGATGTCGACCACCTATTACACCAATTTAAATTGCTGCAACAATTGTCTTTCGGACATTTAGTATTACCAAATCTTTTAACAAGATCCCGAGTCGTTCTCTCACCATTCCAATACCAGTTCCCCCATTCTCCAAACCCACAGCGATATTCCATATTGTCGTAGTCATCCGGGTTCCATTCTATAGCGGTCGTGCGACACGCACTAGGAGTATTCCATTTGAATGATCCACTACTATTTTTAGAATCTTTACACAACTCTTCTAAAATTTCATCATCTACTTCTTTTGCGATGGACATGGCAAGATCATAATGACCGCATTCCGGATTTAACACGTTCGCAGGTAAATCGCACAACGACGTATCTCCAACTCGCTGATACACCATATCTAAGAAATTAGCCGGACGTCTCGCTATCTTATCTGCTTCATCACGCGAAGCGGTTCCGTCAAATTTCCCAGAATACTGACCGGTATAACCCCCCTTCCCGTCAGGGTACCTGCAATGAGCTGTCTTTTGACCCCCAGTCCTTCCCCCGCACCAATAAGCATTGCTACAACAAGCATCACCATGGCATTTACCACCCTTAGCCGAACTACCACATCGACCACCGGTCGTGCGACACGCACTAGGAGCGTCGGATTTGAAATTTCCATTACTTTCTTTAGAATCTTTACACAACTCTTCTAAAATTTCATCATCTATTTCTTTTGTGGTGGACCTAATACGATTGCGATCCGGGTTCTGTTCACAAATAGAAGGTACATCCTTTTTCAAACACATCTTAATGAAACACAATGGGTCCCTGATACTATCATCACTACCGCATAGCATTTCCGCCTTATACGCTACATAGTCCGCACACTCTTCATCCGTGGTATTTGTCGCACATTTTTCGTCGAGTTGCTTTTTCGCTTCATACGCGTCATACCCCGCACACTCTACATCCGTGGTATTTGTCTCACATTTTTCATCGAGTTGCCTTTTCGCTTCATACGCGTCATAGCCCTCACATTCCGGATCTGTGGTATTTGTATCGCATTTAGCATCGAGTTGCCTTTTCGCTTCGGCAATGTCGTACGCCGAATATCCCACACATTTTGGATCTGTGGTATCTGTCTCGCATTTTTCATCGAGTCGGGCTTTTTCATACACCGCATAGCCCGCACATTTTGGATCTGTGGTATCTGTCTCACATTTTTCATCGAGTTGCCTTTTCGCTTCCTTATACACCGGATAGTCCGCACACTCCACGTCCGTGGTATTTGTCTTGCATTTAGCATCGAGTTGCCTTTTCGCTTCGGCAGTGTCGTACCTCGTATATCCCGCACAGAGGTCATCTTCGTCTTCGTTCAGACAATATGCGTCGAGCTGAGGTTTGCAATATGGATTGGATAAATTGATGTTTTCCGAACAGAAATTCCACGGTTCTTTTATGTTGTTCGGATTACGGGTTTTCTCGTACAAGTGTCGCCGCAAATCACGTGTCGCATTTTTCTCGACATCGGTCTTCTGATATCCCCAACACAGTTTTTCACTTGTATCAAATGCAACCCCACCACAATCATCACCTTGGTCGTTACATTTCTTCAAACACACTTCCAGACTAGCTTTCGGATCCGTAGCCATATGATAATGGAAGAGATTGATAAGTCCCCATTTACTTACACCGGTACGGGGTCTATATTTCCAGAACGTATTTTGTTTGTCATACGCGTCATAGCCCTCACATTCCGGATCTGTGGTATTTGTCTCACATTTTTCATCGAGTTGCCTTTTCGCTTCGGCAGTGTCGTACCTCGGATATCCCGCACACGACTCATCGTTGGCGCCTGCCCAAGACGTTTGATTCGTACATCGTCTGTCGAGCCACTTTTTCGCATAATACGCCGGATAGTCCGCACACTCCTCGTCCGTGGGCGCTGGCCCGCGCACGTTCGAAATGAGCTCACATTTTTCATCGAGTTGCTTTTTCGCATCATACGCCGGATAGCCCGCACATTCTTCATCCGTGGTATTTGTATCGCATTTAGCATCGAGTTGCCTTTTCGCTTCGGCAATGTCGTACGCCGAATATCCCACACATTTTGGATCTGTGGTATCTGTCTCGCATTTTTCATCGAGTTGCCTTTTCGCTTCCTTATACACCGGATAGTCCGCACACTCCACGTCTGTGGTATTTGTCGCGCATTTTTCGTCGAGTTGCTTTTTCGCTTCATACGCCGAATAGCCCGCACAGAGGTCATTTTCGTCTTCGTTCAGACAATATGCGTCGAGCTGAGGTTTGCAATATGGATTGGATAAATTGATTTTTTCCGAACAGAAATTCCACGGTTCTTTTATGTTGCTCGGATCACTGGTTTTCTCGTACAATTTCCGATGCCCACCCACAAGTATGGCGTTGTACCCACTACTTTTTCCCCAACAGAAATTTTCACTTTCATCAAATACAACCCCACCACAATCATCACCTTGGTCGTTACATTTCTTCAAACACACTTCCAGATTAGCTTTCAGATCCGAATCGGGATGATAATGGAATGTGTCGGTCGATCCTCTCGCATCGTAGCCGGGTTTAAATTTCCAGAACGTATTTTGTTTGGCTATAGCTGAAGCTATAGCTTCTTCGTATCCGGGGCGTCCCGCGCAATCTTGGTGCGTGGGATTTGCCGTGCATTTAGCATCAAGTTTCTCTTCTTCTCTAGCAGCCTTATACACTGGATAGTCCTTACACTTTTCATCTACGGTATTTGTCTCACAATATGCGTCGAGTTGTCTTTTCGCTTCGGCATCCTCATACACCTGATAGCCCGCACATTCTGGATCTATGGTATTTGTCGCACATTTTTCGTCGAGTTGCGTTTTCACTGTATTGTCATACACTTCATACCCCTTACACACTGGATCGGTAATGTTTGTCGCGCATTTTTCGTCGAGTTGGGTTTTACACATCGGATGTAGTATATTTTCATCTTTCGAACAGAAATTCCATGGTTCGGATATACCATTGACATCATCAGTCTTTGTATATAATGAACGGTTCGATGCACTTCGGCGCCCAACTGCGTTTAGTTTTCCCCAGCATCTAGTTTTATCCTCGTTAAATACAACTGCTTTACAATATGACTGATTATCACATTCCTTGATACAGTTTTCAAAATTGGCTTTTGGGTCTGTTCCGAGAGTATAGTGGAACGTCTGAGTACCCGTAACATCAACACCGTCCTCAAATATCCATTTGGTAGGCTCCACATCCGGGGTTTCTGTTTCCACATCCACAGTTGATGTGATACTCATCTGTGTCCATGGTTTTAATATACCGTCCGATTCATACGTTTTTCTGTAAAGATTACGGGCCGCACTGTATTTAGTGTGTTGTACGGTGGCTTCCATCATACCCCAACACAATGTGTTTTCTTGGTTAAATACAACTCCTTCGCAATCGGATTGTTCCGCACACTTTGTGATACACGTTTCTGGACTAGCTTTTATATCTGTTTCTTGTGTATAATGGAACGTGTCACCCTCCCAAGGTGTCTTAGTTTTATCCACATCCGTATTGGGTACGTATCTCCATTTTAATGTGGGTGGTGTGGGTAGTTCCTGATTCCATGGTTCTAAAACACCATCCGCAGCATCAGTTTTAGTGTAAAGTATGCGGCCAGGGTTTCTGTTTGTGTCTGTTACACTCGATTTACCCCAACACCTATCGAATGTGTCATTAAACACAACCCCATTACAGTACTTTTGTTCATTGCATTTCATTAGACATGTTTCCATATTAGCTTTGGTTTCACTGTTGGGCGAAAGTGTGAATGTATCAGAAAGTATCCCACCACCTACTGTATCTTTATAATATGTATGTGTCCATTTTGAAAGTGGAATCTGATCTTCTGTTTCCTGAATCACACTGGTACCACTTGATTGTGATATATCAGCAAGTCCCGATGAATAATCCGTATATGAAAATACATCTGTCTGTGTAGAACCCGACGTTTTTATAGGTCTTTCACCCGTCCAACCTTCCTGATAACTACATATTTCCAGCCAGGGTGCGGTTCCGGTGTTCGGTTCGCAAATCGTATCTAATATCGTGTTATCAACCGTGGGTATATTCTCATCCGGTGGTGTACCAGTCCAACCCGGTCGATCTTTACACATCTCATGCCAAAATGTTGTCGCACACAATACATCAATTGCTGACTGTTCCGCGCGCTCTGTGGAATTTTCGGTTACTTGTGTAGTACCGGATGTTTCGGTAAAAGCGAGAGCGCTATTATATGCCCCCTGTGTGGAATCTGATGTGAATGTATACGTGCCAGCTTCTTCTGATGTCGTTGTTGTCAGCTTTTCAGCACGTTCTGCGCGTTGTAATCCTAGTATCAAATTATCTGAACTCGGGTTCATATCGACAGCGAGTTGATAAGAGTTTTTAGCTTCGGTGAAACGTTCGAGACCATATAACGCATCAGCCGTCCTCGTATATCTCAATAACTTGTTCGTGTCGATCGTAGCGTCTATATTATTGGCGTCACGTAACGCGGAATCGAATTGCCCCATACGCATATACGCAATAGATCGGTTATTGTACAATAGGGGTTTTTCTGAATCTGATGCGATTGAGAGTGCGTTTGTATATTCGATAAGCGCATCTGCGTACCTGCCAGAGGATAATGCTTCGTAACCTTTCTCGCTCGATGTTTTGGATGTTGTGGTAGTATCCCCTGTGTCAAATTCTTCGTTTGGGACAACCCCTGTCCAGCCGGGTCGATCCCTGCATAAATCGTTCCATGGATACTTCTCACACAACGAATCTATTGATGAGGTTACATTAGTTGGGGAAGGTCCGGTAGACATCGGAGAAGGTCCAATCGCATCTTGTACTTTGTAAATTGGTTCGATACCTGTCCACCCTGGTCGATCTTTACACAAATCATTCCACGGATACTGCTCACATAACATATCCATAGATGTTGTTGATATATCTGGTAATGGATCCGTGGTTATAGGTGGTGACTCGATGATCACTGGAGATGGTTCGATGTTCTCCACCGAGGGGTAAATTGGTTTGATACCCGTCCAACCGGGTCGATCTTTACATAAACTATTCCACGGATACTCTTCGCAAAATGACCGCGTTGCTGAGCTCAATGTTTCTGGTGACGGTCCGATATTTGTAGGAGGTTGTGTATCGGTGGGTATAGGTGAAGGTCCGATCGTGCCTGCAAATTCTGCCTCAGATATAAAACCGTCACTATTTATGTCTATTATATTGAACGATTGAAATAGGTCGTCCTCAGAAATGGCACCTCCTATCTGAGGGGATGTCGCATTAAAGAATTCCGGGAAGTTCACGGCACTGTTACCATCCACGTCCATCGCCATATAAGGGGTTGTCTCTGGAATGTCGGGAGTGGGTGGGTCACTATCACTGGGTTTAATACCCGTCCAACCGGGTCGATCTTTACATAAATCGTTCCAGGGATACTTATCACATAACGTTTCTATCGCTGACGTCGTGATATATGTATCTGGTGAAGGTTTGGTATCTTCCTGGATGTTACTCGGTGAGGGTCCGGTGGGTGCAGGTGAACGCAAATCGCTCACAGCCTTTTCGACCAGGGCGCGTTGTGCATTCTTCGCAAGTGTATCATACTTGACCTGATCCTGTCGATCTAGGTACAAAAATGTCGTTATCGCAGCTATCAAGAGAGTGAAAAAAACAGCTACACTGGGACCACCACCCATGTTATTATATCGATACATTTTAAATCGAGTATACTATCGATTTAAAATGTACTAGCGTTTTATAAATTGATTTATATGTTCGTGGGTGAAGGGCCTATAATCCCTAATTCTTTATCTCTTTCTATGTTACTACTAATCCAATTGCGCTTGGTTGAACTGCCTGATATACCGTATTTAAGCCCCCACTCTGATGGAAATGTTACTATATCCTTGGTTTCTATAGATGGTCTGGGTGTCCAATGTTCCGGAAACCCGTTATTAAGGTTTATGTTAACTCTTCGCTCTTTTTCCATCTCCAGCATCTGTAAATCCATACGCAATACGATATATTCGGGACTGGGATCCTCACCCTCTAGAGGTTTATTTTCCTTCAAATCTTCTAGTATAGCAGCTGTTCTTGTGCGGAGTTCCATTGTGGATAGCTCCTGCACCGTATCTTCGTCCATTGGTTCAACACCGCCATCCAAGGATGATTGTAGATCGTCAAACTGTTTCTGTGCAATAGCAATCTGTTCAAGTCTCTCCTTTTCAGCCTGTTCAATTGCTGTATCTAAATTGTCCCTATCAATAGATTCTGATGCGATATACATCAAGTCAAATAACTCTTCCGCCTCTTTATAGATTTTTGCTCTATCTATTTTTAATTGTTTTAATTCAGCTGATTCGTCGAGATTACCCCCCTGTGACAATACTATTTCTTCTCGTATCTTTATTTCGGTATCAATATCTTTCAACTCCTCGTCCATAAATACCTTTTTTGCCTGCCCCTTTAGCATAGCTTCGTTATTAAGCGTTTCCTGTTTCACCTGTTCGACGGGATCTTCTGATGATTCTGGTTCGTCATTATTGTTTTTCAAATAAAATGCCACGCCTACTGTTATACAAACTAATATGACGACGACTATAATCACAATCGTATTTCTTTTCATACTATTTTATAACCAGAAATTAAATTGGTACGGGAAGTATACTCGCACGAACTTTATTTATGTAATAAATGTACCCCGAGAGAAGTGCGAAGAAAGCAATGAGTATATAATTGAATGAAAACTTTTTTCGTTTTGTTTGTGTTAGTATTTGTTCCGCTTCCTCTCGATTTGGGAGTCGCTTCACACTTTCGTGTAAAAGGTCTATTTTTCCGATGAGAGCGTAAAGTGCTTCCAACATCTGAGCTTCTTTATTTACTGGCTTCTCTTTGACATCAATTGTCGTAACTTCTAAAATCATATACCATTCCGAATCTGGCTGAAGAGTGTGATATCCACCGTCATCCTGATGTTCATATATGTTGAAGTTCAGCTTTTTTATTGATATCGGGTTGAAATAATTCAATTTCCG
>Ga0315320_10001387_pt1 | contig 20061 bp, 47 predicted proteins | sample M140m21515metaG_FD_203458 | JGI IMG/M metagenome (GOLD analysis project Ga0315320, IMG submission 203458) | Ammonia-oxidizing marine archaeal communities from Monterey Bay, California, United States - M1 40m 21515 | ecosystem: Environmental > Aquatic > Marine > Coastal | place: USA: California... | reverse complement strand
ATGCTATGGCATTGATTGATGGGCAGTTGGTAGACACGGCTGAGTTCATCAGGTTGGGGAGAGTTCTAGTAGTTAACGCAGTGAGTATTGAGAAGTGAAACACTTAATGGAAAATTGGCGAAGGTTTTGTGAGGCTATTTCTCTTGATATTGAAGTCGGAGACATTGTTCTTGGCGGCAAATATAAAAACAAGCGTATGGAAGTAAAAGAGATCGGCACTGATGAACTAGGTCAGCCAACCATCAACGGCAAGCCAATTTTAAAGTTTAGAATTGAGAAACACCTGCCAGACGAAAAGAAAAGCAAGAAGACGTTAGAAGCCGAGGCGGATGAATAATGAAAAAGCTGATGACAGAGTGGCGAAAGTTCCTGAAAGAAGAGAAGCGAGTTGTCACCGCTTATCACGGCAGCAATGTCCCAATCCAAAATTTCAGCCGAGACCACGGAGCACAAGGTGTTATGTGGTTTTCGGAGGACAAAGATAAAATTATAAGAGGCGAAAGCGGTGCCCTCTCTTCCAAATATATAATGAAAGTAGAACTGAACGTAGAGAACACTACTGGGTGGGATGACTACGATGAGAAGTTCCTACAACAAATTGAAGACGAAGGTTTTGATAGTATTCAGTTAGATGATGACTGGATTGTTTTTGACCCCGCAAGAGTTAAGGTTGTTGGGGTTGAGGAACGATGAAAAAACTATTAACAGAGTGGAGAAAGTATTTAATTGAATCCGAAGGCGTAGCTATGGGATACAAGATTGTTGCATATGAGGATGGCAAGCTGTATAGTTTGCAGAACCCTGATTTGGAATACAAGGCTGACATCGGAACAGTTGAATCCCCCAGCGGCGGCATGTATCTTGGGACCACGAAAGACTTTGTAATCGGCTATTATGCAGAGATGACAGATAAGAAGGACGCTCTTTTAATTTATGAGTATGATCCTCAAGACGTTATCCTCGGTCAACCACACGAGGAAGGTGAGATTAAAGTAACCAGTGCCAAGCTGGTTTCCATTGAGGTCTTGCCGGGGTGGGATGACGAGTGAAACAATTAATGGAAAATTGGAGAAGGTTTCTTAATGAGGGCATTGACCCACGTATCCAGAAACAGCTTGATATGCTCCTTGCGATACCCAATCTTGGTATTGCGGTTGACAGCGATGCTTCTTTTGGTAAGGGTGTCAAGTATGTTGAGATTTACCAAGATGGAAGTTACGAAACTCTCGGTGATGACGGCGATGATGAAATTCCATATGGTTCTGTTGACATTCTGAAGACGGAAGAAGACCAAGAAGGTCCATGTTACGACGGATGGACAGTTATCGGTAGCCAAGCCCTGAAGGGTTGGGGTCCACTTCTTTATGAGGTGGCTATTGAATATACGTCTCAAAATGGTGGAGGTCTCACTTCGGACAGATTTTCCGTATCACAACACGCACAGGCTGTCTGGGACAAGTACGAACAACGACCCGGTGTTGATGCCCAGCAGATGGACACAAACCACGAACCCGGCTCCTCCGGTATCAAGGTCAACTCAACAATGCCACAGTTGACACCAGATAACAAGTCTGATGACTGCGACCAAGCTAGAGCTATTTCAAAAGACGGTCCAGACTGGCACAAGAATTCAACAACAAAGATGTATAAGAAAGATAATCCAGAAGTAATGCAGGCTTTAGAGGCTGCTGGGAGATTGTTTGTAGCATGAAACAGTTGGTGGAAAGTTGGAGAAGGTTTCTCAAGGAGGGTCGGGTTGCCGAACTTGATGCTATTGGTCAGGAGCTTGGAATAGAGATTAGAGTCTATGAGTACGGAGGTATCCTGACGTTGAGCAAGATAGTTGTTCCCGAAGAGTTGAGGGGGCAAGGTATGGGCTCCAAGGCGATGGAAAAGATTATTCAGTACGCAGACGGCAACAAGAACATCATTGCTCTTACACCTGACGACGCATTCGGCGGAAGCAAGACACGGCTTATTAAGTTTTATAAGCGATTCGGGTTTGTGATGAACAAGGGCAGAAATAAAAATTATGAAACACGAGAACTAATGATAAGGGATCCACAATGAAACAATTAATGGAAAACTGGCGTAAGTATTTAACCGAAGAACAGATTGAAGAAGACGGAGCAGGCGGGTATCAGTATGAAACTGCGGTCATCAATGTTCTGAAATCTGTCGGTGTCGTGGGCAACATTACTTCTGGGGCTGGAGCCTCCGCAGCAGCAGCGGATGCAGACATAAAGATTGACGATAAGATTTATAATATTGAGGTCAAGATGGACGGCAAGGCACAGATGGGTGGAACATCTTTGAGGTACTTTCCAGAGGGTGTTATGCTTGGCGACCCAGCCGACCCAGATGCTCGGTTACAGAAGTTTGTTATCGTCTCACAAGCCGTTGAAGATGATACGGTTACTATGATGGAAGAAGCCTTGGCACCACTTGAGCCTGCGCTTAATGAATTCTTAGAAGCTATTGGTGCTGTGAAGCTTCCGGCGACAGTAGAGAAGGAGCGGTGGGCAAACGCTGTTCAGGCAGGACTTCTCAAGCCCTTGAACGTAAAGATAAAGAGAACTACAAAGTTTATTATTAATCACTACGCCAAGAAGGGTGTTGACTATATTCAAATCGGCGGTGCTGGTTTGTTTTATCTAGGAAACAATCCAGCGAACCTTCCGATTCCACAGCTAGACGGAGAGATTAACGTTGAACTTCGTCCCGGCAGAAGCGGGTCAAAGAAAAGAAAAGACGGCACAGTGGTCGTCGGTGGCTTGTTACGAGTTCAGGGACGCTTACAATTCAGAGGTCAGTCACCCTACTCGTTGGACAACCCCAATAGTGTATTGCAGATGTTGGAGGATATGAAGCAATGAAAGATTTAATAGAAAGCTGGCGAGCGTATCTTGAAGAAAATAAATATGGCAAGTCGCAAAAGGTTTTGAACAGAGAGAGCTATTCGGAAATGATTCAGTTCCGTAAGCCTAGTGAGTTGTTTGTTCCCTTGGGTGCTAAGATGATGCAAAGAGTCTTTGGCGATCTGGAACAAGAGCAAATCGGGTTCCACATCACAAACCTTAATGGTGTCTATGGTCTGCTGGACTTGAGAGGTACGACGAAGCAGGTGTCTGCAATGACTCGTGGCATGAACAAGAAATTTATCCAGCAAGGCATCACCCAGAAGGGCGGAGTGGTGGTTGAGCTTGAGGGCAGAGTTGTCGCATCTGGTGGAAAAGATTTATTTTCCGTTCCAGAGAAGGGCGGCAGAAGAAATGTTATGCTGAAGATGCTCCGAACAATGATTCCTCTAGAGACATATCAGTCCTTGCGTGATGACATTGAAACTGCGCTACAAAATTATAAATCTAGTGATCCCCAAGGTCAACAGTCTAGCAAGGATCCGATGGAGTGGTGGTATTTTAGAGCATCTGACGCAAAGCGAGAAAAGAACGGTGCCAGATTAAAAGAGATGATTACATTTTATCTTGACAGCGTTGAGAAGATTATGTTAAAGTATGTGGACGATCTGCGTGATGCGATTCTAACTGACATTAAATCTAGTCCTACGAATTACGAGCGCATGGGCATCTACGATGAGAATGTTATGGATAAGATTCAGATTAAAAAAGTATACCTCCTGAACACATACTACAAAAAGCGTGGTATGGATGGCTTTCCAACTGATGAGGAGTTTAAGAAGCTTATCTCCGACTTGGATAAGGAAGGTATTGATTTGTATAGCGCAAAGGTTGGAGAGATTCTTGATAAGGTTGCAGCCAGCCTTCAGACAAAATAGTCAATTTTTGCTTTTTTGAAGTGATTCTAAAGAAACAGGCAACTACTTATATGTGCAATAGGAGAATATAAATTATGAAACTTGAACAGTGGAAACAATTTCTTGCAGAGAATGAAACTAAAAATGAAGGTCGGGAGATCAGTTACAGCGATGTACGTCAAGAGTATGACGCAATCTTGGCTTTTTTGAAGCAGGACATCCTGCAAAAGTCTGGAGGCAAATATGTCGCCGATGCTCTGGAGATGCTTGCGAACGATGTACGTGACCAGTTGCACGACCCAGATCCATACGATAAAGAGAACTATGCGTACTTTGATAGAGAGTCTGGTACACAACCAAACCTGTCAGAGATGCCACGACCCGACGGTAGAACACGCCCAAGTCAGGTTGTGCCAAGCCGCAGCGGTAAGGAACAGTATTATCTCAGGCAACAAAACAGAGCAAAGGGTGCTGCAATGGCACTGTTGGATGCTTCTGAAGAATTTGCACAGATGCCAAGCACCGAGCCTGCAAGTTCGGTAGCCAGCTTCGTTGGGCAGCAGGCGAACATCATCGTAGATGCTATGGTTGCGCTGGAACGTTTCATCGTTGACAGTGGCTCCGATGGTCTTGAAGAGGGTGCGGAGATTAACGAGAGTGCAATGATTGATCTTGCGGTCCTCGGTTATCTTTGGGACAACCTTGGCGTACCGGGCAGTCTTGACAAGTTTATAAATTCTACTAGAGGGGTTGACAAAAAGATTGACGACTGGTTCAAGAACAACATGAAGAATCCTCTTGTGAGGGGTTTGTATAAGGCACTTATGCTTACAGGTTCACCGGGCGATAGGTATCGCCATGATAAAAAATGGGAAAGAGGTGAATACGACGACTTAACCAAAGAGCAAATTGATAAGGTTATTGCTCTTGTTATTAAAGAAAGTAGGAAAAAAGATGAATAAACTATTAATTTTGTGCATGTTCGCATTTGCGACAGGGTGTGTGAAGGCACCGCCGCCATACATCACACCAGATGCAGGGAGACCAGAGCTTCCTGATGCTGGTGAAGAAGAGGGCGACGCTGGTTTGCCAGAAGCAGGCGACAGCGGAGTTGATGCTGGCGATGCTGGAAGTAGTGCCGACGGAGGCGAATGATGTTTGAGAAGATTAAAAGTTGGATTAGAGCACGACGACCTTGGATGTTTAACAACAGCAAGATCCCAGTGTGGTTGAGCAAGGTGGCACCTATTGAGATTTGGGCGGTTTCCTTTGGTCCGTTCGTTGCTTGTCGTGGTGTAATGTCAAAGACAACGCAAAGGCACGAAATTATCCATTTTCAGCAGCAACTTGAGATGTTTTTCGTATTTCAATGGATCGCTTACGGTTTGGCGTACCTCATTAATTTAGTTAGGTATCGTAATGGGGCTATGGCTTACAGAGAAAACCCGTTTGAACGTGAGGCATATGACAATGACCGAAAATATAAATATCTAGAAAGACGACCGTTTTACAACTGGGTTAAGTACATTTATTAGGAGACAAAAGGGAGATGAGTAAAAATATGAAATCAATCATGAAGGGTTGGAGAGGGTACCTAAAGGAAGGTGCCCAGTGGGGCAACTTTAGTCACGGTGCTGCTCCCCTAGACGAGCCCGTGCGTGATGATGGCAGTCCGATACCGCCAGAACAGTTGAAAAAGATGTGGGATATTTATACTGAAATGGGTATGAGCCCAGAAGAGATCTTGCAGACCCCAGAATTTGTTGAGGCTGGAATCACCAGTCAAGAACAATTAAGTCTCGCAGAACGTGACTGGCAGAAAGAGTCTGACAAGATTAAAGACCACCCAGAGGCAAAAAATAGAATCCTTGACACGGGAGCCAACAAGGAAACTGGCGGCGGCAAAGGTCATCAGAAGCGTGATAGGAAACGAGGCAAGAGTGCCCCTCCCGGCGCAGGTGGCGCATGAATCCAGTAGAAGACCGAGAACTATCTGAAGAAGAAGTTGAAGATTGGTTGCACCGAGCCTCTGTTGGCGAGTTGAACATTTTTCACGACAGGAATGAAATTATTATTCTTTTGTGCAGAGAGGTTTTACGTGGAAGAAAAGAAAAAGAAAGAGGTGATGTCTAATTAGTAATAGAGGGCACGTATATGGCAGTTAATAAACTATATTTTTATGGAACCTGTCTGGCGTGCTTGGGCAGCAACCTGACTTGGTACAAGAGAAAGTGCCCCTACTGCGATGCTGGAAAGACTTACCACGAGGTGAGTGACAAAATGATTAAGGAATACGTTCTGGAAGAAATGGACGAAAACGATAGAAAAGAACTATTTAATAAACTCAAGGAAGAGTTTGGAGAGGAAGAGTAAGAAATGTGTTTAATTTGTGTAGAATATGAGAAGAGCAAGCTTTCTCTAAGAGAAGCGTACCGAAATTTCGGTGAAATGCGACCATCGTTGACACCAGAACATGCACTAGAGGTAGAGTCAATGCTTGATTATGAGTGGGAACTTGAGAATCAGCAAGAAGAGAACGATTATCAATGGTGGGTCAACACCCCGCTTGGAGAAGAAAATGAGCTATAAAGAACGGTGGAGAGAATACATAAGGACTGGCGAAGATCAGTCGGATGGGTCTTCTTCTGATATGCGAGCATCTTGGAAACAATATTTGTTTGAAGGGGAGCTTGAGGTTGTACAAGAACCCCAGACACCAGAGCAGATGGAGGCGGAGCAACCCTTATCGCCTTCTGAAATTCCAGCGGAACTTTATCACGCCACTAGACCACCCCTACTTTCTTCCATTGCGGAAGAAGGGTTAAAAGATCACTCTGACTTTAGCAAACACGGCTCTGGTCAGGTGGGCGTTTCGTTTGCAACGGAGCTTGAGCCCGTAGCGTCAGGAGAGTTTGGAAACCTTGTTCTCGTGTATGATGGTCAAGAGCTTGCTGCGTCCGGACAGTTTGAGTTCCGAGCACACCAAGACCCAACGATTGACACTCCCGAAGCCGAGGTTAGGGTGACAATGATTGATTCTGCTGGCACCTCCGGCAGCGGTATTGATTCTAAAGTGGATAATCTAGGGACAGCGATTCCCTTTCATTACTGTAGGAAACTCATTTTTCTTTATCCATTGCCCAAATTTGAGAAAAAGTGGTTGACTAATACGTTCCCCCATCTTGAGATCCAAGTCTATAAAGAAGAAAATCCACAGCAAAACGAGGAATAAACACTTTTTCATCACTACCTACTATAGAGAGGGGAACTTTGTTCTTATGAAATAACACTCGGTAGGTGGAACATTGATGTGAAAAGATTGGGCAGAGCCCTGATTATTCTGGGCACGTTGTTTATATCAGCCTGTAGCGGCTGCGACGATGGCATTAACTTGATAAGAGTTTGCTCGCACAACTCCGTCTCCCAATCTCCCTGTATCGGTTCAGAAGAATCATTTGAAATAGTCTCTGGAAACAGAGCATCTAACATTGGCTCTTGTTCATCGGGTGTGGTTACCTGTCGGCAGGAGCTTTATAATATTGACGACCACTGTGAAGATGATGCTGTCTGTAGACACAACTGGGAGACCGCAAGGTTTGACGACATTTGCGTTGGTTATTCTGGTCCACGAGGCGAAGCCTGCGATGGTATAGACAATGACTGTGACGGCTTCGTTGACGAGGGATATGATTACGACGGCGACGGTCACCGTTCGGCTCACGTCTTGGACACTGAAGGTAACGCCTGCGGTGATGACTGTGATGACTTTGATCAAACTATCCACCCCGGACAAGTTGAACTCTGCGACGGCAAAGACCAGAACTGTAATGGAGAAATAGATGAAGGTTTGGGTTCCATAGCCGAATGCCACCCCGTGGTACCAGAGGGTACCAACTTAGAGGGGGTTATCTTTGACGATACAACACAGTGTGTATATAAGATTGGAACACTTGCCTGTATTGACGCAGAGGTTGTCTGCATCGGTGCAGAATATGTTGGACCGGACGATGAGATCTGTGACGGAATTGATAACAATTGTAATGGGTTTCCTGATGAGCCCGGTGCTGTCGTCGGAGAAGGCGACTCTTGTGGTTCCCACATCGGTGAATGCAATCCCGGATATTTTATTTGTAACCCGGTTACGTCGGATATGATTTGTGTGGATGCAGAGACAGGCTCTTCACCAGACTTCTGCGACGGCTTAGATAATGATTGTGATTACCGAGTAGACGAGGATGCAGAAGATATTCTATGTACAAACGGATGTCCAGTTTTTGGGTTTCAACGCTGCACAGACGGCGAGTATTCCATTTGCGATGCACCGGAGCCCGGTGATGAAAACCTAGACCCCTGCAATGGGCTTGATGACGATTGCGACGGAGCGATAGACGAGGGTCAATTGTGTCAATGTGATCCTTCAGAGGTCGGACCCAACGGTCAAGATTGTACAGATGGGCTTACGTGTGGCGTTGGCAAGAAAGATTGCATTTGTGAAGACGGCGTGTGTGAATTCGGAGCTTGCTATGCAGCCTGTGACCCTTGGGAAAACGGTGCACCGGTGGACAATCCAAATACTTGGTGGGGTTCATGCCCCGAGGAGGCGTGCGACGCTTGGGACCACAATTGCTGGGGCGGTAGCACCGACGGATTGGTGGATGTACCTTGCGCCTGCGACCCCAACTCCCCAGTCCCAGAAATTGCAGACGCTGCCCAGAATGGGAACTGTGAACAGGGCTTGTGTACGGCGGGTAGTCAGACTTGCGAGTTTGATAACCAGTTACAGTCTTGGAGGATGTTGCCTGAAGATTGTAATGCGGTGGGTCCAGCGGAAGAGGTCTGCGATGAACTTGATAACGACTGCGATGGTGATGTTGATGAAGAGCTAAGTTCCTTTGAGAAGGTTGATATGGTCTTTGCCATTGATATTACTGGTTCAATGGGTGAAGAGATCCAAGCAGTGCACGCAGCTATCAGTGCGTATGCACAAGATTTCCAACAAACAGAACACCGCTTCGCTTTGGTTATTTATCCAGCACCACCTAATGGAACGCCTGCCATTAGGTGTGATGAGTTTCCTTACTATAATATGTCAGGTGGGTTAGTTGATGTTAATGCCTTCCTTGCTTTACTAACGCAGGTGCTAAACAATGGTCTCCAGTGTGGTTCTGAACCATCATATGACGTTCTGTATGATCTGTCATCTCAAAATGATCCTGTCTCTATCGGCTGGCGCAACGATGCTTATCCTTATATTTTCTTGTTGGGTGATGAAATGGCACAGTCTTGGCGATACTTGTCTGAACCCGGCGTAGCGGCACAAACGGAGACCTGTGATGGCATTGGAGGTTGCCCGTGCAACCCGCCTGACTGTGATGTTCCGACGAATGAGTTTGAAGTCCACTGTTTCGTAGACCCGGCACAGGTGCAGGACTATGACACTATCTGTTATAACGATGTTCATGGTGACAACGTTTATGATATTAATACGATAAATGCTGAAATATTGAGAGGAATCTTTGCAGATGTTTGTTTGCCATAGGAGGGGGTTTGTTGATAGGTAAACGTTATTATTATAATATCTTATCTTTAACTGCGTTGTGCTTTGCGACAACGTTGTTGACATTCAGCGTATTCTCCGCTTGGCACCGCAGAGCCACATTCCACGAACAACAGCAAAGGCAGAAAAAAGAGCTTTCCTACAACGTCTCGTTTCAGGATCACTGGTGTGTACAGGCGAGCATCTTGACCCACATAAAGATACCAGAGTTGAAGAATACTTATCACTTGCTTGATGAGTGCGAAGTGAGTGAGTATGCAGTTTACAGAGCTATCTATATTTTTTACGAGAACTGGAGATACCACTTTGGAGATGACACTGGCAAAGTCAGAGAGACGATAAATAACGTCTTAATTCAGTGGGGCGATAAGAGGAGAACAGTCTCTGGTGCCTACGACATCAACGGAAAGTACATCCAGCATCCGAGGGTCACTGGTCTTGCGCTTTCGCCATCTCACATTTGGGTCAAGCGAGGTGAGAAGGGGATTGGAACCTCTTCTTTGGTCCACGAGTTTGTGCACATTGCTCTTTGGAACTTGCACGGCTCTGCTGATCCAACACACGAAGGTGGTGATGATGGTATATGGACAGAGAAACATACGCATTTCATAAAGGAGACCAACAACCTTTTGTTTTTGATAGGAGACAATAATTTAGCTGATCCTAATTACAGCATGGATATTCTACGAGCAGCTATGGAGAGTACCTTGAGAAATGACAAAGAAAGCGAGAAAGAATGAGATAAAAGTGGGTGATTTGGTTCGCCTAAAAGATGACGACTCTGTGTCAGTTGGGGTAGGGCTCGTCTTAGAGAAGAGAGAAGACTGTTCTGAAATAGTTGATTTACTTGATGACTTGAGAACAGTGGCTGACGAAACCATTTTGGAAGAAATTCCAGAGTTTTTACTATTTAAACCGATTTACCTTGTCTTGTGGCAGGGGGAGAATATATCTCCCACTGACAAGCCGGTTTGGATGTTCAACACTGAATTGGAGATGGTTGACAAACAGGGGGTAAAATAATAATGACAAAAAGAACTATAAATGTTGGTGATCGTGTGTTATCATGTATACCGTGGAAGCCCGGTATGCAGATAACCGAGAAGAAGGGTGAAGGTATTGTTACCCTGATCGCAGAAAAGGAAGAGAGAAAGGCTAGAGTCTTATGGGCATCTGGCATTTTGGAATGGATTCCAGAAAATGAATTAGTTAACATAAAAAATGTAAAGTAAGGATATATATTAAACAATGATTCACGATAAAGATGATACAGTGCACATGCACCCTGAAGAAAAAGAATACCATCGCAAGAAAGCTGCGATAAGAGAATTTTATAAAATAGATGTACGACCCGGAGACATCGTACGTTTTGTTACCGGAAACCGAAAGTATTTTGGTCTGGTTGTGGAAACGGCTGAAGAGTTGGACCAGCGAAGCGAAACCAATATTGTTTCGGGGAGAATTCAGTGGTCTGTTGACACACCCGATGTGGATAGCGCATCTGGTTGGCACCAACTTAATGCCAATGTATGGTCAGTGATGAATCGGTAATAAATTTTATATGGAGATAGAAAAATGAATGAGTATGATTCTTGGAGAATGCTTTTAGAAGACTTTAGGCTTGGGCACATCAACGAGCCCGATGCTAGGTGTAGTTTAGATGATCTCTCTTACGATATGTCAGAGGAAGAGCTTGAAGAAGCCGAAGAGAAGCTGGAAGAATATATCTTAGCCCTAAACAGTGACAGGGGTTATGTATATGGGTATGAGATGCTTGATAGTTTACCAGAGGGTGAAGACGAAGAGCACAGCAGCCCACTTGATGAGCACTGGGGTAATAATTTTAAGGATTATTAGAATTGAAATGACTATTTATAGTATAGACCTTGGGGGTTTTTAAAATGAGATATACATTGTTTGCAGTAATCATTATGGCAGGTTTGACCGCTTGTGCTGGAGTGGCTAAGAAGCCTCAACTTGCTGAAGGGGTTTCGCAGCACTTGAGCTATAGCTCGTTTGACGATTTGAACTTGGTTGTTTCCTCTGTTGACAGGACTCCCGTCGGCGACATCATGATCCCAAAGACCACTGACTTGGGTTCCGTGCTGCTTATTAAGCCGGTTCTGGTTTTAAACGAAGACAGAGAAGCCGAAGAGAGCAATGCGAGGAATTAACTCTCGGGATATTTACGAAAAGAACAGGTATGTTGCGCAGATCAAGAGGTGGCTTGATGGTGACACCGTTGAGATGTCTGTTGATTTGGGCATGAGTGTGTCTGTTGATGCCAAGTTCCGATTAGCTAGGATAGATGCCCCAGAAGTTAAAAAGTATGCCGGGGTTACAAACGAGGAAAAGCAACGTGGCTTGGAGTTAAAAAAACTTCTAGCGGAGAGAATCCCTAAAGATAGTGAGGTTATGGTGAGTATTACTAAGAAGGGTAAGTACGGAAGGTATCTTGTTGAAATCTGGGCGAAAGACGAAGAAGAAGTTCTTTACAATGTCAACGACTGGTTGCTGAACGAAGGTTTGGTTGAAGGAGTTGGATATTGAGGGATGATCATTATAAGACTCTAGGCGTACTCAAGACCGCAACACAAGACGAAATTAAAAAAGCTTATCGCAAGTTAGCCAGAGAGCACCACCCAGATGTCGGTGGCGACGAAGAGAAGTTTAAAAAAATAAATGAGGCTTACTCTGTGTTGAGTGATATAGATAAGCGAGCCGCCTATGATAACCGTGGGCGTGGCACTCATCCGGGTTTTGGTCCCAATATGAATTCTTGGGAGGAGGTCTTTGGGGACTTTTTCCGAAACATGTCCAGAAGGCAAGCAGCCGGTCCAACGAACGAAAAGGATGTTCGTTTCAAGCTTGGTGTAAGTTTGGAACAAATTAAGAGGGGTGTATCTCAAACCATTCATTATAAAAAGAATATAGTTTGCTCTCCCTGTCAGGGTAAGGGCGGGACTAAACCGGAGCGATGCACAACTTGCGGCGGTACCGGGTTTGTATCTAGGTACAACCGTCACGGAACCGTCATCCGCTCACCTTGTGGTGAGTGCCGTGGTCAGGGAATCGTCTTTGAGACCACCTGTGGGTATTGTCATGGTGGCGGAATTATGACCAAGGAAGAGTCTGTTGTGGTTAAAATAAGCGAGGGGTAACTACCTACAGTAACGAATGTTTTTACTGGCAACAATCGGAATCCAAATTATCACAGCCACCGTCTATGCGAATCTTTTTGAGTGGCTGTGGCATAAGTACGCTTATCACGGGCTCGGCAAGAAGAAAAAAAGTTGGTTCAGTGGACACTGGAGAGATCACCACCGAGTTGTCAGAAAGTCAAAGGGGTTTGATTTGTCTTACAGTAACAGACTGTTTGTGAGGAAAAACCCGACACTTGAGGCAATCCAGCTTTTTGCAGCAGCATCGTTTCATCTACCTCTTTTGCCCGTCGCCCCCGCATTTGTAATTACTCTTTATTTGCACGCACTTATATATTTTGTACTGCACAGGAAGTCCCATCTGGACCCCGAGTGGGCTAAGAAATACCTGCCTTGGCATTATGACCATCATATGGGTAAAAATCAGGATGCAAACTGGTGTGTTACATATCCCCTTTGGGATCATATTTTGCGAACAAGAGAGCATTTTATTAATAAAAAAGCTTGACAAACCTTTGCACGTTTGGTATACTCTATAAGTAAGATGAGAGACTACGTAGAAATGAGGAAGCGGATGCTGGCTTTTGGGAAAAATTACAGAAGATACCGTCACAAGGGTGACCGGAAGCCCGATATGTTCGTGGTCGGTGATATGTTCCTTTATGACAACGGCGAAACGGCGATTGTCACCGAGGTGTTTGATGAATACAGTGGCAAATCTCGTTACGGTCCACAGTGGACCCTACACCTGATGTGGACACCCGGCAAAGGTGGGGACACCACCAACCAATCCAGAGACGGAAACCCATCTTACGGTGTGTTGAGGACTAATATGTTTAATGTTCTTGATTATCGTCACGGTCCTTGGTTGATCCCTGTTAAAAAATAATTTAAAATAATGCTTGACAAGAGCGTCAGATAATGCTATATTACTAGTGTAGTTAAGAGAAAGAAGACACAAAAGGAGTCAATTATGGATCGTTTGGAACTTATGCAAGTCAATGGCTTTTACCCCACACCAGAGCAGGTTGATGCAGAGATGCCCAACTTCATTGCTCGTTGTCAGGAAATGATTGCGGAGCACTACGAGAAGAACCTCACCAACATTGTCCACATGACTCCGCAGGTGTATGTCGCTGGCGGTCGCAAATACATCAAGGTGGCAACTCGTGGACCGGGCGGCTACGGTGGCTCAGTCTTCTGCTTTGTCCGTGCTGTTGACGGTGCAATCCTTAAAGCAGCAACTTGGAAAGCTCCAGCCCTAAACTTTACTCGTGGCAACATCTTTGACAAGGTTTTGCCAATGACACCCCACGGCGTGAGGTACTAATGATGGGCGATCTTATTAATCTAGATGAGTATCGTGAACGACGTGAGTTAGAGAAGGAAGTCCACAACTGGACCGACGAACAGCTTGCACTATTGTTGTATGATATCCTCTATCTTGATATGATGTCGGAGTTACAAGATGAAGAAGAAGCAGAAGATTAAAGTTAAAAAGCCCAAGTCCCGAAACATGGTTGTTTTGGGTTTGATTGAGCGTGCAGGTGCAGGTGCAGGTCCACACTCAAAGCGTGGCTATTCTCGCAAAGTGAAGCACAAACATACACAAAAGTGGGGTGATTAATATGGGTCGCCGTGCTCAAAAAGTCAGAGGTGCCTTGGTCAAGATGGGTCGCCGAAGATGTTCCGGTGTGGGGATCATTATTGAGGTTAGCCCCAAGGCACCATCAGAGATGACGGACGAAGAGCGTGACAGTTTTACGTCCAACAAACCGATAAACTTGGATTATCAAGCTTGTTACTCTTCAGAACTTTGCGCACTGGTGCACTGGTTTGAACGACCATCCGAGTGGGAGAACAAGCAGACTTACTCAAACAAAACGTGGGTGCCACTGAGTTGGCTCCGGATAATTAAAAAAACAGCAGGAGAGAAGAATGCTTAAGATGAAAAAGAATAGTCAGAAGAAAGATGGATACATCGTGCTATACCACAAGGCTGGCGAAGAGCACCCGGTAAAGATGACAAAAAGTGCATCCCTCAAAGCTGCGCAGCGTAGTGCTTGGAGATTCCAGCGCATTGGAATTACACCGTGCACGGTTGTAAAAGTGGTGAGATCAAAGAAAAAGACACCTAAAACCAAATAAAATACTATATAGAGAAAGAAAAACAACATAAGTTTAGTTTGGAGGAAACCAACATGGGGCATTTGCGCTAACATGGAACAAGATAAAAAAACTGTTCTTGAGGCAGCCACCGGTGGTTTCCGACTCACCTGTCATTGAGCCCGATGCAGAACTGTATGCTTTTAAACTCGCCGAGCGCATCCAAAAGTTTGAAAGAAGGTACGGAAAATTGAGCCCACGCCAGAAGAGATTCTTGGCAGATAGGTTGAGAAGAAAACTAAAAAAGCTCAAAACACAGGAGGAAAGCAAGTGAGTTTTTGGAAAGTACAGTATAGGACAGTTACAGAAGAGAAGGAAGTCGTCGTGGAGGCGATTGACAAGGACACCCAGTACGTTGAGAAGATCTTGAAAGAGGTCCACCCCGACTGGGAAGAAATGGACATTGAGCCCGTTGATAAACCCGAATGGATTAAACATTCAATGGAAGATTGGTCCACCCATTCGTCAAGAACGTAAGACTGGGTTGGCAAATGATTGAGCAGATATTGAGCGCAGAATTAAATAAAAATTTATAGCGGTTTTTGAACAAATTTTGAGTGTTATGTTATACTTAAGACATACTACACACGGCAGGTTCAAAATATGTTATCTTCTCTTTTACTCGGCGCAGCAGGATTCTTTGTGAGTTCTGCTGTTTTTTATTTTACACACAGGGTGGTTTTTCACACTCACAGGTCTTCCATTGCGCACCGGATTATATTTAATAAATACAACCCTCTCGCACCACTCGCTCGCTGGGGACGTGGAATACACCTTAATCACCACCGAGAGCATATCCAGTCAAAGCGACGTGGCGAGGTTGAGGAGATGAATATGTTTTTCCCCACCAAGGTAAAGCTGCTTATTGCTGCTTCTGTTTGTGTCGCTCTTGTGATCTCTCCTTCTTTCGCCATCGGCGCACTCTTGTTTTTTCCTTTCTATACCCACAGGCACACTGCGGTACATCGGCTCTGGAATTCCGATAAGCCCTTAAAACCTTGGATGCTTCACCACTTGTATCACCACGAAAAAGATCCTACAGTAAATCACAGCGGCACGATTCCCTTCATTGATAAGGTATTCGGCACAAACAAGAAGCCACCCGAAGAATGGATAAATAAAAACTATCCGAACCCTGCTTCCTCTTCTTCTTGATACTATTTATAAGAAGAACCGGAGGGCTATAAAATGAGCACCAAGAAGACAACTTGCAGTTATGCAGTCAAAGACATAGGAAAAGAGACAGACGGGAGTTGTAACGCTCCAGCAGTTAAGAAGTACAGTAGTAAAGAGATGCCATTGTGTCGCCTGCACTATTACATGAAAAAATGCGAACTTCTTGAGGAAGAGATTGAGGAGCTTTTAGCTGAAGAGCTTGTTTGTGATTATTGCGATCCTCCTGAAGACGATACTGCACAAGTTGAAGTTGATGCTGCAACTGAATTCTACGAGGAAAATGATATTCAGGGGCTCCGTGGCAGGAGAGACTTTCAAGAAGATGTCTGGGAAGCTGACGAGACTTTAGTTCAACCCCTGCAACACGAGGGTTGTCAGTCGTGGCAAAGTTCTTCTGAAGACTACTTTCAATACCACCGTTCGCACATGGTGATGGCAATGAAGTGTCAGGCTTGCAACACGGAACTCTACTCCGAGGACCAACTAAAAAAAAAGCACTAGAGCCTGCTGGCTCACTGGCAGGCTCATCATCGTCGGGTTCCTCTTCGCCGTCGGGTGGTGGGCAGTCTCCTAGTGGTGGCGCAGGCGGCGGAACCTCACAGGATCACGCTAGGCGAGGCGAGCCAATGCCGCAGGACGCTCTGAACCCAGACTTTTGTCCGGGCAGAAACTACGAAGATGGGCACAGTTTTATAAGTTGTGATAACTCGTCTGGATATGGCTGTTGGGGTGGCTTATACAACTACGGTCAGGGCTTTTGCTGGTACTGTGGTCTCTCCGCCTAGATAAATTATAATTTTTATGACACGCTGTGTCAAGCAGATGTAAAAACACCGTTTTTTATTAAAAAAGGCGAGAAAAAGCTTGACTTCTGTCTCATTTGTTAGTATAATGTATATGTAAGGTGAGGTTGAGAGAGTTATGATTCGCATCGGTTGTTATGTTTCCCATCAATATGAACCAGCCCTCGGCGTAGGTCGTGTGGTCGCTGTGTCTCCCGTGAACAATATTGTTCTGGTCGTATGGCGAACAGGTGTCCGTCGGCACGACCTCCGGGTTGTCAGGAGAGCAAATGTTTAAAGTTGGTGATTTGGTCCGAACAGTTGAGGGTTACTCTCATAAAGTTTGGCACGGGGTTGTTATTAATGTTGAAGCTTCGGAAGAGTACTTCCAACTATTGCTGACCGAGCAGACATCGCTCGGGGAAAAAACCCACTGGTTTCGTGATACATATTTGGAGATGGTAAATGAAAGTCGGTGATTTAGTAAAATATGTAAGCCCCAACAGTCGGTGGGAACACCCCTATGAAAAATGGAGAGGGATTATACTCCGTGAGATCCCCGGCACAGATGAAAATAAAGTGATTCTCTGGACGAATGGCACGCAGCAATGCTTGAAGAGAATGAATCTGGAGGTAGTAAGTGAAGGTCGGTGATTTAGTAAAATTCATACCATATCAGGTATCCGGCGTTCCGCTGTTTGAGGGACCAGACGACCCCAGAATAGAAGTGGGCGTTTACTTAGGCGAGAAGACTTATGACAAGACTTACACTTGTTCTCTTGTGCTTTTCCTAAGAGAAACAGAGCCGAAATCAATACAAACTAATCTCGTTCACCCGCTCAACGCTCCACTCCCGGCGTACGCCAGAAAGGGTTACTACCAATGAAAATAGGAACGCTAGTGCGACGATTACACGACGGCAGTCTTGGGATTGTTGTTAAATATGAGAAGTGGGGTCACGCTCGTGTCCCTCACGTTATGATGCAAACCCCCGGCAATCCAATTAAAAAGATTGGCTTGGCTGGTCTTGAAAAGGTTGAGGTTAAAGATGGAAGAGATTAAAGTTGGTGATATGATTAAGTTTGATCGGATTAACGGTCACACCCCACAAGTCAATGATCGCATCGGTCTCTATCTCGGAGAGGATTTCATACACCGTCAGGACGGCGTGGTGGTTGAAAACCACAAAGTGTTGCTCCTCGGAGACACACAGCCCCGGCTCATTGACCGATCATTATTAAAATATATAAAGAAATATGATAAAAATGCTTGACAGGTCGTTCAGCCTGTGTTATATTATGTACACAAAAGAAAAAGGATAGAAACAATGATGATGGAATTAAACAATACTCTCTTAGACGCTGGCTTGACACCCGAGGAAGTCGTATACACGAAGGAGTGTGTCAACTCTGGTGATTCACTTGATTTTTATGATTCAACCTCTTTTGAAAAGTTGTTTGAGTACTTTACCTTCGGTACGGCGGAGATGCCCTATGGCATTGCCAAAGCACGGACAGGTGATCCTGATGTTTGGATTCTTGACCGTCTCCATGTTTTGGCTACCCCGTTCACCGCCCCGGTATCGCAACGATGAAGGTCGGTGATTTAATAAAACTGCAAAGTGGTACAAGAAACCACTGGCGATTGCCCACGGGCATTGCCCTGCTGGTTGAGAAACTACCCAGAGCAGACGAACTTGAATACGACTGGAGAGTGCTTGTTGATGGCAGATACATTGAACTTGGCAGGCAGATTGAACAATCGTCGGAGGTGATCAGTGGTTAGGGTGGGTGATTTGGTTAGGCTCCATCCGCACGAAACAATGCTGATGGGCTTTGAAGACAAGAACCGGGTGGGTCTGGTGGTAGGTGAAGATTTTGACACTGTACCCAGAACTCTGTCGGTCCTGTGGAATGGTTCCGCCGAACCGGACGAAGAATATGAAGATGGACTTATTTTAATTAATAAAAATCCAGAGGAGGATGGTTGAAATGTGGTATCTCTATGTGGTGCAGTGTTGTGACGGAACTCTGTACACCGGCGTGACGACAAGTTTGTCACGGAGAATCAAGGAGCACAATAGTTCCAGCAAGGGTGCAAAATACACCAAGACGAGAAGACCAGTGACTTTGGTCTGGAAGCAAGAATACAGAAACAGATCTGAAGCACAAGCGGCAGAACATAAATTTAAAAAGCTGCCCCGCAATCAAAAGTGGGGAGTTATTAAGGGAGTTAAAAATGCGTAACTATCAAAACCAACCAACGAGACAACACGAAGTGTTGGGTTTTGTTTTCCTCGCCTTCGCTGCAATTTTCATGCTGGGTCAGTGGTCTGATTGGGTCGCCGAGTCGGATGAGTTCCGGTTCCGTGTGTTAGATTGCACGACGGATAGAAGCAAAGCCGAGTACATGCGTTGTTCAAAGCTCGTGTCGGAGCAACACGAGCAGGAGCAAATTTATGCAGGTCGGTGATCTGGTGTGTTGCGTTGGCGAGAAACCAGACGAGCCGAACATTGGTGAGGTTGGCGTAGTCGTAAAGGCTGAACCGCAAAGAGATTTGTATGTTGCCTATGTTCCCTTCCGTGGTCGTGGCAGGATCTGGAAAGAAGATTGGGAAACTGTATCAAAACGCTAGTTTTTACGATGCGTTGTACTATTTATAAAATAGTGGAGGCAAATTTATGAACGATATGAAAGAAATACTAACAGAGTGGCGGAAATACTCCCAGCTAAACGAGTCCGGCTTGAGCCGACTCTATCAGCACATGGGAGAGCACGACTGTGCTGTCTTGACGGCGTTTCGCAACGATGCAAACGATATGACACAGTGCACGCAGAGTGCAGACGTTCCCGAAGAGGGAGAGAATAATAAAACTCGCAACCGAGACTTGAAGGCAACACTGCTTGGTATGAAAATCGGTGTCACTAAAGTGGATGGCTCTTACATTGAAGACTTTGATACCCCTCAAGCCATTGAGGTGAGTGAGGATAGTTTGTTCTGCGTGAACCTCAACGATGATCCCAACTTCTTTAAGACAATTCAGCGACTGGGTGAGAAGTATTGTCAGGATTCTGTCCTGTGCATTCCCCAAGGCGGCAAGGGTGCATATCTTATGGGCACCAACGACGCAGACTTCCCCGGAATGGGTCAGAAGATGGATGTCGGAGATGCCAAGTTTGGCGGCGAAGCCGAATTTATGTCACGAGTTGGCAACCGTCCCGTGACTTTCGCAGAAGGTTTAGAAATCTACAAAGACCTATCCAGAAACCAACGCATGGCTGTGATGGCGATTACTAAAAAGTTTTTGTCAGAATCCGAATAAAAAACTTTACAAAGCCCGGAGCTTGTGGTAATATTATATTATCGTAAAGAAAGGTTGAGCAAATGAACGACGATTTTAAAAAAGGTGACCTTGTTATACCTGAAAGTTTTCAGGTACTACG
>Ga0315320_10001386_pt1 | contig 20065 bp, 16 predicted proteins | sample M140m21515metaG_FD_203458 | JGI IMG/M metagenome (GOLD analysis project Ga0315320, IMG submission 203458) | Ammonia-oxidizing marine archaeal communities from Monterey Bay, California, United States - M1 40m 21515 | ecosystem: Environmental > Aquatic > Marine > Coastal | place: USA: California... | reverse complement strand
TGCGGGTCGTGGTGAGTTCATTCGTTCTCCTGAACCCAAAGTCTACATCAATGGGCTCACAATTCATCAACTTAGTGCACACACCGGTTCATGGAGGTTCAACGAACAACAATCCCCAATCCACGCGGCATTAACGGTTGACCTTCACGGCACTGGTGTCGACCTTGTGTGGGTGAGTTCATTCCATGAGTAAATCCCACCGCAGACCCCGTGAGCATGCAGGACGGTCCGGACCCAGCGACAGCGGGTCGGGCAGCGGTTCACTGGCCACCGGCCGGGGTCCAAAGACGGTGAGCGATCTGGGCATGGAGACCCTCAACTGGGCGGCCCGAGAACTGGGCGTACCCATGGGGATGATCATCACGGTCTTGGAGCAAGACCCAAGCCTTATCGAAGGCATCGCCAATGCAGCCAAGGGCCCCAGCCAGACGGGCAAACCACCGAGTTCATCCGCCGCTCCTCAGACAGACTCCACTCCGTCCGAGAGCACAATCCCCGGTCTGCTGATCGACATTGAGTCACCGCACAACCGGCTCTTTATCCCCGAAGCACGCCCCTTGGCGGCGCAGATTCCAGGATCTCAATCGGTTCGAACACCCGGCATGTTCACCATCGAGATGGCCCAATACGACATTCGAATCTACAACTCGTCTGACCAACAGATCACCCGCATCTGGGGCGACCCCCATGTGAATGAAAACGGTGGGGGCGACAACTGGCACTTTGGAAACGACTCCACGTTTGTGCTCACCGACGGCACCAAGGTGTGTCTGGACACCGAAAAGAACAGCAACGACGAGTGGGTGGTGCACGGCATCGACATCATTGCCGGCAACGATCGCTACCACTTTGGCACCGGCGGTGAAGACGGGCTCCATAAAGACGCCTTCGAGTGGGACAAAGAAAACGCCGATGTGGCAGCGGGTGATGACAACGCCGGCATGTTTGCACTCAAACCCGACGGTACGTGGGCCATGCAGGGCCAGGACGGTCACTTTTACGATGTCAAAGACGAGTCTTGGGGCGAATTTCAGAACTCCAACGATGTCGACATGGATGACAGTCAACGGGTGGAGATCACCGAGCTTCAAAGCTTCTCAGTGCTCTACGATCACCTTCCTGATCATGCGGAAGCCCCCCGCGGTGGCGACTGGGACCAAAACACAAATGGGCACCAGAACTTCAGTGCCATGGAGCTAAAAGTCCCCAACCAGCGGCCATCATTTTTGAAACACAGCGGCTCATCCGTGGTGCAGAGCCCCATGGGCTACACCGTCGAAATGCAGGGACGAGAGGTCATCATCTATGACCTGCAAGGAAAACAAATCACCCGCATCTGGGGTGACCCCCACGTGAACGAAAAAGAGGGTGGAGACAACTGGCACTTTGGTGGCAACTCGACCTTTATTCTTCCCGATGGCACCAAGATTCGTTGTGACACCAAGCCCTTGAGCGCCAACTTTTGGGTGGTCGATGCGGTCGATGTGGTCTTGGGTTCAAGCCGCTTTCACTTCAAGGCATCGGGAGCCAGCGAGATGCTGAGCGATGGACAAGCCTGGGATCGGGCCAATGCCGATGCGGACAAACGCGATGACGCCGGTATCTTTGCCCTCGGTTCCAACGGGGAATGGGCCGTGATGGGCCGCGATGGCTACTTTTATGACATTACGGACGAAACCTGGGCGGCCTATCAGAGCGACCCCGATGTGGATCTCAACACGGTGAAGCGTGTCGAGGTGACCGCCCAGCAAGACTTTGCAGCCCGGGCCGATCAACTGCCCGAACACTGGATGATGCCCGCCTTGGGTCAAACCGACTCCATGAACGAGCCCACCACCCAGACCGAAAAAGAAGTCCGGCTGCAAGAACTCGCCAAGACCCTACCGGCCTCACACATCCAAATCGTTCAAGACAAGGCACCGGGCCTCTTGCCCGGCTTGGTCGAAGATCCGGTTTTGGCCCGGTTTATTGCCGATATGCCGGTGGAGACCTTGCGCCTGTTGGCCGAACACGCACCCGGCATGATTGCCACGCCGCCCACCCAACAACCACCCAAGGGTGCGTTGTGGCCGCGGCCCGGCATGGGAAAAAGACCCGACCCGTGGTGGAAGCGCTAGCTTATTCCGACCAAAGAACCGGATTCGTTGTGGCTCCCCACCAGGTACCAGGCAAGGGTGAAACGCTCACTGCCTCGCCGGTACTGGGGTCGATCTCCACCACTTCACCCGCTTCGCTAAAGCCGAACAAGGACCCTTCCGCGTAGCCCACACCAAACAGGGCCGAAACCCCGATACGCCCGCGAAAACTCGTGCTGCCTGAGTCGGGATCCACAACGACCAAATCATCTCCAGAATCATCCACCGACTGTACAAGCCAGTACAACAAGCTGTCTGGAAGACCCACGATGTCGCCCGACGTGTTGTATAGGCCCTCTTCTACCAACACCGACGTCTCACCGGTGGTCGTATCAATTTCGTACAGTCCATCACCGGCACCAATCAAGCGGCCATCAGACGTAGCGGCCAGGCCCACCAAGCTCATGTCCAAGGGTGCAATGTCCCAGACTGCGGCCGTGCTCGGGTCAATCCCATACAATGTCGAGAAGCTCACCCCGTAGAAATTGCCCACAGAATCAATGGCAATATCAGTGATGGAATCACCGAACAGGCCACCCGCACTGGCATTGAAGTCTCCCACCAACGTCAAGTGACCCGTCGCGGGCTCCCAACTGTACAAGGTATCAGCCGTATGCACATAGACCGGCTCTACTGGGGCATCCACACTGTCGTCACCGGTATCCTCGGGGGCCGCGGTGTCTTCGGGTGGCGCGGTGTCTTCGGCTGGTGCCGTGTCTTCGGGTGGGTCTTCGTTGATCCCTGAATCCGCCGTATCTTCAGGGGCAGCGGTGTCTTCAGAGGTCGTTGCGGGGGGCGGTAACGCCGTGTCTTCAGCCACCACTTCATCCGCGGGCTCTTCATCAGAACTCCGCTTGGTGACCACATAGTCTGAGCAAGCACAGAGAAATAAAATCAATAGGACGTTGCGCATGACCGACTCCATCGGGCCGCGTGACTATCTCATCTACACCCACGGCTCCAGTTGAAACAGGCCGAGGGATCAGCCACACAATTCATAGGTTGGGCTCAGGGCAACTCTCCGCCACCACAATCTGAATCCGACAGGATGCTGCCCCCCGACGTGCAGCCTTGCAAGTTGGCCATAAACCCGGCCACCCGGCTCCACCCTGGAGACACATCACTCACCGGAACACTGGGGTCACCGGCCGCATATCGGTGCTCTACCGTCTCGCCAGCATCATTGGCGTAGCGAAGGTATTTCACCTTGGTGGTGGACGAACAGGTTGTGAGATCGACACATCCATAGCTGTCATCCAAGCCCGCACCCGCCAACGCACCAAACTCCGCCGCCACATTGGCCTCACCCGCACTCGTGAGCGTTCCGGTCGACATCCAGACCATCGCACCCGCTCCATTAGAAATCTCAAGTCGAACAATGGGGCTGCCCGCTTCGGTCTGCCAGATGGACAAGTCTGCCCGGCACGCGGCTTCACCGACGCACGGGATTTCGTAGCCACCACCAGCCCAAAAGGTCGCTGCAGGCATTCCGCCGTCATCGCCAAGGCCCGTGTCATCCGCTGAACCATCGGCGTCCATTGAACCATCGGCGTCCGCAGAACCATCGGCGTCCGCAGAACCATCGGCGTCCATTGAGCCATCCGCATCCGCAGAACCATCCGCATCCGCAGAGCCATCCGCATCCGCAGAACCATCCGCATCCGCAGAGCCATCCGCATCCGCAGAACCATCTGCATCCGCAGAACCATCCGCATCCGATGTGCCCGTGTCACCTGAGCCGTCCGAATCGGTGTCTCCAGTGTCGTCCACACCATCCATAGAGCCATCGGCATCCGTCATGCCAGTGTCGCCGGTATCATCCGAATCGGCGGTGTCTCCGCCGTCTGAGTCGGCATCCGAGTCGGCATCCGAGTCGACATCCGAGTCGACATCCCCTGAAGCCGTATCGTCACCCGAACCATCGGCATCCGAATCGACATCCCCCGAAGCGGTATCGTCGACAGAGCCATCGGCGTCGGCGTCGGCGTCGGCGTCGGCGTCAACATCGGTATCGCCATCACCATCACCATCAGGGCGACACACACCATCATCATAGTACACGTAGCCTTCAGGGCACGGGTTGCCCGTGTCGGCTGGTATCGGAGACGCTTTGTCTCCACAGCCCGAAAGCAAAAACAACCCAAAGCTGAGCGTGTACAACGTATTCATGGTGCGTCTCCTAATCATCCAGGTATTCTCGGCCCCACCGCTTCGAACACCCTGTTCTTGTAGTCTGCCATAATCGATCCTGGTTGGCTCCGTATTCCAGCGATCGCAATGAATCGAGTGATATACTCGATCCTTGGGGGAAACAAACATGGCGAAATCGGATCCCGGTGCGTCCAATGTCGTGCGTCTGTCGCAAAGACAACCCGAAAAATCAAACGTGTTCATCAACCGTGAACTTTCGAGTATTGCGTTTAATGAGCGCGTCCTTGAACTCGCGCAAGACCCGGCGGTTCCACTTCTCGAGCGCCTGCGCTACCTCTCTATCTTTTCCTCAAACTTGGATGAGTTCTTCGAAGTGCGAGTGGCGGGACTCAAAGAACGGGAGCACCTCGAACTGGCATCCCCCTACCCAGACGGAGAAAGCCCCTCTTCTCTGCTGCGCGAAATCTCAAAACGCTGCCATACCCTCATAGAATCTCAGTATCAAACGCTCAATGAAGACCTACTTCCTGCCCTGCAGGATGAAGGCATACGCGTCTTGAAGCGAAATGAGCTCACGGTTCGTCAAGTCTCGTGGTTGCGGCGGTATTTTGAACGCGAAATCATGCCGGTACTCTCTCCCATCGGCCTCGATCCCGCCCACCCCTTTCCCAATGTACAAAACAAAGGACTCAATCTCGTCGTAGAGCTTCGCGGAGAGGACGCCTTTTCGAGAGACAGTGGCCTAGTCATTCTGCCTGTTCCGCGGTGTTTGCCCCGACTCATCCAGTTGCCGACCGATCTCACGGGTTCACCCCATCATTTCGTCATGCTTTCAAGTGCCATCCACAGCAATGTAGACCTCATTTTTCGCGGGATGTCTGTCGAGGGATGTCACCAATTCAGGGTCACACGCAACTCCGACATGTGGGTTGACGAAGATGAAGTGGAAGATCTTTTGAGCGCCATCAAAGGTGAGCTTCATGGTCGCAACTATGGTGCTGCTGTTCGCTTAGAAGTGGCCGACAACTGCTCAGACGGTGCCATCCGTCTCCTGCTCGAACACCACGAGCTCAGCGAATCTGACATGTACCAAGTCCGAGGACCGGTCAACCTGCATCGGGTCAGTGCATTGGCTGATCTCGTCGATAGGCCAGATCTCAAGTTTCCGCCGAGCACGCCTGGGTTTCAGGACAAACTGGGACCGAATACCGACCCCTTTGTCGCGCTCCAAGAAGGGGGCGATGTTCTTCTTCATCATCCGTATGAGTCCTACACACCCGTGGTGTCCATGCTCACACGCGCGGCCACAGATCCAAATGTCCTTGCAGTCAAAATCACACTGTATCGAACAGGCGCTGCTTCCCCCATCGTCGAAGCCCTCATCGATGCGGCGCGGCACGGCAAAGAAGTCACCGTAGTCATCGAGCTTCGTGCCCGCTTTGACGAAGCCGCCAACATCCGCCTAGCCACACGGCTTGCAGAGGCTGGTGCCAAGGTCGCATACGGTGTTGTCGGCCACAAGTGTCATGCCAAGATGATGCTGATTGTGCGACGAGAGGACGGTACAATTCGTCGCTATGTCCATCTCGGAACGGGCAACTATCACACCGGAACAAGCCGACTGTATACCGACTTCAGCTTTATGACGGCATCCCCCGATATCGGTGAAGATGTCCACAACGTCTTTATGCAGCTCACATCCCTCGGAGAGGTCAATCCAATGCGGTGCCTATTGCACGCACCCTTCACACTCAAAAACACATTGATTGCCTTGATCGAGGCGGAGGCTGAGGCGGCCCGCAATGGGCGTCCCGCGCAGATCAGAGCCAAACTGAATGGTCTAAGTGAGCCAACAATAATTCAAGCCTTGTACGAGGCCAGCAAAGCCGGTGTTTGCATCGACTTGGTCGTCCGCGGCATCTGTTGTCTACGACCTGGAATACCTGGGCTTAGCGAAAACATCACAGTACGCAGCATTCTGGGACGCTTTTTGGAGCATGCCCGTGTCTACCACTTCCACGCCGAGGGGACCGATCTCGTTTTCACGTCCAGCGCCGACTGGATGGACCGGAACCTCAACCGCCGTGTAGAGGTTGCCGCACCCATCACAACGCCCAAACTCAAGGCACGCATTCTCGCCGAAGCCCTGGACATGTCGTTGACAGACAACACCCATGCTTGGGTTTTAGACCAGAATGGCCAGTACACCCGCTTGCAGAATGGTGGGGCAAACCCGTCCCACGTCCAACAAGCGTTGTTGGGCAAGCATTCTCGCTAACGAGGCTCACAACTGGATTTCGTAGCCCAAGCGAGCCAAAATCGGCTCATCTTCTTCAAAGTCCATTCGGGTGAGTGGTCGCTCTTGCAACCAGCCGTCAGGGAATGTGATCGCCAGCGTCCGCTTTTCCGCCGTGACGCGCACCCGAGGCGGGGGACGCGGTGAACGGCGACGATGAATCCGAGCAGCCATCCGCAACAACACAACCAGGTGTAAAAGCTTCCGATCCCACATCGGCGCGACCTCTGCAATTTTCTCCCGGGTCGGTTTGCCACGATGACCGAGTACCAAGGCCGCTACACACCGCTGCTCCTGCCGAGAGAAGCCCGGAAGATCCATGTGAGTCAACAGATAAGAGCCGTGCTTGTGGTACCCGGAATAGCTGAGAAATATTCCGGCTTCGTGAACCGCAGCGGCCCAGCGCAACAACATCCGATGTCTCTTCTTCAGCTTCCATACGTGCTGAACCTGATCAAAGAGAGACAACGCAGTCTGCTGCACACGAAATGCTTGACGGCCATCAATATCGAACCGATCGGAGAGCTGGCGAATGGTCTGATCCCGGATGTCCTGGTGACGCTCACGGCCCATCAGCTCCAACAACACACCCTCGCGAAGCGCATTGGTGGTCGCCCGCATTTCCTCCAAACGCAAGCCTTCGAAGAGTGCAGATAAAATGGCCACACCACCGGCGATGACCGGGCGACGATTGTCAGAGAGACCGTCCAGCTCAAGGTCATCCAAGTCACCCACCTTGATCAGTTGCCGCCGAAGCCACTGTAGGCCCTCAGTATCAATATGTGAGTACCCTTCCGCCTGCAAAATACGCTCGATGGCGACCACAGTCCCCGATGAGCCCACAGCCTCATCCCACCCGGCCTTTCGGTATGCCCGAACGACAGTCTGCAACTCTCGTCTCGCAGCAAAAATGGCATCATCCATCGCTTCTTTGGTGACGCTTCCATCGGTAAAGAACCGCTTGGTCCAACTGACACAGCCCATGTAAATGCTGTCCAACTGTGTCGGCTCTGCCCCCTCTCCAATGATCAACTCGGTACTTCCACCACCGATGTCCATGACCAGAAGGCAACCGGGCGATTCAACGTCGCGAACGACCCCTCGATAAATCAAGCGGGCCTCTTCCCGACCGCTGATGACATCGATGGGGTACCCAAAAGCGGACTCTGCCTGTGAGAGAAACCCAACCACATCCTTGGCCTTTCGCAAGGTGTTTGTACCCACCGCACGCACATGGGCTCGTGGGAGTCCGGCCACCCGCTCTCCAAACATTCGAAGACAGGCCAGCGCGCGGTCTTCCGCCTTTGCGGTCAGACAACCCTCACCATCGAGTCCGGCAGCCAGGCGAACATTTTCTTTGAGCCTGTCCACGACGGTAAGGGCACCTTGTTCCCCAGCCTGGGCCACAACCATATGAAAGCTGTTGGAACCCAAATCCAATGAAACGTACTGATTGATCTCGGATCGATGGTCACGTTCAAGCACGAGAGCACCCTACCGCATGCGAGAGATCCCCGAAATGGAATGAATGCCGGTTCACAACTGTCTGATCCACGGGTTAGCGGAACGGCGCATAGAATTTTTATCCAAAGGAAGTCATGAGTACCGACAAACTTGAAGTCAGTGAAGAAGAGTCCCGGCGAGTCGCTGAGGAATCCCGCGAAACCTCCTGGAAAAACCCGAGTTTCATGAAAGAACTCTTCTTGGGAAACTTCCGATTTGACCTCATCCATCCATATCCAGAGCGCACCGAATGGCGGCCTGAATTCGAAGCCTTCTTCAACAAGCTGAGCGTATTTTTGCGGGACACATGGGATGCCGTCGAGGTGGATCATTCCGGCGAGTACAACCCCGACCACATCGCACAGCTCGCAGAGATGGGCGCGTTCGGTATGAAAATTCCCACCGAATATGGTGGACTTGGCTTCGATCAGCTCGAATACGCACAAGTCATGGAACTCTTGGGCTGCAGCGATGGAAACCTGACCGCACTCTTGAGTGCACACCAATCCATCGGTGTTCCTCAACCCGTCAAGCTCTTTGGATCCGAAGAACTCAAGAAGAAATACCTGCACCGCTGCGCCAAGGGTGAGATCAGCGCCTTTGCGCTCACCGAACCCGAAGTGGGCTCAGACCCCGCTCGACTCACCACCAGCGTAAAGCTCTCCGAAGATGGCACCGAGTACATCATGAACGGCACCAAGCTGTGGTGCACCAATGGAACGATGGCCAAAATGCTGGTTGTCATGGCCAAGCACGAAGAGTCGGGCAAGATCTCTGCATTCGTAGTGGAGATGGCATGGGAGGGAATCACCATTCAGCATCGCTGTCGCTTTATGGGCTTGAAGGCCTTGGCCAACGCGGTAATCACCTTCGAAGATGTCCGACTGCCGGTCGAAAACATCATCGGCAAGGAAGGTCGTGGACTGAAGATCGCACTCACTACCCTCAACGATGGGCGTTTGTCGATCCCCAACACCTGTGTGGGAACATCCAAAGCATGTCTCTCAACCGTACGAAAGTGGTCCAAGCAGCGAATCCAGTGGGGTGTGCCCATCGGAAAGCACGAGAGCTTGGGACACAAGATCGCGTTCATCGCATCCACCACATACGCCATGGAATCCATCGTCAAGCTCACAAGCTTTTTGTCCAACGACAAGAAGCTCGACCTCCGGCTGGAGAGTGCTGCCTGCAAGGAATGGAACACCTGTCGCGGATGGGAAATCATCGATGAAACCATGCAGATCCGCGGTGGCCGTGGATACGAGACCGAGAAATCCCTCGCTGCGCGCGGTGAAGATGCCTGGCCGGTCGAGCGGCTGATGCGGGACTCTCGGATCAACAAAATCTTCGAAGGTTCTTCGGAAATCATGCACCTTCTGATGGCCCGTGAGGCGGTCGACAAGCACCTGCAAGTGGCCGGTGCCATGGTCGACCCGAAAGCCACCATCGGCGATAAGATTGCTGCACTGCCCAAGATCAGTTTGTTCTATGGGTGGTGGTACCCCACCCGATGGCTCAAGGGCCTGTTTACACCGAGCTACTTAAAGTTTGGACGCTGGGCATCCCACCTCCGATTCATCCATCGGTCCGCAGCCAAGCTTGCCCGCGAAAGCTTCCACGGCATGATGGTTTACCGCGAAAAGATGGAACGCAAGCAAGTGTTCCTGTTTCGCCTCGTCGACGTGGTGAATGAACTGTTCGCCATGACCGCATCCATCGCACGGGCCATCGCGCTCGAGAAGCGAAATGCACCTGGCGCAGCCGAGGCGGCAGAGCTTGCCGATATGTTCTGCAACAACAGCCGGCGGGTCGTCGAAGAACGCTTCTTCCAACTGTGGAACAACGATGATGACCAAAAGGTCGCGGTCACCAAACAGGTCATGGGCGATGCCTACGCCTGGATGGAAACCATGCCGGCTCTACTGGAACCGGTCGACGCTCCTGCAGCAGAAGTCGAAGCACCTGCCGCTCGGTAGTCGCTCCACACCACAAAAAAACCGTCCACTATGGGCGGTTTTTTTTGTCTGCCGTGGTGGGCTTGATTCCCGCCACATGAGCGATCTCTCGCACATACAGGGCGTGGAAAGCGATGGGAAGGTCATGGGCCATTTCATCCACCAACACCAACCGTGCTCCGGGAATGGTGGCCGCGGTATGTTGCCCACCTGCACACAAAATCAGGGGATCCAGTTTTCCATGAATCACCACGGTCGGGATGGCCAATTTCCGCAGGGCCTTGGTGCGACTCCCTGAAGCCACAATGGCCGCCAATTGGCGACGAAATCCGGCCGGATTGAAACACCGCTCATAAGAGGCCACACCCAGCCACCGAAGATCCGCCTCCGGGCGCAAGTGTTTCGGACTCCCAATGGCACGTATCAATTCGACCATTCGATCCCCCGCCTCTTCCGCCGAGGTGGGGCTTATGCCAATCAGCGCATCAATCGCCTGTTTCTTGGCGACGAAGTGTCGTCTATCACCGGTGTGAGACATCATGGAAGTAAGGCTTTTGACCCGCTTGGGAGACTGGATGGCCATCTGCTGGGCGATCATTCCGCCCATCGACGCACCCACCAGGTGGGCCGAGGCAATTCCCAACTCATCCAAGACCCCAAAGCCATCCGCGGCCATGTCTTCAAGCCGATACGGCGTCTTACTCCGAAGACCGAGCAAACGGTCGCGAAACAACCGAGAGGTCGTCGGTGCACGCTGGCCTTCGAATCGCTGTGAAAGCCCCATGTCGCGATTGTCGAAGGCGATGACCTGAAAGCCCGCGTCCACCAAGCCCGCGATGAACTCCGGAGGCCAGTGAATCAACTGCGCATTGATGCCCATCACCAACAGCAAGGGCTCACCCTGGCCATGGGTTTCGTAATAAATTTCGACGTCATGGCTGGTTGTATGCGGCATGATGACCGTGTAGCACGCGGGTGACAATGATCACGCAGGCGCGTCGATTCCGTTAGTCGACTGCCATGTTGTCCGTTGTAGCTGCCATTATTGCCCTCGCCATTGGCGTCGCCTTCGTCCCCGTGGCTCAAGAGCGGCCGGGATGGATGGCCATGCTCGACGGGTTCATGCTGGTGGCCATCGGCGGTGTGCTGGTCATGCACCTGATTCCATACTCGTTTGAGGCCGCTGGGTGGTGGTCGGTGCTGGCGTTGGCCATTGGTACCGGTCTGCCCGGTTTACTCGAGCGCGGTCATCATCACGACGATCACACCCACGACCATCATCCGCATGACTCTGCAAGCTTCTTGCTGATTGCGGGCATCGGGTTGGCCGTCCATGCCTTTCTCGATGGTGGGGCACTCGCCACCCGCGAGGTGTCCGATGGAGATCATTCCAGGGCCCTAGAGCTCGGTGTTCTTCTTCACCGTTTGCCGATGGGCGTCATGCTAGGCATGCTGGCCGGACCCCTCAACCAACGACTCGCTTGGCTCGCGGCAGGAATCATCGCCTTGGGCACTGTGGGTGGATTTTTTGTGGGACTGGAAGCCCTCCCCGCCATTGGCCTACAAGGCTTGGCGCTCTTTCAGGCTCTGGTCGCAGGTACCCTGGTTCATGTGCTGTATACCCACAACCCCATCCGAATCCCAAGCGGGCACCGACGCTCAAACACCATCGGAATGTTGGTGGGCATCATCTGTTTGGCTGCAATGAACACCCTGCATCATTGATGTGACTCCCAGCACGTTAAGCAAAAGCCCTATTCAAACGCCATCAGGAGAGAAGTCATGGCCAACTATACGCCTCTGACCGCACCCGTGCCCTCGAAGGACATGCCCAAGGGCATTCCCTACATCGTGACCAACGAGGCGGCTGAGCGGTTCTCGTTTTACGGCATGAAAGGCATCCTGATCATCTTCATGACCAAGTACATGCTGGACTCGAATGGAAACGCTGACTTCATGTCGGCCGATGAGGCGAAAGCCAACTACCACCTGTTCACCACAGCGGTGTACTTCACACCCATCTTTGGGGCCCTGCTCGCCGACTATTTCTTGGGCAAGTACAAGACCATTTTGAGCCTCTCCATCGTGTATTGCCTGGGTCATCTCTGCCTGGCCATGGATGACACACGCATGGGCTTGGCCATCGGCCTGGGTCTGATTGCGCTGGGCTCGGGTGGAATCAAGCCCTGTGTCTCAGCCCACGTGGGGGATCAGTTCGGAAAAACCAATGGCAATCTGCTCGAGAAGGTCTTTGGTTGGTTCTACTTCAGCATCAACCTCGGCGCCTTTGTCTCCACCCTGCTGACGCCATGGCTGCTGGCAAACTACGGGCCCCACTTGGCCTTCGGTATTCCTGGCGCCCTAATGGGCCTCGCTACCATTTTCTTCTGGATGGGTCGCAAGGTCTTCGTCCACATCCCTCCCGGTGGGTCAGAGTTCCTCAAAGAAGCCATCTCAAAAGAGGGCTTGAGCTCCATTGGGCGGCTCTCCATCATCTATGCGTTTGTGGCCATGTTCTGGGCGCTCTTTGATCAGACAGGGTCCGCATGGGTCCTTCAAGCCGACCACGCGTTGATGGACCGAAACTTCATGGGCGTCGAATGGCTGCCAAGCCAGATTCAGTCGATCAATCCCATCATGATCATGGTGTTCATCCCCATCTTCAATGGCGTGAAAGCGATCGGATGGCCGGGTCTGTACCCCATGCTCAACCGTATATGGACCCTCACACCACTTCGAAAGATCGCCCTGGGCTTCTTCATCACCGTCCCGGCTTTCATGATTCCAGCCTGGATTGAAACCCAGTTTGCTGCTGGCCACGGAGTGAACATCGCCTGGCAGCTCTTCGCCTACCTGGTGCTGACCGCAGCCGAGGTTCTGGTGAGCATCACCTGTCTCGAGTTCTCGTACACCCAAGCACCCAAGAAGATGAAGTCCCTGATTCTCGCATGCTTCTTGATGAGTGTGGCCATGGGCAATGCCTTCGTGGCCGGTGTGAATGTGTTCATTCAGAACCCGGATGGCAGCTCCAAGCTGGAAGGTGCGGACTACTACAACTTCTTCGCCATCTGCATGCTCGTGACCGCTCTGCTCTTCATTCCGGTCGCAAAGGCCTACAAGGAACGTACCTACCTTCAAGACGAAGGGGGTGGCGATGCGGGAAATGAGGCGGCATCGACCGGGTCAATCGCCCAGGCCGAAACCCTCTCAAGCGAACTCGCTCAGCAACCCGATGTTCGCTTGGACGCCGAAACCATCCTGGATGAAGACTGATCGTACCGGCGAACATCGAGCCATCGACTTGGGTTGGCTGGCCGTTGTACCCGCCAAGAAAACAACGGGTGAGAATCCGGAGAACGCTTAAACCGCGGACGTCATGAGTTCCATGATGCGCCGTTGCGTTTCGGGCTCGTAGGCGGTCGGATGCAGCGGTTGCTGGTTTGTATGGGTATCGAAATACCGACCCGTCACGCCGTCGAGTTCATCCGCAGTGACCCCCCATACAGTGGACATGGAAGCCTTGGCGGCACTCTTGCCCCCATCCTCTCTAAAAAACAGCCGAAAGAAAGGCATCATGATCTTCATGGGGCCGGGCAGTCCTTTTGCCGTGAGAGACCGTGTCATTGCCGTAGAAGCTCGCCCTGGAAAGACCACATTCACGGTAATTCCCTCCGACTTCAACTCTTCGGCTAGCGCCATGGACATGGATTCTAAAATGCTTTTCGAGTGGGTGTAGGTCATCAGGCCCTTGAAGCCCTTCTCGGCCTGAAGATTATCCACATCGACCGGACCGGGCCTATCGCCCCCGGTGACATGTAGGACGCGAGCCCCATCGGCCGCCCGAAGCACGGGCAATAAAGCATGGGTCAACCGCCACGGTGACAACACATTGACCGCGAAGTGCATTTCGAGACCATCATCACTGATGCGATACTCGTTTCCGAGATACCCCGCGTTGTTGACGAGCACGCTCAGGCTGTCCACGCGACTCTGCAACTCCTGCGCGAGAGCATCCACACCCGCCATGGACGAGATGTCTCCCATCACACACTCAACTCGCGGATTGTTGGACTGCTCAGAAATCCATTATCGAGACGCCTCGTTCCGTTCAGGGTCTCGCCCTGTGACCAACACGCGAGCCCTGGTTCGCGCCACCCCCAGAGCACTCTGCAGCCCAATCCCACCGGTGCCTCCAGTGATCACGACCGTCGCCTTGTCTAATCGTTACGCCACAACTCGTTCATCTCCCATGTCCTTGGCTTAACCCACCGGAAGGGGGGTAAACGTGTACCGCGTGGGGACAAAATTATGACTCTTGAAGATTTCCTGCGTCGACGGCTTGGCGAGCCAAGCTTTGAGCTTTGGCGGATCAACATCGAAGAATATTTCAACCAAATTTTGATCGTCGATCTTGGCGAATACGCAACGGGACGCATCGCACCACTCTGCAAATTCATGCTTCACGCTTTGGTACGCCTCTTGGTAAAAGACATCGGTGCTGTCACAGTGGGCGGTCAACATAAGATTCATGGCGAGTCTCCGTGGGTATTGTGAGAAGGGCTCGTAGCATGATGCACTCAACTTGACTGCAGCGCGAACGGCGACTGGACAATCCGTCCGGCAATGGTGTGGATACCGCTTCTTCCGCTCCGTTACTGTCACGGCTCATGAACGACTCAATGGCTGCCTGAGCCACCACACCCCGATGGCATTTGGCCTCTCGAGCATGCCCATGTGACCGCAATCCATCAAGGTCTGAGAATGCATGGTGGTCAAATGGCGCGCCAAAACCTCGACACCGGTCGGCGTTGCATCCTCTTCTGCACCAAAGTGAAGTGCTCGCACCGTCACCGTCGATACTGCGATCATCTCGAGCGTACGCCCCAACTCTTCACGGCTTGGCAAGGAAGATAGGTGGCTCACCACCGCCATACCAAACGGGGGATGGGTGCGCGCCGCTTCCATCGAGGACGCATAGGCCTCCGCACAGTCGGGCGTTGCGGAAGCCGGTATGTGAGCGGCGTGTCTGCCCATCCGCTGCACCAGGCGGTGTCGCATCCACCAGCCCATGCCATGGCGAAACATCGCACTTCCCATCCACCGGGTGGGTCGATTCATTGTCCGTGCATCAAAGCCACTCGGTCCCACAAAGGCGAGTTCCCTCACCCGTTCTGGATGGGCCGCTGCCAGCCACAGAGCGATCAAATCAGCATTCGATAAACTGATGACCTGTACGGGTGAATCCACACCCACATGGTCGAGCACCGCCCGTTGCTGTTCTGCCATCACTGCACTGCTCAGGGGTGTTCCATCCCAGCCCGAGAACCCGCGTCCGTACAAGTCGCTGCGAATGGTGCGTACCCCCTGTTCCGCCAACACCCTCGACACCGGTCCCCACGCCTCCAGCGGATAGCTGAGACCATGAATCATCAGGACGGTGGGTCCATCTTCTGGACCCTCAACCACCACCCGTACCCGACCGTGTGGAAGGTCCACCCACTCCATGCTCACTCCATGTAGCCGAGTGCTTTCAACTGCTGCAGCGCCTCATCGGGCACGGTGACAGCACCCGATACGGTGGCTTCAGGAAAGGCCGTGGATGCCTTTTTGGCCCACGGCGCCAGGTCCTCTTGTACAGCAATGGTCATGGACCGATCGGCCGCCAAAGAGAACAACGTCCCCTGACCATCATCGCCCACCACAAAAGCGGTCGAACCCTCACGATACAATCGCTGGCCTTGGGTATACCGCCCCCCCACATTGCGCGAGAACACGGGCATGGGCCACGCACGAGACAAAATGGGTCCCTCACGTGGCGCACCCCCAGCCACAGCCACCAACGAACCGGGGGTCTCTTTTTCAATGCCAGCAAGGTCCAACAAGGTGGGGTACAAATCCCGAAGCTGCACGGGGGTATGAACCGCAACACCTTGCTCAAGGCGTCCCGGTGCGGCGATCACCAACGGTACACGGGTCACTTCATCAAAGACGCGAATCCCGTGCCCGATGAGCCCATGCTCACCCAGATACTCGCCGTGATCGCTGGTCACCGCCATGATGCCAGACCCCCTGCCGGAGCGATTCCACGCCCCCACAATCTCGACCATGGCCAAATCGAGCCGCACCAGCTCGCCGTCATACAGATCTTCGATAAATCGCAGATCCAGATCGGTGAGTTTGAGCGTACCTTTGGCATACGCCTCTTCACCGGTGAGCTGTCCCGGACCCGGACGCTGCCCCAAGGCCAAGGCGGGTGGGATCCGGTCGGAACGATAGCGCTTCACCCAGTCGGGGCCTTTCTCACTGTGCAGCATTCGTCGGTGATTGTTCGACCACGGCACGGCGGGAGCCAAGGTGTAGGGCGCATGGGCCGCCATCAAGTTCACAAACAAGAACAAGGGTCTTGGGTCGGGCTCAGACAAGAGCGCTTTGACCGCCTCCACCACGCTCTCATCGCGTTTGAGCCATTCGGCCCGATCAAATCCCCGAGTCAGACCAAGTTTTGGATCGAGAAGGCTGTTCGAGGCCAAAGACACCGTTCGGTACCCAGCCTCATCAAAGCGTTCGGCCAATGTGGGCAAGTCCGTCCGCATCGGAGACACTGTCCAAAAGCCCGTCTTCTCATCCACCGTATCCGACTGCGACGACCAATGCGCTCCACTCACCCAGGGCGGCTCCCCGGTAAAGAGGGCCGCATGGCTCGGCCACGTCCAGGTGCCCGATGCAGTCACATCGTGAAAGACCACCCCCGCATCGGCGATCGCATCCAGCTGATTTGAAGTGGATCGGGAACCGCCATAGGTTTTGAGCCGGTCCGCACGCACGGTGTCCAGCACCACCACCATCACATCCGGCGGCGGTGGCTCAAAGAGCACACATCCCGCCGACAGCAGGAGTGCCAGCAGAGCGCTCATTCTTCTCCTGCGACTGGCGAACTGGATCGCTTACGCAGCATTTTGGCCACCATCGGCGTAAGGACAATGGTCGCCGCAATGCGGAACGGTTGCGTCACCTTGGCGGCCACCCAGGCCCCAAACAGAGCGCCGCTCGCCTCGCCGGCCCCCTCGACCTCCACACCCATCTTGATGGCGAGAAAGAAGGTCGACAAGACCAGCACCCACAAGGTCATGTACGTCCAGATCGCGATCTTTCCGTATTCGGCTTTCACCTGGTCCCAACGGGCCATGGTCTGTTTAAACCAACTCATCCGAGGTCTTCACCCGACAAGAGACCCACCGCAACTGTTAGAGGCGTTTCATGGTGGAACAATCTCGAATTTTGATCGTTGGATGTGGGGGTATTGGTGGGGTCATCGCGACCAAACTCAATGCGGCAAAGATGGTTGAAGTCCACGCCGTCTCCACCAACCCCGAGATTCTTCGTTCCGTCTCCCAAGATGGTTTTCGGTTGACGGGTCTCGATGGACCCCTCACCGCCCACGGACCCATTCACAGCGACATCCCAAAAGGAACCTTCGACGTGGTTCTGCTCGCCACCCGACCGCCGCAAGCCGAAGAAGCCGCCCGGCAAGCCGTGGCTTCATTGCACCCAGATGGCGTCATGGTGGTGCTCCAAAACGGACTCTGTGAGCCCCGTATTGCCGCGATTGCCGGCCCCGAACGCACCGTGGGCGGCATCGTCAGCTTCGGAGCGAGCATGTACACACCGGGAACGTTCGAGCTTACCGCGCGCGGCGGAATCACCTTGGGGTCCATCGATGGAAAATCCACCCCACGTATCGATCGACTCCAACAGGTTCTCCGCCCTGTGGGTTCAATCCAGATCACCGAAAATCTTCTCGGTGCGCGCTACAGCAAGCTGGCACTCAATTGTGCCGTGTCCGGTCTCGGAACGGTGGCAGGCGTACAGCTGGGCACCCTCATTGGCCAGACATCTGCACGAAACCTGGCCATCGAAGTCATGTGCGAGGTTGTAAAAATTGGACGGGCAGAAGGCGTAGACATTGAACCCATCGCCGGCACCTTCGATCTCAACTGGCTGGCCGACCCCCACGCTTCGCGCAGCGGACCCCACCACTGGGTACGGCACGCCATGCTGCTTGCGGTGGGACTCAAATATCGGCGGTTGCGATCCAGCATGCTGCGCGCGCTCGAGCGGGGTCGCTCACCGGCCGTTGAGTTTCTAAACGGTGAGGTCGTGAACCGGGGTGAAACCCACAGCATCGACACCCCCTACAACCGCGCTATCCGCGACACGGTGCTCCGCATAGCGGCCAAAGAAATCGAGTCTGATTTGGCCCACATCGACACGATACGGGCCACCAACTCAAAAACTGCGTAGGCTACACCATGGCCTTTTTATCGATGCTGTTGCTGATCTTGGGTGTGGGGGGCGTACTCCTTGGCATCGGTTGGTGTGTGACAGATGGTCTCACCAAGAGCAGCCTCAAGCCCGCCGGGGTGGGGTTGGTGATGGTTGCTGTGGGAATGAGCATTCCTGTGGGCAACACCATGGTGGATGCAGATCCACGAAATCCGGAGGCCGTGATCGATGCACCGCCTCCCGATGTCGGCCCACCGCCGGGCCCCCCGCCAGAAGGTCACCCGATGCCTGGCAAGCACCCGCCTCCCGGACACATCAATGGACCGCCCCCCGGACACACCAGTGGACCCGCCATGGCCGATCTTAATCTGGCAACATGGCCCACTGTTGCCACACGGGTTCGATTTGCGTGTGCGACGGACGCCAAAGGCATGGCCAGCTGCTGGGGAGAGCCCGTGGCCATCGGAGACAAGCCTGTCACACAGATTGCTCTTGGGCGTGAACACGGCTGTGCACTCGCCACCACTGGGCAAGCCGAATGCTGGGGCACCGCCAACCCAGAAAACCAGCGGCTTCGACAACAGCGTTTTATCGCCTTGGCCTCCACACTGGAAGCCACCTGCGGGTTGAGCAAAAAAGGGGCACTTCATTGCTGGGGAGATACCACCGGAACCCCTCCCACGAACCTACGGTACCGTTCTATATCGGGTGGGGCAGCCCACTTTTGTGCGCTGGATACATCGGGTGAAGCGGTGTGCTGGGGAGACAACTCGGAGGGTCAGGCCACCCCCATAGAAGGCCCATACACCGCCATCAGCGCCGGACACTTTCACACCTGCGGGCTGAGAACGGACAGCATGGTTCAGTGCTGGGGGCGTGTCCAAGAAGGACAATCGACCCCTCCACCAACGCGCTTTCGACAAATTTCCGCTGGGTGGTCGCACACCTGTGGAATCGACCAACGAGGCAGCATTCAGTGCTGGGGCTGCGGCAGTAAGTCGGCGGCAGTCGCGCTAACAGATGACAGCGCATGCCGGCCGCCTTCCGGTCAGTTTGTGGCCGTCTCGGCCGGTGATTTATGGAAGAGCTGCGCGGTCAATGCCCAAGGAAACGCCACGTGCTGGGGTGGGCTCGCCTATGAAGGAGAGCCCCAATGAGTGATGCTCCCCTCGCACCCCGCGAAAAGGTGTTTGGACTCGTGTTCGCGCTCGTGGCCACAACCCTACTGATCGAGGTGGGCTTTCGCGCCTTTGGGCCCGACTACCACGCTTTCAACAATATGTTCGCCGAGTACCCAAGCAACCCCCGTGGGTACTTTGCGGAGTTGCGAAAAGAAGATGGCCAGCCAATTTATGGGGTCCCCATGGATGAACGGGTGGGATTGGGCGGCCGAACCGGCGAGTCGCACAGCGGAAACACACCCACGCGAATTCTCGGTCTCGGTGACTCACAAGCCCAAGGCCAAGGGGTGTACTTTCGCGACACCATGTACGAACAACTCTCGGGCTTACTGGCTCAACAGGGGGTTCATTCTCGGATTCGAAATGCCTCTGTGAGTGGCTATGACCTCGATGAAATCGCTGCGCGCTATGCGTATGAAGCCCGGAACGGCGGTGCATATGATGTGGTGCTGTACGCCATGGTCTTGGATGACTTTGGTCTGGATCGATCGAACATCGAAGGACTCGACTTCATCCAGTTTCAGCCTGGCTACACCTTTGACCCGTGGCGGGCACGCAGCG
>Ga0315320_10001385_pt1 | contig 20073 bp, 16 predicted proteins | sample M140m21515metaG_FD_203458 | JGI IMG/M metagenome (GOLD analysis project Ga0315320, IMG submission 203458) | Ammonia-oxidizing marine archaeal communities from Monterey Bay, California, United States - M1 40m 21515 | ecosystem: Environmental > Aquatic > Marine > Coastal | place: USA: California... | reverse complement strand
TCACGATCCTTCCCGCTGGAGATGAAGACACCCTGGTCATCGATGCCGTGCAGGCCTCGGTTGCGACGAGTGGCGGACTGAATCAGTTCTTCGAACTGGATGGAACCCGCTACAGCCACATCATCGATCCTTCGACGGGCATCGGAACCAACTGCGCACGACAGGTCACCGTCATATGCGATTCGGCCACTCGAGCAGATGCGCTCGCCACCGCAGGGTGCGTTCTGGAGACCACGCGTTTCGAGGCGATTCTCACCACGCGTTTTCAGGGCGCTTCGGCCATCGTCATGGAGAACCATGGCGACACCACCGGAATCACGATGATCGGCGATCCTCGCGTTCGAGCTCTCGACGCTCCATGATCGCCAGATGCTTGGCCAGCGCTTGGGAGGCGACTCCTCCGGCGGCGACCCACCCCCGCCACCCGTCGAGAAAACCACGACGCAGTACGAGTTGCTTGAAGAACGCAGAGGCTGGATTGATCAGAAGATTCAATCGAGTGCCGCCGTTGCGGGACACCTTGGATGCACGGAACCCATAGCGAACCCCGCGTGCGAGCATGTCCTGAGCACCAGTCCAGGAGTCATGAAGAAGAACGCCTTCAAGCGAACGGATCTCCCCATCCACCACGATCCGATCGTGCCCCCCGACCGCATCACCTTCGACTCTGAAGGCTCCACCGCGAACGAGTCGCAGGCGCCATTCCGGCTGAAAAGTGTGTCGGAGAAGCTTCCCGTCGAGGTAGGTCATGCGGCGCATTCGAAATCCATCCACGGAATCATCGACGTCCCGGAGCGTGCGGCGTATGGAATCACGCAGGTCGTCATCGAGGTTCTCATCCGAATCAAGGGAGAGCACCCAGGCCGCATCACCACAGCTTCGCATCGCGAATTGCCGCTGATCGGCCATGTTGGTCCAATCACGATGCACGACTTCGACAGCGTGTTCCCTGCAGTACTCGATGGTTCCATCCGTCGAACCAGAATCGACGACCAGCACTCGTTCGGCGAGATCCTTCGTCGAGGCGAGCGATGCCGGAAGACTCCGCATGCTGTCCATGCAGGTGTAGCACACGGTCAGCCCCGGAACGGGAGAGGATGGCGGTGAGGTCTGGTTCACGGCACCAGTCTACTCCCAAGCCCGTGGATCGACCTCACACCGTACGGTTCAACTCCGTCTGCCCGGGAATGGCGACGTCATGGACGGATCGCTCGCTGAACTCGTAGACCATCGGAGACAGGTCGAGGGTGCTTGCCATCGCATCATCCCAGGTGATCAACTGCCCGGTGTAGGCCGCCTCACGTCCCATGATGGCCGTCATGGTCGATTCCGCGATGCGCTGCCCTTCGTTGAGCCGCTCGCGTTCGCCTCTGATCGAGGCCTGGAGGTCCATGTGCTCCTGGACGTAGGGATTGGTCTGCTTTCCGGAGAACTTCCAGGCGTTCGGCCCCATGATCTCGGTCATGCCGGAGTGCGATCTGGTGTGGCCCTCGGTTCCGGTGATCCGTTCTTCGACTCGGCCCGGAGTACCCTCCATCTGACGACACATGCTGTGTGCGAAGCGGTTGTCGGGATAGGAATATTCGAGTGAGAAGTGGTCGAAGATGTGCCCGTACTTCGGATCGGTTCTGGCTTGCCTGCCCCCGACGCCGTAGACCTCCGTGGGATGCGCGTCGTAGACCCAGTTGACGACGTCCATGTTGTGAACGTGTTGTTCGACGATGTGGTCTCCGGACAGCCAGGTATGGTAGAGCCAGTTGCGCAGCTGATTCTCCATGTCGGAGCGGTCCGCCTGTGCGTCGATCGACCAGAGGCCGCTTTGATTCCAGTAGCAGCGAGCGGCGATCGGCGTACCGATCGCACCGCTTCGAATCCTCTCGATCATGTCCAGATAGCACTGTTCATGCCGCCGCTGGGTGCCGGCGACGACTGACAGCTTCTGTTCATCAGCCGACTTCGCTGCAGCCATCACCTTGCGGATGCCGACAGGATCGACGGCCACCGGCTTCTCCATGAAGACGTGCTTGCCGGCGGCGATCGCGGCTTCGAAATGCTGAGGACGGAATCCGGGAGGCGTGGCGAGAATGACATAGTCGCAGTCGGTCGCAAGAACGTCCTGGAAGGCGTCCCATCCCGCGAAACAGTTCGCATCGGGCACGGAAGCACGGTCGCCGAATCGCTCGACCTGTCCGCGAAGGTGATCACGAGAGCTGGTCATGCGATCCGCGAACACGTCACCCATCGCATGAATCCGTATGTCCGGAGACGCCTGAAGCGCGTTCATGGCGGCACCGGTACCACGTCCGCCGCAGCCGATCACACCAACTCTGATCTCGTCTCTGGCGAACGGAGAAATGCCGCCCAGAGCCGGGGTGGCCAGGGGCAATGCCGCGCCGAGAGACGTGGTGGCGATGAAACGGCGGCGAGTGATTGAATCCGGGGAGGCCTCGTGGTCATTGTTCGTCATGTTCATCGTCCTTGGTGTTGTCTTGCTGCGCCTGAGCGTCATCGACGCAGATCAGCCGAATACCCACGTACGCTGCATCGGCAAACCACCAGATGCTCTTGGGAAACTGCGGATCACTGTCATTCCACATCATGTCGTACGGTTGATTCGACTCGCAGTTCAATGATGCCTCGGGAGATTCGTATCCACCACCCATGAGGACACCTTCGGGCTTTTCATCGGTCCCACCGGTGCGGCACCATTCGCCGACGTTTCCGTAGAGATCGTGCAGCCCGAGCGCATCGGCCCGCTTCTTGCCGACGGGGTGCGTCTTCTCGTCGCTGTTGGCCTTCGACCAGGCGAAGTCCTCGACCTGATCCGCGGGGATCGCCGCCTGCGCGCAGATGGTCCGCCATTCCTCCACGGTCGGGATGCGATAGGTGCGACCGGTCTTCGCACTGACCCACTTGGCGAATTGCAGAGCGTTCTTCAAGGACATCGAAAGGGCCGGGTAGTCGTTGTGCCCGAACCCGCGATCGACCGCGATGTAGGGCTTGGTCGGCCTCGTGACCGCGTCGGAGTCGGGCGTGCTGTTCTTCTTCTTCTCATCGAGACGGAAGATGAAGACATCGAAGAGATTCCAGGTGACCTCGCGTTCCATGACCCACATCTCCCCGCCATCGGGAGACGACACGGGACGCATGGTCAGGCTGCATGCGGTACCGGGAATGTCCTGGACCCAGACCTCACCGGGGGTGGGAGCCTTGGGCAGAGCGTCCTCGGGACCTGAATCCTTCTGAGCGTGGGAGCCGGCTGAGATGAAAAGTGTCAGAACAGATCCAAGGCAAATGGCGAATCGGGTCATCTGAGGTCGGGCTCCTGAAGTCGAATCCGGACGTGGCCGTGGGATGCCTCATCGATCGCGAGGCAGGCCTTGAGCATACCTTCCAAACGCGATTCGCTGCAAAAGAAACGATCAGAAGCCCGGGAAGGTCCGACTCAGGAGCTCCAGTTGCCCAGAAGAATCGAAAGATCGCCGCCTGCGATGATGCCGTCACCGTCGAGATCGAATTCGGAATCGAATTCACCCCAGACGGAAAGAAGTTGAGCGAGATCCGCACCGTTGACGAGTCCGTCACCGTTCAGATCTCCCAGCACCTCTTCGATGGTGCAGATGACCGTCTCGACGGCGACACGATCGACGGCCGCCTCGAGGACGGAGTCGGCGAGGGTGTCGAGCACGCGGAAGCGAATGCGGACCTGCTCGGTCGGCGTCACGAAATCGGCGACCCGCACCGTGCTGAGAAACCATCCTCCCGAAGAGCGCGCATCATCCGGACCGATCTGCTCGACCAGCTCCCAGCTGAGCCCCTCATCATTGGAGATCTCGACGTACATCGAGTCCTGCCTGGGCCATGGCCCGAAATCGTTGGCGAACCAGCTCGCGTAGGAGATGTAGGTCTCGTTTCCGATCGCATTGAACGCGGGCGAGGTCAGAATCGCCTCGCCATCGACCTCGAGAACACCTTCACCGTTGCCCGTGAGATAACAGCGACCGGATCCGTCGAAATCGGAGGTCGGATCGCCCCAGACACCGGTGCCGAATGGTGTTCCACGCTGCCATCGGCCGGCGGGGATGGTCGAGGCGGAACCGGACACGGTCCAACCCTGATCCGATTCCGAATCGTCCGCGAACACACTCGGAAACTCATCGGCGACGATCGTCTCGATGATCTCGCTCTCGAAAAGCTCGCCCTCCTGATTCAAGGCCGAGAAGCGGATCTTCAGGGTCGCGGGGCAGGCGACGGGCGGAAGCTGAGCGCGGAAGAGCCCATCACCGAGTGACGTGGCGGAGGTTTGAATCCAGCCGGTGCCGTCATCCACGCTTGCGAAGACCTGAGTCGGATCGACGGGAACGACCAGTGAGTCGACGATGAAGTCGATCTCCTGATTTCTCGAAGCGACAGTGCGCGGCGCCTCCGCGACGAGATCGAAGCTCAGGCGTGCGAGATCCGGAGTCCAGACAAAGAGCCCTCGCTGAATGTCGCTGCCGAGAATGGTTCTGCTGGGTAGATAGGGATAGCAGCTCCAGAGACCGTCGAAGGCGACGGAGTCGTCGCTGAGTCTGGTGTCGAAGAAACCGACCTCCTCCATGTTTTCCGGATCGCGGATGTCGAACACCCGCATGCCGCTGGTGTAATTCGCCATGTAGGCGAAATCACCCAGAGTGTAGATGTTGTGGGTGATCGCGGTGTTGCCGTTGGTCCAGCTCTCGATGAAGGTCGGTGAGTAGATGTTCTCGACCTTGATCACGATGATCGACGTCGGCGTGTCACCACCTTCATCGAGTTCGTCTCCGAGCAGGAAGTACTTCCGATCCGGAGTCAGCCATCCCTGATGGCTGTAGGCGCCATTCGGATACTGGAGACGTCTGATCAAGCTGGGGTTGGCCTTGTCGGTGACGTCGACGATGTCGAGTGCGGTGTCGGTGCTACCGTTGTTGAATCCGGCGCAGCAGAATGCGACTTCCATCCCGGCGTAGGGTCCCTCGGTGTAACTGACGACCTGCACGTCGTGGACATAACGATCAAGCCACTCACCGACGAAACTCGGGTTCATCGGATCGATCTTCAGATCGTAGATGCGCAGTCCGATGTTCGAGCCCCCACCGCAGCGATAGAGGTAGCCGCTGTCGATGTTGATGGCGACGTTGTGGGTGCTGCTCGTACCACCGGTCGTGACCTCGTTCGGTGGTGGAACGGATCCTGAATCGATGTTTCGCAGATCGAAGCATTGAATGCCGTTGCCACCCTCGCTCACCGCATAGGCGTACTCGCCGTAGACCTTGATGTCACGCCAGGTGCTGCTGGGTCCGTTGTGAAAGACGAGGATGTCAGGATCACCGGGATCGGTGACTTCCACGAACGCCGTGCCCCGATTGGTGCACATGAGTGCATACTCCCGGCCGGAAGGAGAGACGTATCCCCAGCAGTCATTTCCTGCTGTACTGCCTCCGCCGAGATCATCCAGAGACAGCCATGATCTGAGCTGAATGCCTTCGGAGGGAAAGGAGCCTGCCAGCATCCCATCACTCTCACGCCAGCCCGGGCCCTTGTACGGGGCTTCGAACCCCTCGGCCTTGGGATCGTTTTCATGAGCCAGAGCGGACATCGTCGCGAACAGGACGATCGTGGAAAGCATGAAGACTGGTCTGATCATCGGATCTCATCTCTAGGCGGGGTTGAATGAGGAAGCGGTGTGACTGTGTGAAGACCACGATACCTGTGATCGAGGGTGCAAAATCTGAAGATTCCCCATTCCACGGAGAAATGGGGAATCTTCAGTTGAATCATCCTGGGATTCAGCCGGTCCAGAGTGCGAGCACGAGAGCGATGTCCTGACCGTCGACGTTGCCGTCCCCGTTGCCATCACCACCGCCCTGTCCATTCGAACCCCAGTTCCCGAGAACGAGAGAGAGGTCGACTCCGTTGACGAAGCCGTCGCAGTTGAAGTCGGCGGGAATCGGACAGGCATCACTGCAGGAAAGCTGCTGAATTCTGAAACCGTCAACACCGGCTTCGACCACCGAGCCCGGGTCGTTGTCGGACGCCGTGAACCGCATGCGAAGCCCGCTGGTGACCGTGACGTAATCGCTCACGAGGAATGCGCTTTCGGTCCAACCGGACTGCGCACTCGAGCCGAGTGGCACCGTGAGAAGCGTGGTCCAGCTGGTGCCGGAATCACCGGAGATCTCGACCACGAAGGGATCATCGAACTCGGTGTTGTTGGACGAGGTGTTGTCGTACCACCACGAGAAGATCACTTCCGGGTCGTCGATGTCGACGTCGTAGACCGCGGAGGTCAGGGTCGTCTGACCGGAATCGATGTCGAATTCGCACCCGAAGGAGGAGAGACCGTTGCCGGTGACCCAGCAGAATCCGCTGCCGTCGGCGTCCGTTCCCGGAGCGCTGCAGTCATTGACCGAGATCGTGTCGTTGGAGGGAACGGCGCGTTCCCACCCGCCGACGGATGCCGTGGTCTGAGCCGTCCATCCGGCGGACGCGTCGAAGTCCTCGCTTGCAAGCACCTCGACGGAATCGGCGATCGTTCTGGTGTAGACCTGGCTTTCGTACAGAGTGCCCTCGGTGTCCTGAATGGCGAAGTTGAAGGAAAGCTGTGCGGCGCAGGTCAGAGCCGGCAGCGTCACGTTGTACTGGATCCCGTCGTAGACGAGAGGGCTCTGCTGCGTTCCGGCTCCATCGTTGTAGATCACCAGACCAGAACCGGTGTCGAGTGTTCCGCCTTCGATGGCGATCTCGACGTTCAGGGTCTGACCGGATGATGCGATGAGTTCGGGAAGACCACCCTGAGGACCGGTGGGCGTGAAACCGACGAAGGTGAAGTCGGTGCTCAGGACGAAGAGTCCTCGCTCGATGTCGGAGACGATGATGCGTCCACTCGGGTACCACGGATAGACGCTCCAGGCACCATTGAAACCATTGCCATTGTTGGCGGGATAGGTGTCGAAGTAGGAGATTTCGACCGGGTTGTAGGGGCTGGAGATGTCGAACACACGCAGGCCGCTTCGATAGTTCGCGGCGAAGAGCTTGTCACCCTTCACGTAGCAGTTGTGACAGATCGATCCGAGACCGTTGGACGAACGATTCACGAACGATGGATTCGTGGGATCCGAGACATCGAAGATGAAGGTCGATGACTGGCCGCTGTAGAGTTCGTCGTTGACATAGAAGGTCGCACTGTCTTCGCTCAACCAACCCTGGTGGCAGTAGGCGGAGCCCGAGTAGAACGCTTCACCCAGAAGGACCGGGTTCGAAGGGTTCGTCACGTTGACGACCGCAAGACGGGTCGAACCCGAGCCGTTTCCGGTGCCGCCACAGCAGTAGGCGAGCGTCTGCCCGGCGTAGGGACCGGAATCGAAGGTTCGAAGCTGTGCGTCATGAACGTAGATCGGTGTCCATTCGCCGACCAGCGGAGGGCTGACGGGGTTGGCGGCCGCATCGTAGAAACGAAGACCGAGGTTGTTGCCGCCACCGCAGCGTGCGATGAGGCCGGTGTCCGGGTCCATCACGATGTTGTGGCTGTTTGCCGTTCCACCGGTGGTGATGGTGTTCACCTGGGTGACGACACCGGAGTCGATGTCGGCAAGGGAGATGACCTGGATGCCACCGCCGCAGTCACTCACGATGTAGCAGTATTCACCGAAGACCTTCACATCACGCCACAGACAGTCGGGGCCGTCGATGTACTGAAGGATCTGCGGGTTGCCGGGATTCGTGATCTCGACGAAGGAGGTGCCTCCGGTGGTGGTCATCAAGGCGTATTCACGCCCACTGGGGGAAACGTAGCCCCAGCAGTCGGAGCCTTCCTGTCCGGGATCGAGCTCGGACATGGTCAGATTGGCAAGCAAACCGATTCCATCGAAGTCAAAGCCGCCGGCAAGTCCGCCATCGACGTCGCTTCGCCAGCTGGGCCCTTCGTAGGGAATTCGTTCCTGCGTTGCCTTGGGATCGTTTTCATGCGCGACGGAGACGGTGGCAAGTGCCAGAACGCATCCGGTGAAAACGAAGGTGAGTGACTTCTGGAACATGGTGGAGGAACTCCAGTATTCAGTGTCTTAGGGTCACGCAGTGGATGAAACTGCCCGGAATGGGCGTTGCGTGACCGTTGATTGTGGGGACAGGGTGGGGAGACCCCCTTGGGGATCACCTCAAGTCTAGGCTGGAAAAGGATAAAGGGAAGCATCAAAACAGGATTCGAGCCTGAAGGATTCGGCCTTTATCAGACGTGCTTCACAGGAATCACTTCGAGGGCGGACTCGCGAATTCAGGGGCCTGTGGCGTACCGCTCAGGCCAGTGAGAAATGCCACCAGATCCTCGATTTCACCGTCCGTGAGGCCCAGAGGCTCCAGGACCTTTTCCTGGTGGTGGTCCAGCTGTACCGCGCCATCAAGGGTGGAATAGAAACGCAGCACCTCCTCGAGGGTCTCGAACCGACCTTCGTGCATGTAGGGGGCCGTGCGTGCGACTTCACGAAGGGAGGGTGTTCTGAAACGCCCCCAGTTTTCGGGTGAATCGATCAAACCTCGAACCAGACGCGCATTCGGCCCCTCCGTGTCATCGGAGTGGACCCCTGCGGCATTGAAGGGATCCTCCTTCAGCAATCGCACCGCTTCATAGCGCCCGCTGTCGGTGGGCATCCCCCCCGCGACCGGCGGAATTCCGATGTTGTGGAATTCACCGGTGGTCAGCATGGGGCCTGCATGACAGGACCAACACCCGGCGTCGCCAGCGAAAAGCCCCAGACCGCGGACCGCATCATCACCGAACTCTTGATCCACCACATACCGTCCGGAATCGACGGATTCGACGAAGCGGTCGAACGGCGCCCCGCCCGACAACAATCTTCGCTGGTAGGCACCGAGCGACTTGCCCAGGTTGACGAAGACGGCATCGACCGAGTCACGCGTGTCCTGGTCGAGTTCGGACCATGCCACGGACGCGGCATCCTTGCGTCCGTCACGTCGCGGCCGCGCTCGCTCGGGAAGACCGTCCGGCAACACCGGAAGCGCACCGAAGAGTGTCTCGTAGGCGGCGGCCAGTTCGGGATCATCGATGACGGTGCGAGTGATCGAAAGGCGGTCCCCTCCCATTTCGCGATCGTTCTCCATGGGCTCCAGGGCCTGCCCCCACAGTGAGTCGGAGCGACCGTCCCATGTCAGCCAGCGCTGATGCGCAGCATTCAGCACGGTCGGTGTGTTGCGGGTGTTGGCGCCGACACCTTGTGCGACTGGAAGTCCATCCGTGAAGGCCCTGTCCGGATCATGGCAGGTCGCACAGGACACCGTGCCGTCGAGGGAGAGGCGTGGATCGAAGAAGAGATGCTGACCCAATCGTGCCGCCTCGTGATCGTCGGCCACCCGGTTGGTCGGATTTGCACGCACCTCGGGAACTTCAGCCATCTGCCTGATCCGTTCCCAGATCTCAGGGGTGAGTTCGACGCCATGGTGGGAACGCACCCCGGCGAGGTCGGGCGCGGTGGCGACGGGAACGATCGGAGCGACGGGCTCGTTCTCGGAGCATGCCCAAAGCAGCAGCGGGCATACCAGGCACGTCAGGACGCGCGATGCTCGTGTGACTCGAACACTCATCCGGACAACCATGTGGACCACTGGGCGCGTTCGACTCGTCCATCATCCAGCACGTCGACGTAGAACTGCCAGCGGCCGGGCATGTGGAGAAGCATTCCGCGCGCGACCCAACGTCCGGGACCGAGCGCTTCGATCTCGGGAACGACGTTCATTCCATGACGATGGTGAGGCATCCCCGCATCGACGAAGAGTCGATCGAAGGACGCTGGTTCGCGCATGCTCTCATCGGCCCAGACCTCGACCTCGATGTCGAAGGGATCCGCCAAGGGAATCTCAGGGACGAGGAGACGCCAACGAACGAAGAAGCCTTCATCCGCACTGACCGCGGTTTCCCAGGGACCGGAGGAATCGACGGAGACATCGGCAGCCGGAGAGTCGTCTTGTGCCACGGGTGACACCGGACGATCGCATGCGAAGAGCGCCAGAACCGGGAAGACAGCCGGGACGAACCATCGGATGATCATGGCGTCTCCTTTCGTGGCTTGGGCGTGGTGTATCCACTGGAAAGGCTGAAGGTCGACAACCAGGTGCCATCCAGTGCGAAGATCTGGGCACGGTGGTTCCCGCGGTCGACGACGACGATCCGATCGCCACCGATCCGACACAGCCCTGCAGGAGCATGGAATTCTCCGTCGTAGCCTCCGGTCTCCCCCCAGCTTCGTTCGGAGACGGGCTCGAACAGCTTCGTTTCAAGCGAAGCCGCGAGCTGATCCGCGAAGGCCGCACCGGCGCCTTCGATGACTTCGATTCGATCACTTTCAGGCGAGGAGAGGAAACAGGCATCCCCGTGGAGTGCCGCCCCGCCGGGCGTGCCGCTGGAGGCCATGAGCATGCCGCCGAGTTCGGTGTCCGCGCCGAGGTCCGAACCATCCACCGCCAGAGGGCGGAACATGCTGGCTTCACCGCTTCGCTCGAGCAGGACCACCCGGGAACCATCCACCATCAATTGAAGCGGGTCACGCGTCGACGCCCCCACCGAAATCGGATCAAGCCGCTCATCGAGGGCGAAGACCACCTGGTTAGCCGCATCGGCCGCAAGAAGCGGCGCTCCGGCGACCTGCGCACGATCGAGCGCGACGATCCGGGGAATCACCCAGGTCCTTCCAGGCTGCAGCCGGGCGAGCTTGTCACGGGTGCTCGAAAGATCGACCGCGCTGGCGAGCCGGGCCATGAACGGGTCGTAACGGATCGTGACATCACGCTCGCGTTCGAGGCGCCAGCAGCTGAGCCGGTCGTTCACGAGATCACTGACGTAGACCATCTGCTCGGGAGCATCGAGGTGCAGCGCGCCGAGGCGACCGAGATCATCCCAGCCGGAACCATGATTGGTGAAGACGGTGATGTTCACCCCGGTCTCACCGGCGACATCGAAGACCGCGATGGATCCGCTTTCCGGTTCGCCCATCACGAGAAGATCGTCCTCACCGGAGATGAAGGGGCCGAAGTGACTTCGGATGTCCTGCTTGCTCGGCATCTGCGCCGCTCGCGCCTCTTCAAGACCTCCGGGGAAACGCTCGAAGTACTGGATTCTTCGTTCGAAAGGCTCGGCGACGACCGCACGGGTCGCCTCGGCATCGACGTCGATCGACGCCGGATAATGGATGCGTCCCTCTCCCTGGCGGGGAATCATCGCATGCATGCCCCACTGGTAGAGATAACGGCCGTCGAGGTCGAAGACCGAGATGCGATGGTTGAGCGCTTCGCTCACGTAGATTCGATCACCGACCACGTCGATTCCCGTGGGCGAGGTCAGCAGCCCCGGGAAGGCGCCTCGACGCCCCCAGGTCGCATCGAAGTCACCCTCGGCCGTGAATCGTTGAATCCGGTGGTTGTCGGTGTCGACGACGTAGATGCGATCCTGATCATCGACCGCAATCGCTCCCGGAAACTGAAAGGCGCCGTCATCACCACCCTTTCGGCCGAATCTGAAGCGCTCTTCACCACGGGCGTCCAGAGCCCGGACACGATGCGCTCCACGCTCCACGAACAGGAAACCGCCCTGAAAGGGTGCGATGTCGACGACGTCTCTGAGTGGTTCGGTTCGGGAGGGGTCCAGCTTGATCCGCGACACTTCGCGAAGGACCGGACCGTCGAGCGAGGGCGACCAGACGCGCACTTCACCGAGAACCTCCTCAAATGCGACGAGCGTCCCGTTCACGGAAACACAGGCCGCGGTGAACGCGCCCGAAACTTGACGTTCGCGGCGGTCCGTTCCCTCGACCGGCGGATCGAGCACGGTGACCGAACGGCCGGGGCGAAGCACCACCGTGCCGCCTCCATCGGGAAGCAGCAACGCCTTGGAGCCCTGCATGATTCCGTTCAGTTCGCGCTCGAATGCCCCCAGCGCCGGGATGGGTGCCGGAACAGACTGCGAATCCGCCTCTTGAGCGGAAGCGGGACGTTCCTGCAGGACGTCTCGTGCACTCGTCCGGGCGAACGAGAGACCGGCGGTGGCGATCAGTAGAGCGGAGGTCAGAGTCTCGAGCATGAAGATCCGTTTCGTTGCATGACATTAGGGCAGGAAGGCTCCCGTCTCAATCGCACAGACGGTAGAGTGCCACAAGTTCGACGAGAAGATCGATGAATCTGAACAAGGATAGACATGTCGCACAGTCAAGAAGTGGCCGCAAACGCAGGTCGGTACCGACTTTTCAACACGATCGGATGCACTCTGGTCGTGATTCTCTCGGTGATCGGCCTGTTCACCGCCCAGCACGGGCACGATGATCATGTCGAAAGCTCCTCGCTGACGGCAGACGCCACCGCGCTGAGCGTCGATCAGGATGGCACTCCGCTTCCCGCCGAGGACGTCGAACGCCAGGCCGAGGAGGCTCAGCTTCCGCCGATGTGGCAACTGGGATCCATGCCCTTCGTGCTTCTGTTGCTGTCGATAGCGATTCTTCCGCTGATCCCTTCCACCGAGCACTGGTGGCATGTCAACAGACACAAGCTCTGCACGGGCCTCGTGCTCGCGGGACTGACCCTGGGCTACTACGCCCTGTTCGTCAGCCCTTCAGCGGCAGTGTCGGCGATGAGTCATGCCATTCCCGGGGAGTACGTTCCATTCATCGTGCTGCTGTTCTCGCTGTACGTCATCAGTGGCGGGATCAATGTGAGCGGCGACCTCAAGGGCACCCCGCTCACGAACACGACCATCCTGCTGATCGGCACGGCCATCGCGAGCTTCATCGGCACGACGGGCGCAAGCATGCTTCTGATCAGGCCCCTGCTGCAGACCAACGCCAAGCGCAAGCACAAGGTCCACACGGTGGTCTTCTTCATCTTCCTCGTGAGCAACATCGGTGGCTCGCTGCTTCCAATTGGTGACCCTCCTCTGTTCCTCGGATACCTGAAGGGCGTGCCGTTCCTCTGGACGTTCAATCTCGCCATCGAATGGGTGGCCATGTCGGTGGTCCTGCTGGTCATCTACTTCATCTGGGACACCCTCGCGGTCCGCACCGAGGACTCCAAGGCGTTCGCGGATGAAGAAAAGATCAAGGAACCGCTGCGAATTCGCGGTCTCGTGAACTTCCTGCTCCTGGGCGGCGTGGTCCTCTGCGTCGGTGTGCTCGATCCCTCGAAGCCGATTCCCGGAATGGAGGCGCATCCGTTTCTCTTCATGCGCGAGTTGCTGATGCTGGGTCTGGCGGGGCTCAGCCTGCTGATCACCCCGAGCGGTGCCCGCGAGGCGAACCGGTTCGACTACTTCGCGATCATCGAGGTCGCGGTCATCTTCATCGGGATCTTCATCACGATGCAGGTCCCTCTCGAAGTGCTCAAACTCAAGGGCGCGGAGCTGGGACTGGTCGAACCATGGCACTACTTCTGGGCGACCGGCATCCTGTCCAGCTTCCTGGACAACGCCCCGACGTATCTCGTGTTCTTCCAGACCGCAGAATCACTGACGACATCCGGCGGGGAGGGAATTCTCGAACTCTCGGGCGGTGGCTTCATCAGACAGGACCTGCTCGTGGCGATCAGCCTCGGCGCGGTCTTCATGGGTGCGAACACCTACATCGGCAATGGCCCGAACTTCATGGTCAAGGCGATCGCGGAGCAGGAAGGCGTCAGGATGCCGAGCTTCTTCGGATACATGTTCTACAGCTGCCTGGTCCTCATCCCACTCTTCGTGCTGGTGAGTTTCTTCTTCATCAACTGACCCTGCGTCTGCGGATACATGATCGAGTGAAAAAAACGCGCACCCCTCCGGGGGTGCGCGTTTCATGTTCCCTTTCCGGTGTCTCCGCCGCAGCGGCCCGATCAGTCGATCGGGAGTCTTCTGGGGGCCTGAACATCGGATTTCGGCACGACGAGGGTGAGCACGCCGTTGAGCAGAGTCGCCGAGATCCCGTCCTCGTCCACGTTCGAGGGAAGCTTCACGATCCTGGTCGCCGGACCGGTGCTGCGTTCCTTTCGAATCATGCAGCAGCCGTCGGGTGGCTGACCGTCCTCCTCGCAGCTGCACTCCGTGGGATCCACCTGCGGGCCTTCCAGCGCCGCCGCGATCGTCAGCACACCCTTGTCGAGTTCGACCGAGAGCTGCTGCCTGGTGAAGCCGGGAACCGAGGCGCTCACGAGATAGGTCCCGGGCGTCTCGATGATGTCGATTGGAACGCCGGCTGGAGAAGTCGATCCGACGAAACCGTCGGTGAATGTATTGAGCATGTCTCGCATCGAACTGCGAGTCGAATTGGATGTGATGAGTTGAAGCATGATGTCGTTCTCACTTTCCGTCCGCCGACCGTGTTCGGTCATCGGCCTGGGCGAACAATGGTGATACGCGCACGTTCGAGACCTGTGCGTCGAAATCATGCATTTTCTGACTGCCGGTCTGGCAGGCGAGCAAGGACTCAGCGATGCCGGGACGCGGCATGACATGAGTCGCATCGGGCGTCGATCAGCCCGAGCGCGCCGGCATCGAAGACAGGCGCCACGCGCAGCGACTCCACCAGGTCGATGGTCGCACCTATGTCGCTGTTCCAATTCGGACGCTCGACCGACCAGGCGGGAACGTGGAGCCGCTCGAGTTCGATGAATGCCTCCTTCAGCAGGAGAAGATTCGCTCGTGCGTCCTTGATCGAAGCAGTGTCATCCAGACGATCACGGACCTCCTGGATGAGATCCATCTGACGGATCAACGAGTCCGGTTCGACCAGCGCGGGAAGCGCGGCATCGGAGCACGCTCCCTCGGGAATGTCCGGTTTCTCGACGGAGGCCCAGAGTCCGGCGTACTCGGGGGATGTTCCGCAGGCGGACAACACAGATATGGCCTGGTCGGTGGAGCCCCCGTCACGCACTGTGAGCAGGATGGCGGCCACGGCCGGTCCACGGTGCCGCCCCTTGTGACAATGCACGTAGAGGTGCGATTCGGCGGCCTCATCCGAGAGTCGAACGAGGGAACGCATCACGTGAGATGGAATCTCGCCGTACCCGACGGGCAGGTGGATCGAGCGCATTCCAAGCGAGTCGATCAGATCCACCGGTGGCGGAGGGCCATCCACGCTCACAACGACATCGACGCCCAGGGCCTGAAGCGCTCGATACCCATCGGAATCGGGCGAGGAGCCGGTGGTCAGCTGCGCGTTGATGCTGTGCATGCGCTCGATTCCTGCCACGGAGGCAGGTGCGACCAGGTCAGGCCCGCTCTCGGAGGAGACACGGTGACAGGACGCGAGAAATACGAACGACAGGACTGCCGCCACATGAAGGAACGCTTCAGTCTTCCGAATCATCATCACGTTTCATCATCGCGTAGATCACGGACTGCACCACCACGGATTCACCCAGGAGCCGCCCGGCTCGCTCGCTGGCATGAGCCAGACTTCTGAATCCACCACGATCGATCTCGCGTTCGAAATCATTGAAGGAGTTCTCCACCGCCAGAAGCATCGATGCGATCACCGACCACTCGTACCGTGTCTGGGGCCAGTACTCGCTGGTCTGCGCGTATTGAACGGGAACCGCGACCTGCCAACCATCACCGGTCTCGATCATGGAGACCAGCCCTCCGAAGAGAGGCTCGTCATCGACGAGGACCGCAGCGGTGCCGTCGTACATGTCTTCCACGACGACGCGTTCCTTCTGGTCACGAAGCACTCCGAAGGGATCGGCGAGTATCCGACCGAACCAGTCACCGAAGCCATCTCCTCCGAATCGGATCCGGACCTCCTCGACTTCACCTCCCACCTCGTCGGGAAACTTGTCTCGGAGCTTGATGGTCACTCGCCAGAGCTGTGCCAGCATGTCGGACAGCTTCCCACGGACCTCCTCGATCGCACTCGACTCGGTCACACCGTCCTCGAAAGTGATGTCTCGGGGCTCGATGTGGAGCAGGGTTGGAAGCAGATCGGGCCGGCCATCCTCGACCATCGCCTGCATGGAATCCATGGCGGCCTGCGGAGTGGACCTGTCGTACTCGGGGTCGGAACACCCCTGGAGCAGAAACAGACTCAGAAGAACGGGCAGCACGGCTTGAAGTGGTCGAATGACGATCATTGTCCACAAGGATAGAGGGGAAAAGCTCACGAAGCACATCCGGAGGCATAGAATGGCGGGATGAAGATCAACGTCAACGGCGAAGAACACCTCATGCAGGACGAAAGAACGGTCGCCGACCTGGTCGAACGGCTGGGACTGTCGCAAAAACCATGCGCGATCGAGCGGAACCGAACGGTGGTTCCACGCGCAGAGCACGCCAGAACCGAACTTGCCGATGGTGACCAGATCGAGATCGTCACTCTCGTCGGCGGTGGATGATCAGCAGGAGCCCCCCATGAGCGATACCAGCGCCAGAAACTCGACCAGCCCGCTTGCAATCGGCGGGCAGACCCTCACCAGCCGTCTGGTCGTCGGGACCGGCAAATACTCAGACTACGAAACGATGCAGGCTGCGATCGACGCCAGTGGCGCCGACTGCGTCACCGTCGCGGTGAGACGGGAACGACTCGTCGATTCGGACGGACGCTCGCTGCTGGAATTCATCGACACCGATCGAATCACGATTCTGCCGAATACCGCGGGCTGCTTCACCGCGGAGGATGCCGTCAGGGTCTCCCGCCTCGGCCGGGAATTGCTGGAACAGATCGACAACCCGGGCAAGAACTGGGTGAAACTCGAAGTCCTTGGTGACAAGCGAACCCTGCTTCCAGATCCGATTGGAACCCTGGAAGCCTGCCGGGAACTCGTCGCAGACGGTTTCCAGGTCCTCTGCTACGCCTCGGATGACCCGCGACTCGCCGTGGCTCTGCGTGATGCAGGCGCGGCCAGCGTGATGCCCGCAGGCAGCCCGATCGGCTCGGGCCGGGGCATCAACAATCCACACGCGATCTCTCTGCTGCTCGAACTCCTGAAGGACCCCTCCGCGGGCGGTGATCCGGACTACCCAGTGATCGTGGATGCCGGGGTGGGCACGCCAAGCGACGTCACCCTCGCCATGGAACTTGGTGCCGATGGCGTCCTGCTCAACACCGGCATCGCGCATGCGGAGGATCCCGTGCGAATGGGCCGGGCGATGAAGCTCGCTCTCGAGGCCGGATACCACGGATACAGGAGCGGTCGCATCGGCGTCAGGCGGTATGCGAGCGCGAGCAGCCCCTTCGACGGCGTGATCTCCTACATCCCGGGAGAGTGATCGAACACGACACCCGGTCAGTGCTCGACGCGACGACCCAGCAGCGGGCCGAGTTCACCGAGCGCCTTGTCGAGATCATCGGGGTTGAAGGTCTCGACGTTGAGTCGGAGCAGAGGCTCGGTGTTGCTGGCTCTGATGTTGGCCCACCAGCGACCGGTATCGAGCGACAGTCCGTCCATGTCCATCATGTCGGCGTCGGAGTAGGTTTCCTTGAGTGCCTCGAAGGCACCTTCGATGTCCTCGCACTCGAAGTTGATCTCCCCGGACTGGGCGTATTTGCGCAGAGGGTCGATCGTTTCGGAAAGAGGACGGTCGCTTCCGGCGAGCCCGGCCAGAACCGAGACGAAGGCTCGTGCCCCACTGTCGGCGTTGAACATGTCCTTGTAGTAGAAGTGACCCGAAAGTTCGCCACCGAAGACGGCATGCGTCGTGGCGAGCGCTTCCTTCATGAAGACATGACCGACACGACAGGGAATCGGTCGGGCTCCGAGTGCCTCGATTCGTTCGGAGACGACACGACTGGAGCGAAGGTCGTAGATGACTCCCTTGCCCTCGGGTGCATCACCGAGGATGGATTCCGCGAGCCAGACGGTCAGCAGATCACCTCCGATGGTCCGACCTTTCTCATCGACCACCACACACCGATCGGCATCACCGTCGAAGCAGACGCCGGCATCGGCACCTTCGGCACGAACGGTGTCACGGAGTTCGTCGAGATTCGATTCGACCAACGGGTTGGGATCATGCTTGAAGCCGATGGTGTGGTCGAAGTTCAGTTCGATGAGTTCGAGACCATCGACGCCACGAAAGATTCTGGAGACCATTTCACCGGCGGCTCCGTTCGAGGCGTCGACGACCACGCGCAACGGGCGGCCGCGGACGGCAGTCAGGCCGGACGGCACATCGGAGGCCAGGCAGTCCAGCACGCGCGCGGTGTAGGGCTCCCAGAGATCCCGAGTCTCGAAGAAACCGTCGGCAGGCACCACGCGGACTGGATCGGCGACGGCGGAACGGTCTCGAATGGATTCGAGCCCGGTTCCGGAACCGATCGGACGCCCCTTGGCCCGGGAGAACTTGAAACCGTTGTAGCCAACGGGATTGTGACTCGCGGTGACCTGCACGCCACCACCGCAGTCGAGATAGTTCACGGCGAAGGTGACCATGGGCGTGTCCACGAGCCCGATGTCGATGACCGAGGCGCCCCGGTCCCGCATCCCCTTGCAAAGCGCTTCCGAAAGGCCGGGAGAGGAGTCTCTGGCGTCGCGTCCCACGACGATCGTCCTGGACATGGGGTCCGTGCGTCCGGTAATGACCGCCTCTTCGAGGAGGAAATCGGCGGTTCCGTGCCCGATCTTCCAGGCAATTCGCTCGTTGAGTGGCTTTGGGACCTTGCCTCTGACGTCGTATGCCTTGAAAACCTTGCCCAGCATCGTGAAATCCAATCGAAATATGGCCTGAGGGTGGTGGTGACCGGGAATCGTGGAGCGAGCATTCTAGTCACCCGGGATCCAGATGGTGGTGGTGAGTCGTGCCGGTTTCGGATATCCTCTTCGCTTCGCTCGAAACGAAGTGCTTTCGAGAATCCGGCCGGTTCACCTGCGGACGAATCGGTCTTCCATCGCTCGAGGGATGTTCCCTCGAACGCCCGGAAGGAAACTTCACGGAAGACGCCACGTCTTTGGTGAGGCCTCTTCCAACAAGAAGCGCCCTGAAGGGTGACTCGCGTCCTCGCTGAGGACCCGCACGCAGGTCACCGGTGTCGCTGAATCACACACAGGAAGTGAACACATGTCACTCGTCAAAGAACTGATCGAAGCCGGCATCCATTTCGGCCAGCGCCGAAGCAACTGGAACCCGAAGATGAGCCCCTACATTCACGGGGTTCGCGGCGGCATCCACATTCTCGACATCAAGGAAACCGTCAAGGGCCTGCTCCTCGCGAAGAAGTTCGTGAGTCGAGTCGCCGCTGACGGCAAGGAGATCGTGTTCGTCGGCACCAAGCGACAGGCACGTTCGACCATCGAAGAACAGGCTTCGGAAGCGAAGCTTCCATACGTCACCGAACGATGGCTCGGCGGCACACTCACGAACTTCCGAACCATCCGTGAACGTCTCAAGCGACTGATCGAGCTCGAAGCACTCGTGGAAAGCGGCGAAATCAAGACGTATTCCAAGAAGATGGAATCGCAGCTCATGCGTGAAATGCGCAAGATCTACCGCAACCTCAACGGCATCCGCGACATGGGCAAGCTGCCCGCCGCGGTCGTCGCCGTCGACGTGAACCGTGAATCCAACGCGCTCCGAGAAGCTCGCAACCTGGGCATCCCCACGATCTGCCTGATCGACACCGACGGCGATCCCGACCTCGTCGACATCCCGGTTCCCGGCAACGACGACTCGATGCGCTCGATCGCGATCTTCATCCGCGAGATGTGCGCGGCGTTCGAGGACGGAAAGAAGATGCAGGCGACTCGCAACGAAGGTGCGGACGAAGGCGACAAGAAGGACGGACAGTCACAGCGTCGTCGTTCGAGCCGATCGCAGTTCCGTGCGAAGGAAGAGCCCGCCGCCACCCCGGAAGCAGCTCCCACCGATGCGACGCCGGAAGCTCCGAGCGCAGAGGTTCCCGCAGCGACCGACGGCTGATCACCTCCGCACCACTCGGCGCGGACTCTCATGAATTGTCACCAGCACCCTGGTGGTTCCGGACGGGAACACCAGGGCGCTGAACTCACCCCCCCGTTTTTTTCCCAGTCGAAGGACGATGAACACGATGTCGACCGCCAATATCAGCGCCAAGGATGGGATGGCCCTGCGCCAGAAGACCG
>Ga0315320_10001384_pt1 | contig 20086 bp, 13 predicted proteins | sample M140m21515metaG_FD_203458 | JGI IMG/M metagenome (GOLD analysis project Ga0315320, IMG submission 203458) | Ammonia-oxidizing marine archaeal communities from Monterey Bay, California, United States - M1 40m 21515 | ecosystem: Environmental > Aquatic > Marine > Coastal | place: USA: California... | reverse complement strand
CAGAACCCTCCGACACCAACGAATCAAACAACAAAACCGACATGGAAACTAACATCATCCTCAGCGCCGTCATCTTTCTGCTTTTCGGAGCCATTCAGGTCTTCGTTTTCCAGACCTGCGTGAACAAAATCCGTGAAATTCACCGCGGCGAAGGCGACCCCAACCTCAAACTGCGCCTGCTCGAAAACGAAGACAACCTCTTCGATATGGGCCTGTACATCGGTATCGCCGGCACCGCGCTCACGCTGGCCGTCATGATCCTCATGCCTGCCTGGAATATCAGTATTTCCGTTGCCTACGCCTCCAATATTTTTGGCATCCTGTGCGTGGCACTGGTCAAGATCACACACGTTCGCCCCGCCCGCGAGACGCTACTGATCGAGGCCCAGGAACAAGCCTGAAGCCCCGGAGTATCCCGAACGTCAAACCAGTCCAACAGCCATGAATAAGACACTGCTGCTCATCCTGTGCGACTTCCTGTTGCTGAATCTCATCCACTTCACCGCGTGGGATAAGCTGGACAAGGAAAGCGAATCAACCCGCGCTCAAGGCGGTGCCGAAAAAGCCGGTGCAATGGGTGATCCAAAACGGGACCTCGAACTGGCTGCCGTTCGCATCAAGGAACGCGAAGAAGATCTCAAAAACCAAATGGCGGCCGTTGCCGCCCTACGCAGCGCCCTCACCTCCACCAAGGAAGAAATGGGGAACCAACTCGCCGCCGCCAACATCAAAGGCAATCAGCTTGCCGATGCACTCAACGCCGAGCAACAAGCCCGGGCCGATAAGCAAAAAGCCCTCAACACCACCGAAGCCCAACGACTCGCCATCCTGAAGGAATTTGAAAAACAACAGGCACGCGCAGCCGACGCCAAGCAAGAACGGGAAGAACTCGCCAACAACAACAAGGATCTCACGAATAAAATCTCCCAACTCACAGCCAGCATGGGCGACCTTAAGTTCAATCTCACCAATACCGTCAAACAGCTCAATAGCGAAAAAGGCAAGGTCGGTGACCTCTCCGCCGAACTCCGGGCCGCTGAGGCCATTGCCGAGCGGGAAAAACAAGCCGCCACAGCCGCCAAGACTGAAGCCATGGCGGCCCAGCAGGTTGCGGCTGTTGCCAATACCCGCGCCGCCACCGCCAGTGCCGAAGCACAGGCGGCCAAGAGCAATGCCAGTGCTCAAATTACCCAAGCCCGATCCGATGCCGAAAAACGGGTTCAGGCCGCCAACACCATTGCCACCACCGCCCTCAAGCGGGTCGAGGTGGCCCAAGCCGAAGTGGTCGCTACCACGAAAGCCAAAGCGAAAGTGGAACAGACCTTGGCCGCCACCAGCGCTGAGAAACAGGAACTCACCAAGGCGGTCATCAATGAAAAGCAGGACAAGGAAATTGCCCAGGCCGCCGCCCAACAGTTGCGCGATGAGATTGCTAAGAAGATTCCCGATCAACCCATCAACGCCAACATGATGGCTACGTTGTATTCGCAAAACCGGGTGAATCTCCTGACCACCGCCGCCCGGACGCTTTCCAAGCCCAAAAAGGAAAGTAACACCATCCTCATTGAGGTGTTGGAATATGATCCGGCCACCCGCAAAAGCAGCCCGTACATCCACGCCATTACCCACGTCCGTGAAACACCCTACAGATTGGCGGCCAATGCACTGGGCTGGCGCGAATCGGCCGCCTCGCTTTCCGGCCCTAGTACGGATGCTCAACCGCTTCACCACGTGCGTTTCCTAAAGAGTGATCCACGCATCGTGATTGCGCCGGTCGGCCCCCCCGATTCCCCGCAGGTCAAGGCCTTGGGCGTGAAGCCCTACAAGCTGGCCGCCAAGCCATTTAAGTTTCCCAAAGCATTTATTATGAAGCGCGATGGCCGGAGCTTCGGCGAAGTGGGCTTCCGGATGGATCCGCGCAACCGTGAGTATGTGAAATTCGACAAGAGTCTGGTGCGCTCTATTATGGGTGACTTCAGCCCCTCTCAGGGCGATCTGGTCTTTAGTCAAACCGGCGAGTTGTTAGGCATTATGGCCAACAACCGATATTGCCACGTCATCACGGGTGTTTCCCCGGCCGGCGCAGTAGTCTTCGGCCAGCACCAATCCAATGCTCTGGCTGGCACACTGGCCAAAATGCACGCCCTCGTGAAGGCCAAGGCGTCCGAGCTGCATTAAACCGAATTCTGGCAACAAGAAAGGCGGGCTGTTTGGCTCGCCTTTTTCTTTTGAATCGGCCTCTGATTCAACAGGGTTGATGCCCCCAGTCCGTGTTTTTCAAGTCATCCTCGTAAGCCGCCATTTGATCCTCTGCCGAAGGCTCCCCCGTTTCTGTCTTATCCGACTGAGTCGCCGGCGGGGATTCCTTGCTCGATTCCGTTTTGGGGTCGTCGTTCATGGAGTTACCTTACCACAAAACCCTACTGCACGTAGAGGAATTCGTTGGTTTCCATGAGCACTTGGGCCAGCTTGTCGACTGGGCTCATGGGGATGGGGATGTTGTCGAAGATGGCGGCGGGCGCGGGGCGGTTGTAGCGTTTGGTGTAGGCCTTGGCGCGTTCGCGGGCGGCCTGCGTCTGCCTCTGGTATTGGGTCCGGCGGTAGGCCGGCAAAGGCGGCTGGTTTTTTACGAACGCCGCGGCGGACTGCAGTTCCTTAGGCGTGGGGGGCCGTTGAAACACGAGCTCGTACAACGCCTGCACCTTGTCTTCCACCTGCTCGGCCTGCGCCACTTCGGAACGGGCCGCCAGACGGCGGGCCTGTTGCAGTACGCTTTGGCTATTCATCAGGAACAACGCCTGCTGGGGCACGATAGTTTCCACGCGCTCGGCAGTACTCATGTCCGGGTTGGCAAAGTCGAACACCTGATACATGTCCGGCAAGGCGGCCCGATCCACGTACCCATAAACTGTGCGGCGCGGGGTGGCGGTTTGCCGGACCGGACGACCGCCCTGGGCGGGGTCGAGGTTGTCGCCCAACACGAGCAGGGTATCGCGCATCGACTCGAAATCCAGACGGCGCAAATTCCATTTGTAGAGCAGGGCGTTGTTCGGATCGATCTTGCCGTAGGCCGGATCGTTCGTCGCGCCTTGCTGATACACGGCGGAGTTCATGATCAGCCGATGCAGTTGCTTGATCGACCAGCCCTCGTCCATGAACCGGCGTGCCAACCAGTCGAGTAGATCCGGATGGCTCGGGGCGTCACTGCGAAGACCGAAATCGCTCGGGGTACGCACGATGCCTTCGCCGAAATGCCATTGCCACACACGGTTTACAATCACGCGGGCGGTCAGCGAATTGTCCTCGCTGGCGATCGATTGCGCGAGTTCCAACCGGCCGGAACCTTCGTTGAACGGCTCGCGATCCTCCCCTTCGATAAGCTCGAGAAACTGGCGGGGCACACGGTCGCCCAGATTGGTGCGTTCGCCGCGGATGAAGATACGCGAGTCTCGCGGAGCCCGAATATCCTCCAACGCCATGGCCTTGGCCGGTGAGCCGGGGTGAGTCAGATCCAGCCCGGTCGTTCGGTAAAACATCGCCACCTGCCGGTTACGCACGCGGTTGCCGCCAAGGCGGTTAAAGGCGCGTGGATCCATGCCCAGCGCGGAGCGGTAGCCGAAGGCGACCCGACGGATTTCCTCCGCCGCCGGCTCGGCCAGCGGCTTAGGCATGCCTTTAATTTTCGCGGCATCCGCCGCGGTGCGAAAGCGGAAGCCCATGTTGAACGCGGTGACGATGTTGGCGGTGGGGTATTGGCCGTCCATGCGTTTCTCGATGTCGAGGAACACGTCCTGATACACCCCAGCGATCTCGCGCAGGCTCTTGGGCTGCGCCTCGGCGAGAGCCTTGGCGAGGATCGGGTTTACCGTTTTCTGAGTCTTCAACCGCTCCCATTGTGCGGGCGTACGCGCGGCGATCTGGGCGTTCGGCAGCTTGGCAAAAAAGAACCACGGGCCGAATACGCGATTGGGCCGGCGCTTGGCGTTCTGCAGAGCGGTCACCCAGTTTTGAAAAGCCGTGCCGTTCAGCCCGGTGGAGGTGGCGGCGGTGGGTGCCTGTTTGGCTTTGGTTTTACCGTCAATGAATCGTTGCGTTTCAAACAAGTATTTGCCGGATTCCTTAGTAAACCGCATCAGCATTTTATTGTACTCACGAAGGCCGTACTCGCGCGAGCCGTCGATGGCCTTCTGCCGCGCGGCACTGTAGGCAACATATTGCGGATCATCCTCTTGCAAGTCCTCAATCAGGGGCGTTTCATCCCGCGAGCTGGCGAATACGCCGTGCAGGGAATAGTAGTCCGCGGTGGGGATAGGGTCGAACTTATGATCATGACAACGGGCGCAGGCAAGCGTGAGGCCCATGAACCCTTTACCAACCACATCGATGCGATCATCAATGATTTCGTTCACGTCATTCATGAACCGCTTGCCGACTGTGAGATAGCCGAGGGCAGCCAAGTCTGCCGGGTCCTTGAGGTCCACCTGATCGGCGGCGATTTGTTCGAGGATAAACTGGTTGAACGGCTTATCTTCATTGAAGGCACGAATGACATAATCGCGATAGGTCCACGCGTAAGGGTAACGTGGGTCACGGCGATTACCACCGGCGCGATCGCCACTGGTATCAGCGTAGCGGGCTATATCCAGCCAGTAACGGCCCCAACGCTCTCCGTATTCGGGGCGCTCAAGCAGTTGGTTCACCACTTTGTTGAAGGCGTTGGGCGACTTGTCTTTTTTAAAGGCCTCCACCTCGGCCATGGTTGGTGGCAACCCAATTAGATCGTAATACGCGCGCCGGATAAGTGTGCGTCTATCGACGGGTTGAGCCGCCTGCAGCCCCGCGGCTTCGTGCTTAGCCAGGATAAATCGATCGACCGGCGTGCGGGCCCAGTCGCCCTTCGCGGCGGGCGGCACGGGCTTGGCGATGGGTTGATAAGCCCAATGATTATCGGCTTGTTCCTGAGTCCAGAACACTTTCTTGATCGATGCCGCCTTGCCTTCGCGGGGATCGGGCGCGCCCATGCGCACCCAGACCTCGAAGTCAGCCAAAGTAGCCTCGTCCAGCTTGGTCTTGGGCGGCATCTCGAGTCCCTCGGTGGGATCCCAGTGCATGGCTTTGATCAACAGACTGTTCTTGGGGTCCCCTGGAATGATCACCTCGCCACTGTCGCCACCCTTGCGGAGTGCCTCGCGGGTATCGAGCGTGAGACCACCCTTGGCCTTACCCTCAGCAGCACTGTGGCAGGAGTAACATTGCGTGGCCAGCACGGGCCGGATGTTTTTCTCAAAAAACTCCAGCTGCTTGGGCGTCAGCGGCGCCTCCGCCAGTGAGGACAGACCGCCGGCGAGCAGAGCACCGATGACGAGCGTGTTGCGCATAAGAAATGAAGGTAGGTTAAGCGATCAGTTTCTCGACCACATCCCCGTACACATCGGTGAGACGGAAGTCGCGGCCCTGATAACGGTAGGTGAACTTCTCGTGATCGAAGCCCATCAGTTTCAAAATCGTGGCGTGCAGGTCATGCACGTGCACCTTGTCCTGGACAGCCTTGTAGCCAAACTCATCGGTGGCTCCGTGGACAATGCCGCCCTTCACGCCACCGCCGGCCATCCACATGGAAAATCCGTGATGATGATGATCACGGCCCGGTTCGCCGCGGCCGCCACGGTCGTGGCGCGGGGTGCGGCCGAATTCACCGCCCCAAATCACCAGTGTATCCTCGAGCATACCGCGTTCCTTGAGGTCAGCGAGCAGCGCGGCGATGGGCTGGTTGGCTTCGTTGGCGCGGGTGGTCAGGTTTTCCTTGAGGGCAGTGTGATGATCCCAGCCGTTGTGCCACACCTGCACAAACCGGACCCCGCGCTCCACGAGCCGACGGGCGGTGAGCATGCGCCGGCCGGTTTCGGTATCGCCGTAGGCATTACGGGTGACCTTGTTTTCCTTGGTAAAATCAAAGGCATCAGTGGCCGCGGTCTGCATTTTGAAGGCCAGTTCAAAGGACTGGATGCGTGCCTCGAGATCGGCTTCCTCCTGCAGCTTCGCCTGGTGTTGCTGGTTCAGCGTCTTGAGCAGGTCCAGTTGCTCACGCTGTTCCTTGAGGTTGTAGCTGTAATTCTTAATGTTGGCGATAGTCCGCTCCACGTTGGCTTCCGCGCGCGGGATAAGGGCTCCCTGGAAGGCCCCCGGCAGGAAGGCACTACGCCAGTTCTTGGCGCCACCAAGACCGCTGCCCAGCACGATATAGCCGGGCAGGTTTTGGTTTTCCGTGCCGAGGCCGTACAACATCCACGACCCCATTGATGGTTTCACCATGCGGCCGGCGCCGGTGTTCATCATCACCGTAGCAAATTCATGCGACGGAATGTTGGTGTGCATGGAGTTGATCACGGCGATGTCGTCCACGTGCTGGCCGATCTGATCGAACACCTCGCTCACGGGCGTGCCGCTCTGACCCATTTTCTTGAATCCGAATTGCGCGGGCAACGGCACTCCGCCGATCGCTTTCACGTTTTGATCCGCGTGCTTGGCCAACGCGGGTTTGTGATCCCACGTGTCCAGATGGGACGGCGCGCCCTGCGAGAAGATATGAATCACCCGCTTGGCTTTGGCGGCAAACTGCGGTTTGCGGGCCCGCATCGGGTTGGCCATGGCGGCGGTCTGCAGGGCGGCACTCGGGTTCGGCGCGGCGGCCAGGTTCGGCAACACCGTGGCCAGCCCCACGGTACCCATGCCCATGCCTAGGTGGTTCAGAAATTGACGCCGTGTCTGGAGGAAATCCTGCGGCTGCGGTTGATGTTCAAGCGGGTTCATGTTGCGGAGTAAAATAAGACGCAAAATGCGCCAAAGAGTTTCAAATATTTATTAATCGGCAAAATCGGGACCGGGTTTATGCCAAACTTCGCCGAAAATTGGAAGAACCGATGCCTAACGCGCCCGCCGCGCCAGCCAGAAGCCCAGCGCCACTGCCGCCGCCCCGGCCACCAGCCAGGCGGCATCGGTGGCGTGCAGGTGAAAAGAGGTTTGCAAATGCAGCAGAATCACGCCGCGATTTGAAGCAACCCGTGGCGGCTTAGCCAAGTAAAAAGCATTCGCTACACTACAGCAGGGCTCAACCAATTAGGCACCACGGCCAAGCTCCAACATCCACGACGAGATCGAGAATGGACTGGGTTAACTGTACCCTGCACAGTTTTATCCCGCGTCCGTTGCCCATCAATTTCAAACTGGTATGCATACATGCCTGCCGGCAAGGCCACACGGACCTGCCATTTTCCGTTTTGCCATTCCATCGGCAGGCGTTCGGAGTCTAGCTGGGTAAATTCACCACATAGATACACCTCTTGACCACATTCTCCGGGACAAGTGAAGATGGTGTCTCTGGAATTCGGTTCGTAGTGATGCATGCCTAATTTAACGCAGGTAATAAATGTGAGATGGAGTGGGGCAAACCTTGAAGAGCCATAGAAGCAACTAATCGTTTATGCGGATCATAGAGTTCCAATATTTCATCCCCACAATTGCAACCACACTGGACCATCCAAGCCTCTTCAACACAGGCATTATCCCATTCAAATAAAAACCCAGTGCCCTCCAACATGATCTCTGAACCCAGCACTCGGCATTTACAATCCCGAACTTCCGCCGTTTGTTTGACTGCTGAGTTGAGAATCGTAATTCGGAATGCCGTGTTGGCTCGCACAAGCTGCAATATAAAACTAGGGACTGAAGTGCGATCGACACGCCGTGCTCCGTTTCCAGAGGAGAGCGTTTTGCGCCAGCGTTTCTCGATGAATTCAAGAAATCCGCCCCCAGATGTGCTCTCTCCGCTCGCGCTTAGGTTCCCATCCGTTTGATATTGTGTAACAAGATTCTGAAATGCTTCAAACTTGGATCGAGGTGTTAGTTCAAATTGTTGAACCAAACCCTCTCGCCCTGCCACATCCAAAAAGAATGATTTAGAGCCGGATGCGTCATTACGTTGAACGGCCCACACATTACGCCATTGAATTGAATCGAACAACAAACCCGCAGTCTCAGTGATCACACCAGTGTGTCTCCAATCACTTCCTTCATCTGGAAAGTCAATCAAACGGTTTATTCCCGCGCCATTTGAAAATGTACGAACCCAAACTTCACCGACCTCGGATAAAAACTCTACAATTTCTTCCTCTGTCACTGACAATTCAACCCGAACCTCACAGCCAGCCTTGATTCGAAGATTCTCGGGCCGTATACCTAGTTTTAGATAATTTGCCTCGACCGATTCGGCTATCATTCTGAGTTACTCCCTTTCTTTTTTTTGAATGCGATTTTATCGCTAACATTCTTTGACATGTTTAACCCCTAATTTTTATGCTCTATTTTTTGATGTATACAAATCAGTTCCTGACCTGAGCGAACAACGATAAATTGATCTACCAGTGCCACACCGTATAGGGTGCCCTCTAGCGTTAAATTGTTTTCGGCCACCACCGTTTGACTCCCATCGGCTTTCAGGACGAGCGTGTTACCGTCCTTGCAGAAGAAGTACAATTTTCCATCGGCAACTACCGGTGAAGCCCAAGTTGAATCAGGTATTCTGCGATCCCACAAGGTCGCCCCGTTACTTCGATCCACGCAACTAAGAATTCCCGCCTTGCTTACATAATAAATCCATTTGCGATGAACCAGCGGAGAACCGAAGCTTGAGGTTGCATCCGCCGCCTTCCAAATCACGTGCGAGCCAGTCACATTCCCCTTCCCGCCACGCTTAACGGCTATGCTGTGACCTTTAGCCGAAGAACCAACGTAGACATAATCATCCAATACCGTCGCGGAAGCCACCGTATTACCTGTCAATTCATCAACAAACCAGCGCTGCTGACCTGTTTCCAAATCGACTTCCTCTAAAACACCATTTGAACTAATAAAAAGACCTTTATCGGTCAACGTAGGCGTTGCCCAAGAAACGCGTTTATCCCGTTTAACTTCCCAAACGGTTTTACCCGTTCGCTTATCAAAACATAAGAGGTAGGAAGGGTCCGGATGGTCCAGCAACAACACCAGCCAGCCTGTTTGCTGGCATAGTGAAGAACCCAGGCCGTGATGGCCGGTTAGAGGTCCGTAGTCCTTAGCCAAATTTCTCTGCCACCGCTTTTTTCCTTTATGATCCAGAGCAATCAGATCGCCACTTTCAAAGAATACATAGATACCCGCAGCATCGACCACCGGCGTAGGCGCGGCCTGACTCACCATCCGACTGCGCTCAACTGGCTCACTAGATTCAAAGGACTGCCGCCAAATTTCTTTCCCGTCAGATAATGAACGGGCCGAAACAGTAATTGTCTCACTGTGATCTCCCTTTGTGGATGTAGTGTAAATCTGCTGATTCCAGATGACCGGACTGGACTGACCGTAGCCGGGCAACTCAATCCGCCAAGCAACATTCTTGGAATCCGACCACGTTATGGGCAACCCTCGTGCCTTAGAGTGACTGGTGCCATCCCCGCGAAATCCCGGCCAACTATTGATTGCCTGCAGGGGTTGCGCGCGAAACTCTTCGATGGAATCTAAGTGCGATTCGAAATTGGCGCCGGCAACAAACAACAATCGATCCCCGGTTGCCGGTACCATGCGATGAAAAAACCGCCGAGTCTGGAGGCGAATGCCCGCATCTTCCCACGCAGATCCATCGGCGGACAAACGCCGCACCGTACTGCTATATGCGCTGGCATAAAGTCGGTTATTCCAAACACATAACGTCATACCAAATGCCTTCATCCGGCCTTGCCCCGGAAACAATGGCCCATCAGTCCACTTGCCGCTCTCGAGATCCAAAACCCGAATTGTATTTAATGTCCCAGTGCCATCGATCCCTCCTGCAACATACAGTTTACCTCCGAAAATCTCTGTCGCGTGCGCGCGCACTCCCCAATCAGTTTCCGGCAACTTTTCCCAATTCAGAGGAGAACGAGAAAGATCAGCTACTAGCCCATGACGAAACCACTGCTGATCTCTCTCTTTTTTATTACCCATATCCCACCCGCCAGTGACATATATCTTGCCATCACTTAATGCCACATCATGTGATGATCTTGGCTCTGGCAATGGTGTAATCTTGGACCATTTTTTTGTCTTCGGGTTAAAAACCGAACATTTTGCTATGGACCTTAAATTTGAAGGCTCACCCTTTTCATTAGTAGCCTGTGACCCCCCAATTTGATAGATGAGCCCGCCATGTGTAACCATGCCAAACCCTTGAGACAAAGTCTCCACCGGCAGCTTTTCCCACTTTGCATCGGGGCTGTCTAAATCAATTCTTAAAAAATCTTTTGAATGATTATCGAGGGAATATTCGTGAGTAGCCCCAGTATGTCCTCCGTGCACATACAAATGCCCACCGGTTACGCAAGCACCCAAACTTGCAGTCGCTTCAGGGAATCCTAACCCCCATACCTTATTGGTGATATAATTCACCTCACTGCTTTCAGCATTTAAAGTGATGCTGAAAAGCAGTGAGGCTATTATCAATTTAACTTTATGTTTCATTCAAGCAGATGCAATCGTTATTCGGAGGACTCACTTCCGGAATCAACGGCGCCGAGCCCTTCTTGGCTCTCATCCTCAGTTGAAGCCACCGGAGCAGCTTCCTCTTCACTAGAACCACACCCATTGAATATCCACAAGCAAACGGTTGCCGCTAGAATAATTGATTTAAATTTTTTCATTTAAATTTTTTCTTTAATATTATGTTGGTCCCTCAGAGACTTCACAAGTGGACAGAAAGCTAACTATCAACCGGCGAGCCTCCGAGGGATTTCTGCAACGGAGCGATGCAGATTTCTAATAAAACGGGCGGGTAATATGCTCGTTCTTTCCAGCCAACATTCCGCCTTCGGCTTCTGCATGCTCCTTAACCAATTGCTGCAGACCCGATGAATTTTGTTGTGTGGCACTTCCATCAGCCATTGCCACTTGTCCTTCATTGTGGAGGAGACCTGTCATAACAAGTCCCCCAGAAGTCGTGACTTGCTGGCCGCTATGTGACGACCTGTAGGAGCTGTTCCCACGAATAGCCATCTTGTGGTAGTACCAGTACCAAGCCACTTCTCCCTGAACCTCATCATCAGTGCCTGCACCAACAAACGAATTCAACGGGATATCAGACTGAAAACGACCTCCCGACCACTCTCGGAGGGTCTTGCCAGTGTGGTCAGGGCTTAACCAGCCACCGTTTGGAATATAACCAGCGTAACTGCTTGTAGGATCATCGTAAGGCAAGTACGTATAATCTAAGTGGTTTTCAACCCCTGCAAACATGGCCATAGGAGCGGTGTTTACATTCTTACTTACCATCAGCATGCTGTTCTTGAGAGGATCACCACCCAAATGAACCCCGTAACTGAGAGCACCGCGGTTCACTGAATAGGCACCCGTCCGGCCCCTTTCTGCCCCAACTTTCCCGCTCGCAGTCTGAAAGAAGCCGTCTTTGGTATCTTTGGTCTTGTTAACGGTCGTCTTTGCATCAGAAGGAGAACTGAGCATAGATGAATTGATTCCATCCACAAACCCAGGCGCAACGGCTAGAGTTGTCGCACTCGATGCAGACGAGGCTGAATAAGCATTCGACCCGGTTAGATCATTATTGTACTTCCAATAATCATTGCCTTGCGCTTCTCCCATATTCCAAGGGAAATATTGCTCATTATCATCTGCAACCGATTTCCAAGCAGCAGCCATTTGGCCGAGATTACTCGAACATTTCAGGCGATTCGCCTTAGTTTTTGCTTTTGCCAATGTTGGCAACAATAAGCTAGCCAGAATGCCTATGATGGCAATAACAACCAGCAACTCAATCAGGGTAAAACCCTTATCATATGTTGTTTTCATTTTTTATGTATGGTTTGTTTTTGCTCCGTTTTTTGTTTAGGTACTCAGCCTTCCCAGACAGCTCCGGAGGAGCGCCTGCTGTTTTCATTCCCCGAGACCGCGTGTGCCTCAGACCGAATTTAGTTCACTAAAGCGACCTATCCGGTGGTTTGAAATCTATGTTTTTCTTAAATTCTCTTTTCTCTATAAACATCACCCTTAAACTTTTATTAATTTTAAAATCAAAAATACCCCGGAGACCTCTTACTTTCGGGAGTGCACCAACCTACGGCCGGGCCTCCGGGGCTTTCTGAAGCGGAGCCGCCACAGAAATTTCTAATTACTGCATTTTAACAACCCTCGACCGGTCAGTAGGAAACGCACCAGCCGCAGGAGGCCATCATTGAAACTGAGTCTCATTCGCAAGTCAACATGTTTTTGAGATTAATTCTCATTTAATTAACTAGGGGTCTCGACGTGAAAAAACCCCGCGGTTTGACGCGGGGTTCCAGTGATAATTGGCGGTTAAATTTAACTAAATAGTTCCGGAATCACTGTGCCGTCGCGCACGATCATCACCGGCCTCCCCGTGGGCGTGTGATATTCCTTAGTGGGATCGATACCCAAAGAATGCATGAAACTCGCGGCCACGTCGTCGGGAGAAATGGCGCGATCCTTAGGACCTTCACCCTTAGCGTCCGAAGCGCCGATAACTTGACCGCCCTGCATACCGCCACCGGCCATCAGGCAAAACATCGCCCGCGGGTAATGGTCACGGCCCACCCGCTGATTGATCTTGGGGGTGCGGCCAAATTCGCCGGTGACAAACACGGAGGTGCTCTCCAACAAGCCTTTTTCCTCCAACGCCCGGTAGAGGCCACTCAGGCCGGCATCGAGCGCGGGCAGGTTACGGTCCTTGAGACGGCTCCAGTTATCCTGGTGGGTGTCCCAACCACCGAGGTTGAGGGTGACAAATTTCACACCGCTTTCCACAAGGCGCGTGGCGAGCAGGCAGCTCTGGGAGAAGGGCTGGTCATCGAACATGCCGGTGATGCCAGCGCTCTCTTTGGTAAGATCGAAGGCCTCGCGCGCCTTGGTGCTACGCATCATCTGGTAAGCCTTGGCGCTGAATTCATCCATGCCCGCGAGGATCTTATCGTTCTGGGCAAAACTGCCAAAGGCCTGATCATACTTGGCCACCATGTTGTTGCGGCGATCCACGTCATCAAGCGTGATACCGCGCAAGGCGAGGCCACGCACCTGCATGGGCTCGCCGGCCGTCGGCGTGCTACCGGTCTCAAACGGACCGTATTCCACTCCGAGAAAGCCGGTCGGGTAATTGCCTTGATTCGGCACAGCCACAAACGCGGGCAGTTCCTTGGGGCTATCCATTTCCTTACTGACCACCGCGCCGTAGCTAGGGTACCGGAGGCTGGGCAAGGGACGGTTGCCGGTCATCAAATATTGTGTGCCAAGCGCGTGGGCGGCCAGGGTGTGGCTCACGCCGCGCAGGATGGCAAACTTATCAGCCACCTTGGCGAGCTTGGGCAGGTGCTCGCAGAAACGCACGCCGGGCACATTGGTTTTGATCTCCTTGAACTCGCCGCGGTGCGTATCAGGCGCATCCGGCTTGAGATCAAAGGTATCCATATGAGTGGGTCCGCCGCTCAATCGCACGAAGATCGCCGCCTTGCCCTTGGCCTTGGGGTTGAGATCGCCTTCCTTGGCCTTGGCTAGGAATTGCGGTAGGCCCATGCCCAGCCCGAATCCGCTCACCGCGCCAACTTTAAGGAAGTCGCGCCGCTGAACGCCGTCGCAGAATGTGTGTGTTGCCATTGCAGTTCGTTGTTTAAAGTTAAATTAATCTCAAGTCTACCCTAGTGATTAACCATAAATTCCTTGGTGTTGAGTAGGGCCAGCAGGAGTTCCTGCACGCCGGCCACGACGTTCGCGGCTTTACTCAAATCCGCGCGGGCCATTTCCATTTCCTTATGGGTGGGGTACCGGCTCACGGTGCGCAGGAAGGTCTGGGTGATGAGCGCTTCGGTGCCTTCGGGCAACTCCCGCACGGCGCCGGGTTGCGGTCGCAGCTCGGCCATTTTCTCGGTGTACTCGCGCAGAGCGTTGTCGATCTTCATCTTCTGCTTTTTGTAAGCCTGGATCTTGACCTCGTACTCCTTCAGCGCGCCGGGTTCACCGTCGACCGGCTTCTTCGGCAGGGTGGCCTGCAATTGCGCGAGACGTTTGCGGGCGGTCTTAATGTTCTTCTGATAGCGGGTGATCTGACGGTGGTTGTCGTCAGCGGATAGAATCTCGTGTTCCCGGCGCAGCTCATCAAGCCAACCGCCGCGAGCGGAAAGCTGCGTGAGCATCTCAGGATCATTCCGGGTGTAAAGGGTCTGCAGCAAGGTCGGATCGACGGTGCGCTCGCAGTCGCAATTGTTCTCGCGCTGCGGTTTGCCGAAGATGCCGAGCATGTAGTTGGCGGAGCGGCCGCGGTAATTGCCCACGCTGCTGTTGCCGATCATGCGAGTGTCCATGTCATTGGCAAATTCCTCCACGCGCTCGCTGGAGCCGGTGGCCAAGCGAATGGCGTCGGCGGCCACTTCGGCGGGCAGGCGCTTGATAACGTAGCGGCTGAAGTTCTTATCATCATGCTCGTTGGTGGCGTTCACGCGCCAGGATCGCTGGTAAGCGTCGGAGTTTAAAATCTCACGGTGTACCCATTTCATGTCGTAACCACTTGCCACAAAGCCTTCGGCAAGATGAGTCATCACACCGGTGTTGGTGGGCGGGTTGGCGAGGTTCAGGTCATCGGCCGGCTCCACCAGTCCGCGGTTGAAATAATGCGCCCACACACGGTTCACAAAAGCGCGGGCGAAGTAGGGGTTCTCATCTGCCTTCAACCATTCAACTAAGGGGGCTCGTGGGTCAGGATATTTCACGTCCATTGTCTCTCCACCCAAAACCTTTGGAGTAATGACACGTGAATTAAAATTAGGATTACGCTTCTTGATCTTAGCGATTTGCGCTGGAGTATATTTTTTCTTATTTAATGTTTTGATGAAGACTTCTTGCCATGGGATGGGCTGGCCATTTGCCAAGCGCCTTTCTGCCACCGGCCTAAGAAGAAGGTTCTTATTTTGCTTGGGGTCACTGCGATTATACCCCGCTTCTTTTTCAAGCTCCATCTGGAGCGTTTTAGGGTTAAATTCTGTGTCTGACAGACTCCCATTATCCGTGAAAGTAATGTTCTCAAAGAATGCTTTAAAGGAATTGAAATCTGCCTGAGTCCACTGATCAAAAGGATGCTTGTGGCATTGCGCACATTGGATTCGCACACCAAGGAAACTGTAGGCAAAAGCCATCGCCTTTTCCTCAGGCTGGCGCAGATTTCGCCGCGCCCAAAAGTATGGCATATTTTCTCTTTCGGAGAAATCTTCAGGATTATCCTTCCTGAAATATGAAGCCATTTCTTGAACAAACTCCCTATAAGTCTGTTCAGGATTTGATCTACTAGTTCCCATTACTATTCCCTCCACGATCTCGTCATATGGTCGGTTTTCTGAAACCCGCCTATATACCCAATTGTACCAATCAAGGCTCGGATTAGTTTTCCTCGCGTAATTATTAATATTCAATTGCGCAGGGCTGTTGCCCTGGAAATCGTTAATTTTAGTCGTCCACCAGGCGGCATACGCAGGGCGTGTGAGCAGTTCGTCGATCTTCTTTTGCCTCTTCTTAGAATCCTTGCTGGCGAGAAAATCTTTCACTTCCTTCGCCGTCGGCAACGTGCCGGTCACATCCAGAGTCACCCGACGTAGAAATTCCTGATCGGTGGCAATCTCACTGGGCACAATGCCCACCTTTTGCAGCTTGGTGGCAATCGCTTTATCAATCGGCGTGGAGGCTTTCACTTTTGGATACTTGGTGCCCACTTGATCGCTCACCGGTAACATCACGGGCAACGGCAGCACGCCATTGTCGTAGAATGCCACCACGTGGGAATCACCCTTGCCGACTATTTTCACCTCGCCCAGATCGTTGACCGTCGCGACGCTTTCGTCGTTAGTATCAAACCGTGTGAAGGCGGTCACATCCTCCACCGTACCGTCTTGCCAATAGGCCAACACCTTGAGCTGCATCGTGTCGCCTACCTTGTTACCAACAAACTCCTTAGGAAACACCTCCAGTCGATCAAACGCGCCGGTCTCTTCCACATCCAGCTTCGCGCCATCCTGAATCCACTTGAGCATCACATTGTGCTCCCAGCTACCTTCGTCGTAAATCTCCCCACCCTTGTGCTTCACCTGCTTGAGCGGTTTTTGAATGAACAAACTCTCTGCGGGATTGTCCAGATCCACGCGGATACGATGCTCCGAGTCATTAGTGATCGCCTTGTGATCCTTGCCGAAATCGTAGCCGAACAGGCTCAACTGAAAATCGCCGCGTCCTTGAAACGAACCGTGGCATTCCCGCCCACTGCAGCCTAGCTTACTGGCCAGCGGCACGACGTGCCGGCGAAAGCTTGGGCTCTCCGCCTGCTCCGTCTTCCCGCCAAACCGCTGCTCCGCAGTCGCCAGTTTCTCCTTCGCCACCACCGAACCGCCAAACGCCACGGTTGCAGCCAATAAGAAAAGAAAACGCAATTTCATGGGTAATGTAGATGTGGACGGCTAAATTCACCGTCGCATTCAGTTCGTGCTGGCAAATATATGACGCAATGACTGCGTGAAAACAAGGCGCAAACAGCCCTTTAACCCATGATCTTGAACAAGCTCACCACAAACCCAATCAGAGCCAAAATGGCGATTGCCGCCATGACTTTATCGAATGAATTGTTAGGATTTGGGCTCTTCATCTCCTTGAAGGAGTGCGGAGAAAACCAAACACGCTCTATTCGGTCAAAGTAAAAAACCTATAAAAACGCATAAAAGTGTCATAAAATAAAATAAATCGGTGGGTTTTTTCCGCAATTTATTCGCATATTCCACAGACGGCGGGATTTCCGGTACATTGAGGCGGCGCGCCCTCAGGGCGCTGGAGACCGCCCCCCGTCCGTTTCCCGATCGATTTCAACAAAGCCGAGCATTTCGCTGCCTACATGGCTTTCCCCGAATACGAGCAGTGGAAGGCCTACAAAAATGGGGCTAAACAGCCGGAATAAGGGGAATTTTCAGGCACCGCAATTGCCCGACTGGCATTGCATTTGCTCTGTTTGGGGGTACCGTGAAGACCATGAACCTCACACTTGGATTAGCGCTTAGCTTGGCGCTGGCGCTGTTGAATACGGGCTGCGGCATTATGTTTCCCAACTCCGCCGCGCCCGAGACGAAGCAGCCGTTGATTTTGATCCCTGATAATCTCGGGCCGGATGAAGCCGCAGAAGCGACCGCCCTCGCCCCCGTCTTACCCGGGCCTGAAACCCCGCCGAACACCCAGCCAGATATTTCGCCAGCCGAGCCGCCCTACATGGCGCCACCGTTGATACCCGGCTTCAATCCGGAAACCGTTGAGGCCCCCGTCCCCGCCAAGCCAACGGAGCAAACCATCACTCAACTTCCCACACCCGAACCTCAACCAGCCCCAGCCACCACTCTCGTACAGGCAGTAACCCAGCGGGACGATGGATTGGTGTATGCCCCAGAAGCCACCGCACCGTTCAGCGGGATTGGCCAAGAAACAGATGCCGAAGGGCGCGTGCTTTACGAGGGCGAATTCCTCGGAGGCCTCCGCGAAGGCGAAGGTTTGCAGCGTGATTCAGCCGAGCTCCCTCATCGCGAGGGTCTTTGGAAAAAAGGCCGTCTGTACACCGGCACAGTGTATTTCTACTACGCAGGCACCAATCAGGTGAAACTTCGAGGCGAGTATGTTCAAGGCCGCCTGATTGACAGCAAAAACTTCGACCGCGCCGGGCGCTCGTACTAGCGCCGCTCCCTCCCGAGGATTGCTCCATCCTCGGCGGACTGGAGATTCGCCTCGACTTGCCGACTGCGGATTGACGCCGCGGCGGCACGCGCTTACCTTGAGCCCATGCGCGGTTCGTTTGCATGGGTATTGGGAATCACACTATTAACGGCCGGCCTCATCGGCTGCAAACCCAAGGCTCAACCCCCCCCCACCCAACCCAAGCCGATGGAGAAGGCCGATCCACAGGCCGAAGCCGAGACGGCCATCCGCGAGCTCGCCGGCCAAGTGCATGCCGCCTTCCTCAGTGGCGACCCGGCCAAGCTCGCTCCCCTGGCGCTCTGGGGATTACCCGAGGAAACCCTACACGCTGGCATGAAACAAGTGTACATCGTCGACGCCCGCATCAGCGCCGCCCGCATCAAAGCCGTGCCCACCACCAACCGCACGGCCGTCCACACAAATACACTAGAGAAACTCGAACTGTTTCTCGCCGAACCGGACCGTCGATTTGAACCCATGAAAGCTAACCTGACCGAGGGTTTGCAGGAATTCAAAAAACAAAACACCGCCCTCCTCACCAAAGCCGCCGCTAAGGATGCACCGGATTGGACACTATCCACCGCCCCGAGCATCATCGTGCGGCCGGGCGTAAACCTTGCCACTCCCCTGCCCGAAGGCGCAGCCGATGTGCTCTTCAGTTGCGCCGGCCGCAGCTATCAGCTCAAGCTCAACAATTGCGTAAAACTCCCCGGTCACGGCTGGGTATTGGGCGCCGATATCGAACTCATTGACCTCGCCACCCAAGCCAAAGCCGAAAAGTCCTGGACCGAGGATTTTCCCGCCGCCCAATTACGCGCCACCGAACAAAAGAAACGACTCTTCGTCGATTTCACTGGCTCCGACTGGTGCCCCCCCTGCATTGCTCTACACAAAAAAGTGTTAACCCAAGCGGAGTTCCTCCAACACGCCAAGGACCGTTATGTTCTCGTAAAGGTGGATTTCCCACGTAACAAACCACAAGCCGATCCGCAACGGGAGGCCAATCAAATCCTCGCGCGCGCCTATCGCGTGCAAAGTTTTCCCACCGTGCTCGTGCTCGAAGCCAACGGCACCGAAGTCCAACGTCTAAACGGCTACAACGGCAGTAGCCCAGCGGACTTTATCAAATCTCTCACGCCCCCCAAACCCAAGAAGCAATGAAACTACTGCCACTCATCTACCTGACCGCCATGCTCGGCCTAATCGCCTGCGGACCACAACAAAACGCATACCAGAACGACGACGACGTGCCCTCGCCCGATCCTCGCGCCAAGCAACTTTGGGGCGACAACCTCGCCGCCGCCAAGGCTCAGGCCGCCAAGAACAACAAACTTGTGTTCGTGGATTTCACCGGCAGTGACTGGTGTCCGCCCTGTATGGCCCTGCACGACCATGTGCTCACGCAAAAAGCGTTTCTCGATTTCGCTGAGAAAAACCTCGAGTTGGTCGTCATTGACTTCCCAAAAAACAAACCTCTTGATGAAAAAGTAGAACTCGCCAATCGCGCCCTGGCAGAACAGTATAAAATAGGGAGCTTTCCCACCGTCCTAGTCCTAGATGTCGACGGTTCCGTGGTGCATCGCGAAGAAGGGTTCGGCAACAAAAACGCCCAAGCCTACACCACAGATCTCAAGCAGGCCCTCGGCAAATAAACCTGTCGATAACCCCCCCTTGAGCCAGCACTTCTCGTGCGTACACTCGGCCCATGCGTGGGATTTGGTTGCTGATTTTCGGCCTATCGGCCGGGTGCTCTCAAAAACGAGAATCGCCGGCGCCACCACCTAAGAAATCCGGCCTGCGCATGGCCCCCGCCAAGCTCAAACCCGAGGGCTTGGCACGTGCCTTCCAAAAGACCCTTGCCCAAAATGATGCCGAGCAAATGATGATGCTCTCTATCCTTGGGCACGGCATGCACAACTGGAAAATCATCGCTCATGCTCGCAATGCCCAGGCCTTGAAAACCTACGAAGCCGAGCTGTCCGCCGCCGAAAATAAACCCCGCGAAGATCGCACCGAAAAAGAACAAGCCCGCTACTTCGCACTGCACAGTCTCATCGGCAAAATCAAGCAATCACACACTGAGGAATTCTGGCAGACTCAGGATGCTGAGCTGCCCAACCTGCGCCGTCAATTTGTGGAGCAGCAATACCTCCAATTCGTCGTGACCCTCACCGAAGCTGGCCTTAATCCCGAAGCGGCTCAACTTGGTAAAATTGACGCCTCGCGCCTTTCCAAAAACCACCTCGACGCCGGACTCAACGGAGGCTTGGTGATCCTTCACTTTCAGGCC
>Ga0315320_10001382_pt1 | contig 20086 bp, 24 predicted proteins | sample M140m21515metaG_FD_203458 | JGI IMG/M metagenome (GOLD analysis project Ga0315320, IMG submission 203458) | Ammonia-oxidizing marine archaeal communities from Monterey Bay, California, United States - M1 40m 21515 | ecosystem: Environmental > Aquatic > Marine > Coastal | place: USA: California... | reverse complement strand
GTTCCTTGACATAAGGCACATCAGGGCACTGGCCAAGCCAGAAATCATAGTTGAATCCATCAGGTACTTTGGTGGTCTTGAACGGCCCATTGTGCAATCCTGCAGGCAACCATACGTTCACCTCTTTTAGCGTACCCACACGTCCGTTGCGGACCAGATCACAGGCCAGTCTGAAATATCGGTCGCTACGCTGCTGAGTCCCGACCTGGAGAATCCGTCCCGTCTGCTTCTGCACTTCAACAAGACGCTTGCCTTCATCAATGGTGAGGGTCATGGGCTTTTCACAATACACATCCTTGCCGGCCTTCATGGCAGCCATGGACACAAGCGTATGCCAATGGTCCACGGTACCGCAGATCACGGCATCCACGTCCTTGCGTTCCAGGAGGGTGCGAAAATCTTCGTACCCCGCAGCCCCGGCAAATTGCTTCAAGCCCTGGGCTCTTTTCACATGATTGGCATCCACATCGCACACAGCCACGATCTTGCCGTACTTGGAGGCATCCCGGGCCAAAACCGTACCCCGACCACCGGCCCCGATCAAAGCCAGGCGAAGGTCCTCTTTCACAGGCGCAGTCGCTTCCTGAGCCGCGCACTCCTGAGCGAACCAGGACGGAAGAGATGACGTGGCTCCCAGCACACCAGCAGAGGCTAGAAAGCGGCGACGTGACACATTGAATTGCGTATTGATCATACGAACCTCATGTATGTTTCCTTAGACACTGCATGTTTCCTTTGACAATAACATAGATCTACGGCCCACGCACGTCACGTGCCATCTAGCTTTGGGCCTCGGGGGCGTTTACGAACTGTTCCTTGACCGGGTTCCAGTTGAGCTTTCTGCCCTGCTGTTTACCACAACCTTGGGGACTTTTGGACGCGAGGACTCGCCGCTTGGTTCGCAACTGATCATTACCATGCCGAGACGACAGCTGGCATGTTGATAATAGTGGGTGAAACGGTGTCAGAACCCTGACTTCCTTCAATTGACGTACCAGGTTCGTCTTCTACACAAGCCACATGACGGTTAACACGCAGGGTGACCATGTTGAAATTGTGATCAACAATTCGCAGATGCTGATTGGAGACAGACGTGGCAGTTCCTCTCTCGGTTTGACTTGAGCCTTAGTTCCCGAGCTTGCAACCTGGCTTCTTCGGGATATCCTCGCTTGTGCCAAAGTACATCTCGTCCAGAGTCTGCCCTTTGAACGCTGAGTGGGGCACATGCCTGTTGTGCTGCTGGACATAGAGAGCGACCAGTTTTCTCACGCTGGCCACAGTGTCCAACGTGTTCAGGAACAGCCATTGATGCTTGACCATGCGCCACAGGATTCAATCAATGAATTCGAGTAGCGAATCTCTGTCTGAGCGAGGATTCGTTTCAGGAGCCCAGATTCGACGAGCTTGTCGACAGCACTGTTGTAGTTCTCGACACCGCCATCAACGAGCAGCTGTGCCTAGCCGGCCCATCTTCTTCGGCACGTGGCCCTCACGTTCTTTCCGCAGCCAGCTGAGGTACGTGCTGTACGAGACGATGTTGATGATATGCTTCAGGTCGCTACCGATCGCCTTGCCGAGTTTCATCAACCGGGACTTCTCTTCCTGGTCGAGGAAGATTCGCTTCTTGTCGCCCCGCTTCCACAGAATTTCATTTTCGGCGTTGAGCCATTCAATCTGGCGAATCAGTTCGTTCCGGTTGCAGCGCGCAAGGAAAAAGAGCAGTGGCTGGAAGATGCGTCCCATCGAGGTAAAATCCCTGCGAATTCAGCGTTATTCGGCGGTTGTTCAAATCGATTGATACACCGCTGGGACGCCGTCCGCAGCCGCTAGACGGGCTCCTGAAGGGCCCGCCCGGCGTTCTGCCCACTGCTGGGACGCAGAGTTTGCGTAGAGCCCCATCCGGGTCGATGCCGCGCTTGCTGTTAACACCGTTGAAAAAAGTTCGAAGAGGGTTGTCTTCCTCCGAGCCACCGAAAGGGACCACAACTTGCTAAAGCATGACTGCGTAACGACTTCCGAAATCCGGGTGCGCGCGCATTGTTACGAAGAGGGTTTGGCGCGGGGAGGACACATACGCAACCCAAATAAACCAGTGAGCCAGAACGGCGGTTTTAAGGGAGAGGAAAAATCTTATTCGTCAGAGCTTCCTATGCAAACCAACTGTTCACAACGATTTGATCCTACATTGATTCCGACACGCAAAAAAAGATTGCTCCCGGATACTGCAGGGCTTGCATACACGTCGTCGCCGAGGTGATTCTCCGCGACCAATTCAAATTCTTCACCTGCGCGAAATACAAAGGTTTTGCCTTCCAGATTTGGTGCATAGATCACGTCGCCTACCATCATGGGCGAAGAACTGAAATTTCCTCCTAATCTTTTCCTCCATTTTCGTTCGCCCGATTCAATGTCCCAGCACAAGGCGATTCCATTGTCATCAACTCCAACCAAATAATTTCCGGAGATAATAGGTGATGGTTCATAAAGGTGATTGCTGGCGGACCAGAGTCTTTCTCCTGTGGCGGAAAGACAAACAGTTTCATGTTCGGGAGATCCGCCACTGGCAAACACTTTATTATTCGTGGTGACGATCGTTCCGCAGGTCGCGGTGAAACTGCAGGGAGTCTTCCAGAACACATCACCAGTTCTTGGATTATAGCTGGTTACTGCATTACCACCGCTGATCAAAAGTTGATCAACACCACCGACAGTAGCGATAGCTGGGCTTGCATAGCTACACGCTGGAGATCTTGGAACACGCCACGCAGTTTTTCCGGTAACTCCATCGATGGCTGTGATGCACCCTCCTGCAATATGATCGACGGAGAAAACCACCAGAGACTTGTAAACGACGGGTGAAGGCGCGTAACCAAAAGGTGAACTGTAGGCTGCGATCTGTTTTTGCCACACTACTTCGCCTTGTAAATCCAACGCTGTCGCGAAGATCGCTCCTGAATTAAACATCGCCGTATAGAGACGATTACCATCACTAACAATTGTACTATTGGCGTTCGAGGTCTTTAGATGAGTCTTGTTGGAACCAGGAAATTCACATTCGTGGAGGACGGTGCGCCATGATTCTGCCCCGTCGGTTCGCCGATAAGCCAATGCCAGTTGTTTCCCCGCCGTATCAATTGCGGAGGTAAGGAAGATGGTATCGCCCACCACTATCGGAGAACTGTGTCCACGCCCTGGTATATCGGCTCGCCAAATTACATTTGCTTCCTCGTCCCAGGTCGTGACCAATTCTTGCTGGCGTGCAATGCCATCGCCGCCCGGACCTCGCCAGGCACCCCAGTCCTTCTCGGTCAAGGCTGATTCGCGTTCAGTAACTTTCACACCAGTCTCCTCCATCGAGATTGGCGTCACAGAACCTTGTCGAGAGCACCCCAAAAAGCAGAGGAGTGTTATTGGCATAGCGATTGTGATGGCGGAAAGCAATCGTCTTGTCATCTCTCTGGGTAGCCTCCTAAAGATGCTGTAGCAATTCCAAGTTAGAAAAGGCCTGTCTATAATTAGAAAATTTACATATTTGATCACCTGCTCCACTGAAGTCGGCAGAGATATCCTTTGCAAGCCTATCCCCATTCTAACTAGGCTCTCGTTGACAACGATAAGAGTTTCGATTCATTAGGTGCAATGATTCGCAATTAACATCCGACTATCGTTAGGTTGACCGTGGAGAGATTGCTCCGGACGAGCTTTTCGCAACGTGTTGCCACGAGACGACATTCTTTCAGCCACACGATTGCTTAGTCGATGATGTGTCGGCGTCGATAAAGATCCTGGTCGAACGAAACAGCTCGCGAATGGCGATCCGTGTTTACCTTGCTAGTGATCAGCGGCACGTTGTTCTACTCCAGCCACCATTCTTCAATCGACTTGGCTCAATACCCTCGGTCATCAGTAAGGTTTACCAGCAGGATTTGCTGATCGGCTTCAACCCCGGACTGGACGAGAACGACGGTCAAAGGCTGGCTCTTTCCATCGCAGAGGAAATAGAACTTCATGGGGACACCGTCTCTAAGTCCTGCAGGCGAACCTTCAATTCTTCCCTCTTTTTTATCACCCCAGCTCTTCAATAGGCGGCTAAAACAATTGTGCCAACAGAACACCACAGTCCTTCGTTAATGTCGTCAGTTCCTACCGTCGCCTTTTGGGGCGACGTAAGATCGCTTCGAACGTCCCGTGCTTGAACCAACGATGAAAATCGTCGCAAACGGTTTGCTTTTTTCAAATCTCGAAGGAAGGTCACTTCAGACAAATCCTGTTCGCAGCGTCCAAAGGATCCCATTGAGCCAGCGGTGCCCGGTCGTGTAGGGCGTTACCTCCACCAGATAGGCTTGCCTTTCTGTAGAAATGTCGCGGATTCGAACTTAGTCCCACGGAATTGCCTAGTGATAAGCCGACGCGTTGCTCGGTGTGAAAAACGCAATTCCGGTGAGCACTTTCTATCAAACCGGTCTATGTGGATCGCAAGCTTTATTCCTGTCCCCGACGAGGGCTTCCCGAAAAAATCCCAGTGCATTTGCTACTTGCCATATGAAAAGCAAGAAAATCACTTTCATTCTCACTCCAAAAACTAGTCTGCTGAGTGGTACACGAAGGAGTTTTGGTAGAGCTGCATGCATCCGAATATCGTGCCGAAGCTTACCGGATTTACGTTTTTGACGGCAGAGATGGTAATGGTAGGCTCCGCGACCGTAGTTGTATTGCTGTCGAAAAAAACTTATCAAATTCATTGAATGAAAGTGCATAACGATTGCGTCAGGAGCGTAACGCAGGGTCCGGCCTGAAAATCGCCAACGATCACAGAATTCACGATCCTCGGCCGCTGCCAACGGGAAAGCAGTATCGAAACCGCCAATCTCGAGAAATCTATCCCGACTCAGGGCAATGTTGTTGGATGCAAAAAAGCTTGGCTGATCTGGGTCAAAGTTGTAAAACGCATAGACAACCTCCAAAATCACTTGGCTTGTAAGCGTATACACGTTATCGGATATCCCATTCGGTGTTCGACCACCAATGAGCATATCGGGAGTCTCGTCGAGAGAATTAACCAGCGCGCGGAGCCACTGGGGATCAGCTTGGCAATCGTCATCTATGAAAGCGATATACCGCGACAGGGATTCCGAAACACCGCGGTTGCGTCCTGAAGCCGGACCAAGATTTTCCTGACGGATACAGCGAATGTTGAGATCTGATTCGAATGGTTTTGTGATTGAGTGAACTGCTTGTGGGCTGCCATCATCAATCACTATTACCTGAAAGTCCTCGTGTGGAAAGGCACTGCGAGTGAGCGATTCAAGGCAGTCGCGTAGATATCCCGGTCGGTTGTATGTAGGGATGACGACTGAAATCGTATAACTGGGAGAGTTTGCCATGAAATTAAGAGTAATAAGCTAATGGAAACAAACTCCGTTATGGAAACTAGCTTAACAGGTCTGTGGGATCAAGGAATTGGTACTAACTTTTGAATCCTTAGGAGGTAAAAAAGTCAGCTACGCATTCGATACTGCAGTATTTTGCTTTACAAGCATTGCTGCAACGAGTGTTCAAAGTTCATCCCAAGCAGCGAGGCAGTCGATAAGCCCAGATGTTCTCGCGCTCACAGCCACGATGGTCTCAGGAAGCATACAACCCACCTCTCGTCCTGCCTTGCAGTAAACCCCTATCATCCGACGCACTCCATGTGCCAAAAAGCCATTTCACGACCTTGGCCAATTTTACCTTTGATTGATTAACTTATGGTAATTCCGTAATGATTCACGCGCGGAGATCGGTGAACTGTTGTCAATTCATTAGGTTGTTCGCCGTCGCGGGCATTATCGAATCCCGATTCGTTTCAGGTCACCGAGCGAAGGAGTCAACTTTCGTCCAGTTTGCTCGGGATCAATTTTGGCAGTCCCAAATCATCCACGGCGGTTGGTAACATCGGGACGACTGCAGAGAATCAAATGAAGATGATTGGGCATGGCAGTGTAGGTCAGGCAATCAATGCCGAATACAGACACAGGGAATTCCAGTTGCTAACGAATCCACTCGCTCCGGTAGTCATAGCAGATACCGTAATCGGGTTCTTTTCCACGAAGGAAAGCCCGTCGATCGCAACGATGTTCTCGGTGAAAGACCTAGATACGGGTTGGGGTCATGTCATGACCTGGATCTTGCATGGTTATGAAATTGTAACTATCTCAACGAATGACCCGAGGGGGCAGGCATGATACATATAGCATCCAAAATCGAAACTTGAGATGCGAGTGTAAGGGCGGGTTAGAGAAGCAATCAGCGATATGGCCTGTGGAGATCGAATCGGACAATGCCTCGCTTGATCGTTACAAAACTGCTGTCATGGCCTTCGGAGACGGCGTTGGTAATCCTATTTCGACAGTTGATGCGAAGCTTGGATATCATTTCAACCATCTTTGCTGGGGGGTGATTTATTGGCATAAATCACTCGATTGTGCCGGTCTCTGAAGTGCACCGGCGACGAGAATGCATGCAGGTGGTGCCACAGTTCGCGAAGTAGATCCGTGTACAATTGTCGTTCGCTTGCTTTGAGTTTTGGGGTGTAGCCAGCAACTGAAACATGAGCCGTTTATATTGTTCTCGGCCTCCAATAACGTAATGGGATACGGAATCCCAAATCCTATCTCACAGGCACTCGAGGTTGGCTGAACGGCTTCCTCACCATCATGCGCAGGTTCCAAATGCCCCACCGGATTCATGGCTGCAAGGTAATCGGCGACCGCGTTTCCGTCGCGCGACGGACCGCGTGTCCCGCGTCCTACCGATTTGTGGAACTGTTGTGTTGTTGGACCAATGACACAGACCTATTCGGATCAACTCAGATCTTAATAGCATAATAAGACTTCATGTTTAACGTCATCTACATCAAGATGGTGATTCCGAGACGGAAACTTTAAACTGTTGGTCAATAATCCGCGTTTGTCGAAGCGTTTAAAATGACGGGCAATTCGAATTGCTCCAAAGGGAGTTTTGTTAAGACGAGTGTCGCATTGCGATCGAAGATCCGGGACATTCTTCTGACTCATGGTGATACTTTGAGACGATTCGATATCAAGCGACATTCACAGTCAGACAGCATGTCAAACCAAGTCTCCTAGTAACCAATATTCTGAGCCTGAGAACACTGGCCTTGTAAACGATGATCTTATGAAAAGAATTATTCGAGTCGCGGTATGGCTTTTTAATCTCCTTCCCCCTGCTGTATTCATGAGGAATCATTGCAGAACGTTTTTCCTGAAACACGCGAATGCGGAACAAATATTCACCAGAATTTATCGGGAAAGAAGCTGGCCGAGTGATAGCTCGCTTTCAGGTCCAGGGTCGGAGATTTGTCAAACCGAACGCATCATTAAGTCCTTACCGGAGATGATCCGTAGTTATGAAGTATCGACAATGCTCGATATTCCCTGCGGCGACTTTCACTGGATGAAGGAAGTTGACTTGAGTCAAGTTGATTATCTAGGTGCTGACATTGTCGAAGATTTGATCGCACGGAACGATCGGAAATATAGAGGAACTAACCGCCGATTCCGGAAATATGACGTGCTTAGCGATAAGCTACCACGAGTCGATTTAATTCTTTGCCGAGATTGTCTAGTGCATTTTTCAGAAAGGGATGTGTTTGCCGCGTTGCAGAATATCTGCGAGAGCCAGTCCGAATTTTTACTTGCGACCACCTTTCCCAATCGGCTGAAGAATGGGGAAATCAGGACAGGTCAATGGCGCGCAATCAATCTGGAAATTGCACCCTTTCAGCTTCCAACTCCAGTGACAATCATCAATGAAGGTTGCACCGAGGCCGACGGCACCTACAAAGACAAATCGTTAGGACTTTGGCGAATTGCAGATTTGAAAAGATGCCTGAAACCCGGCGTACTTAAACAACCTAAGGCATGATCCAAGCGGATTTTCACTTTTTAAATTATCTCTCGCTCAGGACAAACGTTCTTAGGGGTGTTAACGTAGGCAGCTGTAATATCATCAACTTATCGAACATCTTTCTCGTTCTAATTCTAATAAGACACCGCGGCGGAAGATTTACTCTCATTCGCATAGAATTGGATTGTCGACTTACTGATTCAGATCCGATTGGTTGGGGGTGACCAAAAACGCACCCAAAAGTTGTTCCGGTATTATGAGTGCAGGAACCAGGTACTTGGCTCCGAGTTGCTTCGCTTCTGAATCGCGGCGGAAGGAGCCAACAACGCTGTGAAATCGGCATTTCTGTAAGTCCACGCTGTGAACTGCGAAGCCAGTGATCGTTGCAGGTCAATCTAAATTCATCGCGCAAACCGTTCGCCTTGCAAGCTGCCTTCGGGAAGCGAACGAGAACCGCTGCATAAGCGAAGTCCTTCGACAGTTAATGACTAGTTGGACGAAGTTTTGGCGACGATAGGTATAGGTCTTTGGGTAGAAATTCGTCTGTGGTGTTGCATTGCAACGGGACGCATCACCAATGTGGTTTCTTCCTCATGAAGTAACCTTGAAATCTTCTTCACGCTAACTCCTTCTTCACCCGTCATTTGCTCGGCACGATTTGATCCTTGATAAAGATTCAAATTACAGTTCGCCAGAATAAAGCTCCCTTTAGTCGATTCATTACATGGGGCAGGGCTTGCGGTCAATGAAAGCGAATACCTGTTTCCATCAGCAAGTGAATCCAGCGTTGTGGAATGCCCACCACATCCCCCCAAAAAAATGCGACCATTTCATAACGTTCTTTCCATTCCTGACGCACACCGATCCGTCGACTCATTAGAGTTCGTGAACTGTTTTCTGCAAGTCATTGGCTCGCTGTAGGATACTCGCGTAGATTCGATCACCGAGCCCCTAAGCAGTCCAGTACCGAAAAGGATCGTAAACCGTTTGCTACTTCCCAAACTGTTAAGGCACGTCTGGTTACGGACTTTCTGTCTCGACTATTCAGTGAAACCCGTTGATGACTGGGTGATCGTTCAACCATTGGTGACGACCGCGACAGGATCGCTGCACAGACAGACAATTTCGGATTGCAACTCAATTCCAATCGCGTCAGATAATGAATTGAGATCAGGCATCCCCCGGTATCGTCTGTGGTAAAACGATCGAGAGAATGTCAGTCGTCATTCCGGTTTGAAAGTTCAGTTGCGCAACAGTTCCATGCTTCATCAAAAATACCCCCGTTGCCGAGAGTATGTCATCGAAAAGAGCTACAGCTGCGATCCGACCGCTTAACGCATCGTGAAGATTCCTAACTCAACTTTGATTGGATCATTTATGGATCGCAACTGGTGCGTATCCAAACCTCTTTGGATAGCGTTCAAATAACAAGAACCTACATGTTTGGCTGATGCAGGAATAACCGCTGGACGCTTTTGATCATCATACTCGCATTTGTGTGACTGCAGATTATTATGAGTGGCTGGATTTCGTTGGAATCAACTTAGATTCCATAATTTGATCATACACTTGGATCCGCAAGTGAAGGTACCCCGCTAGGGCATTTAAAGAAACGCGCAGGACAAGAAGGCAAAGCCCGTATGATTTATTACTTTGTCCCGAATCATGCCGAGGCAAGCTGGGGCATTGGGATGCTGTATCAGCATGTCGAGATGCTCAATCGCAACGGTACTGACGCGATGATTCTGCATGAAAAGAGACACCTCAAGCTGAGATGGATGACATCGAAGGTTCCGGCCATCTCAATAAAGCTTGGCAAGTTTCGTCCGCAGCCTAGAGATATTTTGGTTGTACCAGAGTTTTGCGCTGACAAACCGGAGTTTCGAGAACTCAATTGTCGGCGTATCGTTTTTGTGCAGGGTAGTTTTTTGATGATCAAGGGGATGCGTGAGGTAAATGATTACCAGACTCTAGGATATGAACATGCCCTAGTAACACAGCCTCATATGAAAATTATCGTTGAAAAACACTTTGACTTGAGCGCCAGCGTGATCCCCGCATTCGTTGCTCCGTATTTTTACCTCGACGCCGAAGGTATTCGGAAACAATGCCGGTCGAGACGGATAATCACGTACCCGAAGACAGGGTACCAGGATGCGGGATTTCCTGATTACGACATCGTTATGCGGTGTCTAAAACGCAAGCTTGAAAAAAACAAGGACCTCGCTAATTCGTGGTCCTTGGTCGAACTGAAAAACAAGACGCATCAAGAAGCTGCACACCTCATGAAAACTTCGGCATTCTTTGTCAATGTTAACAGCCTTGAGGGTTTTAATGTGACGGTTCCCGAGGCTATGGCTGGGGGATGTATCCCAATCTGCTACGAAGCATTTGGAGGAAGGGACTACCTTCGCCAAAATCATAATGCTTATGTGTTTCAGAACCATGATGCATATCCATTACTTGATAAGTTGCTCGAGTTGATCGAGCATTACGACCATAAGCAAGAAGAATTATTCGCGATTCGCCGCAATGCGTATGAAACGGCTTGCGAATACACGGCAGATCGCACCAAGCAACAACTCGTGAGCTTCTTCCAAGGTTTTGTTAACTAACGTCGAATCGGATCGATTATCCCAAAAAACAAAGTTTATTCTTTCAGAAAGCAATTCCAGCCGAGGTATCAACGTGCCCATAGTGATCCCTGATACGGAACTTCGTGACCCCACGTTGCTACGACAACATTATGAGCTTGAGAGAGCACTTGCTGATTGCCTTCGATCAGCATCCAAGCAAGAGCGGCGTGACCTCTATAGCGTGGTCTACGATGAGTACTTCAGCAAAGTTGGTGAATCGACACAAAGCACAGCATCTCGGCAGCAAATGGTTGACCTCGAGGCGCAGACGCTTGCACCTTTTCTCACCAAGAATTCTGTGTTCTTGGAAATTGGTGCCGGCGACTGTGCGTTGGCACTTCATGTAGCGGATGCCGTCAATCATGCCTACGCGATCGAAGCCTCTGAGAAAGTCGCACCTGCAGCAACAGTGCTGGAATCTTTTGAACTGATTTTGTCAGATTCCATTCCACTTCCGTTTAATGATAACAGTGTCGATGTTGCATACAGTTGCCATTTCTTAGAACACTTGCATCCAGAAGATGCGAAAGAACACGCCGCAGAAGTTCGCCGTATATTGCGTCCGGATGGAATTTATCTATGCGTTACCCCAAATCGACTTTGGGGCCCACACGATATCTCACGCTACTTTGACGAGATACCGACCGGTTTTCATCTTCGCGAGTACACGCATGCCGAACTATGTCAGCTTATGCTGGAAGTGGGTTTCGCCTCGACCAAGATCTGTCGAGGCGTGGGGAAATATTCTCGCTTTGTGTCTCCGTGGTGTTGCACGAATTTCGAATATCTTTTGGATCTTTTACCGCCTCGGATAAGGCGCCGGGTCATGAGCGTTGTTTCAGGACGTCGCCAACCGCCCCTACGAAAACTTGAGCAGGTTGTGGTACTAGGTAAAAAGTGAACCGTTACTGTCAAATTTCACGGAGATTTATTCAGGAGCTTCGGGGTGAACCAAGCATGAATTTCTTTGGCAATTCGTCTATGCATCTCTTTGGTGGGATGTCGATCATTTTCGCTGATGAAGTCCGGTTCCAATTCTGTCAGATCCAATACATTCATTCCTGTGCGGTAAATAGCGTCAATGAATTGCGGTGGCCACTGGGATTCGAGGAACTGTCTCGGCAGCAAAACCAAGACAAATTGGACTCCTTTTGCTTTAGTTTCGTTGTGCATCGTGGTAATCATCGCCTCGGTTAACGCCACTTCTTTTCTTCGCACTCCCAGCCCATCTTCAAGGCTTTCTGCAACCCCGGCGAGACCTTGGAATTCAAGCACTTCTTCGACAAGTTCGAAGTGAGGATGCTTGAATCCGTACTCGGCGACTCCTGATACCCAACTGCGCCGAAGATAGTTCCGATTGAAGTGATGTGGAATCATGACATAAATCACAGCTTCCGGTAACGATTGACTTTCCAACGCATCCCTAACGGTAAGCAAGGCGTGAGATGTTCCCCAACCGGTCACCGCCCGATTTTCAACACTCCATTGATTCCAGGCATCTTGTCCTAGAATCGCGGGAAAAGCTTCATGATCGTCAACTCCGTAACCAAATGTATGTGATCCCCCCACAAACAGGACCGTTTTTTGCTCACCCGTTTTTTGCGGCGTAATTCGTGCACGGTTTGCCCCAATCGTGTAAGTCACACAAAATTTTTGGGTTTGGTGAGTTCCCTTGGAATCTGCAATATGGTTGTAGCCATACCTTGGATCGCTTTCAAAGATTCCGATGTCAGTGGATTTCTCTGAGGGAAAATGCAATCCGGGTAGCCGTTTGCTGTAGTGAATAATTGCTAGCGGTTCGGCCGCATGGTCTTGAAAGTACTTGGTTGATAGAGCAATTTCCATCACGCTCGTGATCAACAACATAAGAATGCTGGTGAAGACGAATTTTTTTCGTTTGCTTAAAATCGCCGTCGGGCTTGGGCTTTTTTCTTTGCCATTTTTGGACGAGTTCATCTGACCTGTTTTGTTTTGACTTCGAATACTATTTTGTAAATTGGAAGGTCGTTAGTTCAGATCCAGCGCTATCGACCACCTGTAACACGTACTGGCCTGCATCAAGGTATTGCCATACCTCTTGTGGAAATCGCCACCGGTTCTCCTCTGTCTCATGCAAACGCATGGATACATTCTGATATCCCATCAGATCGCTAGCGATCTCGATCCACAGAGGTGCTTGGGCAACTTGATCCGGAAAAGTTAGCCCAACTACCGGTGGTCCCGCCTGAATTGGCAAACCCGCCTGCTGTCGTCGATCACTCCCCAGCCAGTGACCAACTCGTGTTGTCAAACGAAGAACCGTGGCAAACAAACGACCGTAGTGGAGTTTTTCAAACCGGTCACGAGATTCCGCATACCACTGGTGGACAAGCGGTTCTTGACTAGCGCTCTGGTTAAACAAATGCACCGCTTCGGCGCTCGGAACGTAGTAAGCCGGCAGGCCACGGCGTTTCAACCGCAGTAACCAATCCACCTCCTCGAAATACAGTTGAAATTGATCGTCAAATGGGCCAATGCAATTCCAGGCCTGCCGATTGATTGCGAGTAACGCACCGACTAGCTGATAACTTTTGATGGGCTGATCAGCAAGCCAGTGTTTCCTGTCGTGCTTGCGACGTTGCTCACGCACTCGATAGGCGAATCGAGGTCCCAAGACCGCCGTGCGCCGAAATATCTCGACACGCATGTTCTTGTCGGGAAGCGGCGACATCTGAAAGCGTTTCTCATGATCCCAATAGAATCGTGGACCGGCGGCTGCGGCGCCTTCGTTCAAGAGCGACACCAGCTTCCCGAGACAACCGGGTAACACTTTTACATCCGGATTCATTAAAATGAAATGTTCCGCATCTGTTTTTGAGACTCCGAGATTGACACCTCCGGCATATCCCAGATTCTTGTCTGCCCGAAAATATCGGACTGGTAGTTGGCGAATGATTTCGCGTTCTTCAACCGTGCTGCCATTGTCGATGACAATGATCTCGATATCAAAGGTTTGTGCCACAGCATCCGCTATTAAAGCTTGTACAGCTTGAACCAAAAGTTCGGGTGTGTGGTAATGGACGATAATGATCGCAAGATGCATTGGGTTCAAAACGCTTTCTCAATTTGCGGACAAATGGCAAGTGGTTGGTAAGCGTTCTGGTTTCAAAGATACATCCTTCCGGAATTCACTCTGGCCTGCAACGCAGTCTAAAGCACATCAGTGCATCGTTCGCTCAACGTATTGGGAGCAATGCTCAGTTTGAACCCTTTGCGTCGGGTTAACCTCCCAGGAGGTTTCATACTGATAGCGACGAAGATATGGATCGAAAATCGGCCGAAACAACTCAACATCTTGGGGTAAGAACCAATCTCTCCAGTTGCCGTAGCTTCTCGTCCTCGGTACGTGGGAATGCGCTTTATTCACGTTCGGACAGCCATTCACCGAGAGGCCCAGATAATCTGTCAGATGAGCGATTTTCTTGTCGATAAACGCCTCATACTTAAGACGAACATGCTCGCCTAACCCCTCCTCAAAAGCGAACAGCCACTCCATTTGGCGATTCATCTCGTCAAGAGTCTGCGTCAACGATTTTCCTGGTAGACATTCAAGCGTCTTCTCAAGGATGGTGACTAATGCGACGCTGCTTGAATCCGCTTCCTTTTGTTTCAGTAAATTTACAATCGTCGTTATCGCTTGTTGGTCGGCGTGTTGTTTCAAATGTTGACTAATCGAGAACAGGGTGCCGCTGATGAGCCAATCGCGGGGGTCGCGAATCAGGTAGACAATTTTGTCAAATGTCAAAAAACTCTCATAGTCAACAGCGTGTCCATTTTCCGGTGCACCAAGAATTACTTTGGCTAGCACTGGGAGATATCGATCACGCCGCCGGAACGTGTACTGTTGTTCCTCAAACAGTAGCCGTGACTTTGAAGGAAGTGCGTCTTTGATCGAATAGAACAGCATCGTTGTACCGGACTTGTACTGTCCAAAAATGGCGATTCGAAGAGGTGTTGCTTTGCGCAAGCCGATCATGGTGTCCCGTTCTTCTAATGTCTTGAACTTGTACCGAATAAACGTTCGAAGTGACCGCGAGCGAATCGATTGATCCTCCACAAAAGTGGATTGCGCAGGTAACGAGGTAGACTCTTGGTAGATGATATTCGAGACTGGTTGTCTTTCAACAATCGCCGGAGGTGCAAATTCTCTTCTTGCAGAGCATCGACGCGGCTTTGGGCCCAACGTCGCACCTCGTCCTTGGAACCAGTACGTTCATGTTTGTCAAAGATTCGACTCTTCCAATGCGGATAGTCGTACCCATGTTTGCCAAATATGCGGTATTCAGCGCTGATACCGGGCACGCGGTGGAAACAGCATTCTTGCGACATTCGTATCCATAAATCCCAGTCTTCAAGTGCGTCCAGCGATTCATCGAGAAAGCCAACCCGACTGAGCAAGTCACTGCTGAACATAGCGGTCATCATTGGAATGTAGTTTTCCGAACGTAACTGCTCAGGGTCAAAATCGATTCCCCAGAAGGGTGTTTTTTTTCCAGCCAACTCAAATTCATTTTGCTGCCAGCAATAGTGACCTTTTTCACAATCACTGTACGCAAAATGCTCTCCTGTGACCGTCAAGTACTCAGCAAGCTTTTCGACGTGGTTGCTCAATAACAGATCGTCATCATCAAGGAAATTAATGTAGGTTCCCTTCGCCTCACGTAGACCGATATTCGCCGCTGCAGAGCGTCCTTGGGAGGATTCAAGATTGAGCATACGGATCTTTAAGAATTTCTCAAATTCGGCAACCACCGGTCCTACATCGGGCCCGCCGTCATTAACCACAATCACTTCGATCGAGGGGTAGGTCTGCGTCGCAATGCTTGAGAGAGCATCCCGGAGCAAGGTTAGCCTGTTCTTTGTACGTACGATAATGGAAACCAATGGTTGTTCAGTTTCTTTCAATCTCGCTGTTGGGAATACTTGTTTCAAAACAAACATCTCCGGCGTATCTTGTTTGATACGCGCAGCATCACACACCAGAAATCCTTCCGCGTGTTGGCAGGAACCGGCGACTGTCAAAGCTCGATACCGATTGAGGCTCTCGACGAAATCAGTGTAGGGATAGTTATCTAGCTGGCTTACATACGCTTCACAGGCACGCTTTTTCTGTTCCATGACAGATGAGATGTCGACCAGCGTATTGATGCGAAAAGGTGAGTTGACTTCGTACCATGCAACCTGTGCAGAAATCTGTGTTTGCTGTAAAGCTCTCCAAAGAATGGCGGCTACAGATTGATGGTCAGGGTGAAATTCAATTGGAGAGCATGCGTAGATTAAACTCGGGCGATATGTATTCAGGAGCGTGGAGAGTCGATCAACAACTTCTGTCGTCAGTGCGCAGTTCCTGTCTGGGCATCGCCAAAACTCTAAATCATTTGTTCCTAGGATTTGACAAGCTTTCCGCGCTTCCGCCTCGCGTATTGCGATGTACGTTTCGCGGGAATGCTGGTCTTTCACATCACCCTGTCCGCCATCAGTCATCAGTACAACTTTTACCGGGTCCCCATTTTGACAGTGATGGATAATACTCCCGCCACACCCGAAAGTTTCATCATCCGCATGGGGAGCAAGGACCAGAGTCCGGTGACCAGAAAGCTGACTTGTATGGAATGGCACAAACCTACTTTCCTCAATATTGCACAGGCGAACAGGGCTATGGCTGAGTGCCTCGCCAGTTTTAGAAAATCGAAAATGCAATTCGTGCCGATGACCGTCAAAGAAGGTGGGCGAGAGAGGAAAACGGAATCCATGGTAGCCATGGCCATACCCTCTCTGCTGTAGGTCCCAGCGAAACAGATTCGGGAAAAATTCTTCAAGGATTTGGTTGTCCCTCACCACTAGAATCGAAACTGGATCGTTTGGTGCTTGCAGATTCACCGCCCATCCGCTGACGAACGAACGGCTGTAGAATTCAACTTCTCCGATGTGTGATGACTCTCGTTTCCCAATCATTGATATCGAACTTTAAATGAGGTCAGAATTGCCCATGGTGAGGTAAAGTTGCTGGATCAAACTAGGAGCATCAATGCGAGAGTCAAATGAACGAGCAACCAGTTGTAGATCCGACGGATGTTCTTCACGAACCCACCCTAGGTCGGCGAAAACGGCCTCTGCCTCAGCATCCCCTGAAAGCCACATTTCCATTCGGCTCGCCCCCATTAAACGAGCTGACGCCAAGCATTTGGATTGAAGCTCCCGTAACGCACCTACACTCACACCATCCCACACTAGGTCAACCCAATTTGCAGTCTTCTTGTTGGTCATGCGTAGAACCGCCCATGCGCATAAACTATCGCTTTCGGAAACACAAGCGTGAATGTATGGACTATTCGTGCAACCTAGGTAGCGTCTTGTCATCCAATCAGAGTCTCGGACGACAGACGTCGGATAACGTTCCGCGGCCCGCCGCCACAATCGATCAATTGCATCTAAATCAGGTGCTTCATTTGGCGGTTGCTTGCGGAACAGTAAACGCGGGCGTTCTACGGTGCGGCGCCAAAAGCCAATCGGAACTGGATCACCGTAGCCGAGCTTTAGCTGACCGAGTCGAAGCGCGCGACGACCGGGGAATCCATATAGCAATGGAAGATCCTTGGGGTTTCCGTAGGTATCAAAAAATGCGGTTACCAACTTTGAATACACGCGTCGCTGCGTTGCCCCATCCTGCCGAAGACAGTAGACGTCAACCGGCTGGCCAGCACGAAATTTCAAGTCACCCATTTGCATTGCGCTATGGATGACTGCGTACTGGGCGATGATGTTGTTATCCTCGTTCACTGCCACCAAGATCGAACATCCATCCTGTTCCGGTTGGAATTTTCGATGCCAATCGAGTAAAGGACGCTTCTGATTAAAGACACGATTGAAGTGCTGGTTGATCACCGACTCGTCACCCGGAGCATAGGCCCGCATACGAAATGGATTTGTCGGTATTGATAATGACATGGATATTGGATCCGGCTGTGAAATCTTCGCGTTTTCTTGCTTACTTGTGCAGCTGTAGTCCGACATGAATCATGCACCTCCACCATACTCACTCCAAAAGCGAATCCGCCTCCAAAAGCACATAGCCCGATACGTTGTCCTGCCTCAATGCGTGGTTCCAATTTTTGCAATGCGAGAAGGATACTGGTAGACGATGTGTTGCCAGTGTTCTCAATAGCGTCGATGACTCGCCAATCCTCAATTGGCAGACGTGATCGGAGCGTCTTTAAGATCCGTCCGTTGGCTTGGTGTGGTACAACCCAATCAAGGTTCTTGATTGAAATGCCAGCATCAAAACAAACCGCCTCCAACATCGCTGCCATTTTGCGAACAGCTTTACCAAACACCCTGTTACCCTGCATTTTGCCATATCCATGACCGGTAAAATGGGACTCGGAGCGCTGAACTACTATCAGCAGCAGCGGAGAGCAACGGACGCCGAAGTAAGCGTGTCAGGGCCGCCGCCTGCGGCGGATGATTTCGTTTGAACAAGCATTCAGCGTCATTTGACAAGATAGTGGCCGAAGCCGCGTCACCGAATAAGATGCACGTGTCGAAATCGTTACGGTTGACCACTCTGCCCGCCGGATTGGGAACGCCCGTGGTGTCAGCCGTGTTGCCGGGGGTGCCGATCCGAACAAACTCCATTGAAAACGAATTGGAGCCACTGCCGAAGGTGACCATCCCGGCAAATCCAATGGAATGGAACGACAGGAGGACGGCAACAAACGCCAAGGATGTGCTTCGAAACGATGTCATCAAGGTGTCTCACAGGGTTAAAATTACTTCACGGGGTGGAGTACCCTAAGCGAGGGGACGGCTTTCTCAACAACAAAAAACTTCGAATCACGGATTTTTTCGAGCAACGGGTTGCTGCTAGCCTTTGCCCACGTCGGAAATAAGGGGAAACGAATAGCCCCGTAGTAGATCTGCAAATGCGTCTACGACTAACCTCGGTTGGACCACCAACCCATACGAAGAAAATCGTTTCGGCGACATCGGTCGGCACACCTCCGCAGGTTGCGCGGAGGTGCCGGGGGAGCTTGTGAACAAACAGACACCAGTCAGGCTTGTTGGAATTTCCGTCGGGAGCATGGGCGCTCGCCGTCAAATCCGTCGTGCAGGGCCGTGAATGCGGTCGGCTGGGGCAGCCTCATGATCGCGTTGAACGCGAGTGGGTCTCGATGGGCGTAGTGCTGATACGTGACACCGCCGACCGAATGGCCGTGAATCTCTATCGACGATTCGGGCATGTGTTCGTCGTAGTACGTCGCCGCAGTCTTTCGGAGATCTTTCAACACCCAAAGTTTCTCTTCGCCGGTTTCCACATCCTGCTTCGGCTTGACGCCCGCCAGACCGCACAACAGCTGGAACTGTTTGTTAGGCCGTGAGGTGCCAACTGCGAAAACTGGCCCGTCGGGCTGGGGCGTTTCCGGCCGGATGCTCTTGAGGTGTGCGTGGACGACCCGGTTCATCGAACGATGGAATTGCTTCTGCGTTTTGACCCGCCGGTAATACATCCAGCCATAGCGACACTCCTTCCCCTGTCTGCTGGGTGGCTCGGGACGCCATGACACCTGACGCCAGAGCACCGGCTCGTGTAACCCTGCCGACTCGAGCACCGTTCCGGCTCGAACTATCGCGGAAACATTGCCGATGTCTACATGCATGGCACTTCGGCCGAGATGCTTGGCCCCCGTGCTCAGGAAACCTCATTTTTTGAAGTGTCAGAGCGTCGGCTGAGTTTTTTGACCACACGGGTTGTCGTGGTCGCTCAGGCTAATCGCAATTGGGTTCGGTCCCAATTCTAAACCGACAACAATCACCTTTGCTTTTTACTGATCGATTGCCCAAGCAGAACCAAATCAAACGTCGACTGAATCACTTTGCCTTGAAACGGACATTGCGGAACTGGACGCCTGAGTTGCCCCACGAGTAGAGTCCGACGGCGCCCGAAGCGAAGGTGAGATCCTGTACCTCGAATTCCTTTTCACCGTTCACGAATCCCGTGATCTGAGATCCGGAAAAGACGAACTTCACCGCGAACCATTTTCCTCTCTGGTATCCCTCGCCCTCTTCGGCCAGAACTTCGTAGCGTGCACCTTGTTTGATCGCGAGCGCCTGGAAGGGCCGTTGGGCATGTGTCGACCATAGGTAGTAGCTGTCAGGATCCTGATAGCGAAACACGACGCCCACTCCATCGTCGTCACTGGATTTGATTTCAAGCGACAGTTCGCCATCGGCAAAGGCCTCCGCGTTCTGCAGCAGGAACAGGCTCCCTGGGCGTTCAACATCCGCGGCGTTCTCCATCACGCGTGATCCGCCCACCATGACATTGGACGTCTGCTTGATCGTTCCGTTTTCAATCGACCATTCACTTGGCGGCTTCGCACCGGCCGCATCTTCAACCCGCCAATCCGCTTCGCCAAGGGGCAGCAAGTCGGGATCGATGACGAAGGACGCTTCCGCGACCGAACTGGGGCGTCCGTCCGGACTAAACACGCGTGCTCGAAGCA
>Ga0315320_10001381_pt1 | contig 20091 bp, 15 predicted proteins | sample M140m21515metaG_FD_203458 | JGI IMG/M metagenome (GOLD analysis project Ga0315320, IMG submission 203458) | Ammonia-oxidizing marine archaeal communities from Monterey Bay, California, United States - M1 40m 21515 | ecosystem: Environmental > Aquatic > Marine > Coastal | place: USA: California... | reverse complement strand
CTAACAAATGCAACATATATTGATGTGCTTAATATCAACGATTACACAAGTGGTGTTGATGTTACTATTACTGGTGGTACTAATGCAGCCACTCCTTTAACTGTAAACGCAACTACAATGGATGCTGGCGAAATACTAACTGGTAATTTTGCTGCTGCAACTGGTGGTGTTACAATGAATGCTGGTGCAGGTGCTGATATCCTTACAGGTGGTGCTTCTGCCGATACCATTTATGGTAACGCTGGAATTGATACTATTGATGGTAATGCAAATTCTGCAACTTTAGGTGCTGATGCTATTTATGGTGGTGCTGGTAATGATATCATCAATGTTTCTACTGGTGAATCTGAGTTCTCCAACTCTTCAACAACTGCCCTTGTAACAGATACTGTTGATGGTGGTGCAGGTACGGATACTTTAGCTTTCGCTACTGCAGCTACATTAACAAAAGCTGAGCTTGCTAATATTTCTAATATTGAAAAACTTACATTAGCAAACACATCTTCTATTACACTTAGTGATGATTTCCTTACTAACAATCCAGGTGTTGCAATCACATTGGCCGCTGGTACAATATCAGCCGGTGCTGGTACAACTGCTGATCCAACTCTTACAAAAGCTGTTTCTTATACTGCTGGTAATGGTGCTATCAAAGTGACTACTGGTACTGCAGACGATACATTTAATACTGCATCCGGTGCAGTATTTGATGTTTCTGATACAATTAATGGTGGTGCAGGTACTGATACAATTGCTATCTATAATGATGCAACCTTCGGTACAACTGATACTGCTGGTGATGCTGTAACTCTTGCACTTGATATTTATCATACTAATATTGAGAAAATTACTGTTGTTGACGTTGCTACTGATGATACTGCTGATGTTACAATCACTATTGCTGCTGCCTATACCGGTACTGCTTTAGAAATTGACGCATCTTCCTTAGATCAAAATGCATTATCAACTGCTAGTGAAGCTCTTGTTCTTACACAAAATTCTGCAGATACAGCTGTACTTACTGTAACAGGTGGTGCAGGTGCTGATATAATTGCTACAGGTGCTAAAGCGGATACCGTTACTGGTAATGGTGGAATTGATACAATTACAACTAACGCTGGTAATGATAGTATTTATGGTGGTGCAGGTAATGATATTATCACTCCTGGTGCTGGTCGTGACTATGCTGAAGGTGGTGATGGTAATGATGTTTTCGTTGTATCTGTTGATGCTGACTTCGAAGTATCAGGTGGTACTGAAACTTTAGATGGTGGTGCTGGTGTTGATACTCTTAGCTTTACAGAAGCTGGTGCTAGAGACATTAGTGCAGCTGAAATGGGTAGCGTTAAGAATATTGAGGCAATCTCTGTTGGTTCAGGTACAGGAAATGCTGCTACTGTTATTGGCCTTGGCGATGCTTTCTTTACTAATAATAACGGTGCCGTATCAGTTATATCTAATTCAACAGCTAATTCTGCTGCTACTACTAAAATTGATGGATCATCAGTTTCAAGTGGTAATATATCTTTAACTCTTAAAGGTAATACTACTGGAACGAATGATACCTTAATCGGTGGTGCTGGTGATGATACATTAATCATTGGTTATAAAGGCCTTGCTGCAGCTACTACTGTTGAGCTTGAAGCTGCTGATGTTTTCACAGGTAATGGTGGTAACGATACTATTGTTCTTGACACACAAGCTGATGGATCAACTGGTGGTGCAGGTGCTCATACGGTAACTATAGACTTTGATGCTGTAACTGGTGTTGAAAAACTTGAAGTTAAAGATGCTGATGGTGCTACTACTGCTGCTGATCTAGTAACAGTTAATTTAGCAGCAAGTGTTACTACTGCTAATGTACCAGCTGCTTTTGAAGTTGATGGTTCAGTTAAAACTGATGCTGATGATGATCTTATCTTCAATTATACAAATGCAACTACTGCGGATAACTCTGTTTTAACTACTGTATTTACTCTTACTGGTGGTGCAGGTGATGATACTCTATTTGGTGCTGCAGGTGCTGATATTATTACTTCTGGTTCTGGTGCTGACGTACTTCATGGTTTTGGTCAATCCGATATCATTGATGGTGGAGCAGGTGCTGACCTAATTGATGGTGGTGATGAAACTGCTTTAACTGGTGTTGGTGATAATCTAAGTGGTGGTTCAGGTGCTGATACAGTAAATGGTGGTGCTGGTGATGATACTATCTCTGGTGGTGACGGTGCTGATATTATTACTGGTGGTACTGGTGCTGATATTATTACTGGTGGTTCAGGCGCTGATGTATTTGAAATTGATACATGGGCAGAGTCTGGTGGTACTAATATTGATACCATTACAGATTTCACAACTGGTTCTGATGTAATTAAAATTACTGTTTCTGCCGCTCAAGTTGTAGCTGCTCTTGGTACTGCAACTGGTAGTTTCAATGTGTCTGACCTGGGTGATGTTTCTACATTCGCTGAAGTTGAGGCTATACTTACTGATACAGTTATGGGCCAAGCAGTTTATGTAACAGATACTAATCAACTTGTTATTGATGCTAACGGCGACGCTAATATCAATGCCTCTGACTTTAGAATCAATTTAACTGGTACAACTGCTTATGATGACGCTGATGTGGTTTACTATGTTACTGCCGATGGTGCTACAGCCCGTGCTTATACTCTAGGTGATGGCGCTGACTCATTCACAGGTGGTGCTGCAGCTGACACAATTACCGGTAATGGCGGTAATGATACTCTTAAGGGTGGTGCTGCTATTGATATTATTTCAGGTGGTGCTGGTAATGATACTATTGATGGTGAAGCCGGTGTCGATTTGATCACAGGTGGTGCTGGTAATGATATTATCACTCTGACTGGTGGTGAAGCTGATGTATGGACTGCTGCTGGTGTTACAGCTGCTGCTCCTTATGCAGGCACTAACAACGGTAGTGATACAGTGACATTCCTAGCGGGTTCTGGTGAAGCAGACTTTAACCTTGACGCTCTTAAATCTCTAGCGGGTGCTGGTGGTACAGATGATTGGCTAACAACAACTGCTGGTGTTGGTGCTGTTCTGACTGATATCGTAGCTGTTGATGGTAATGTTGCTTTAGCTAATAAAGTTATTGCCCTTGATAATACTGCAGCAACTACAACAGCGACAATATTAGCTAGTCAAATTCAAACATCAACGAATACTGATGATGAGTACTTATCGTTAGCTGATAATGGTGCTGGTGTGATTGTTCATGGTGATGCTGCTGGAGCTAATAGTAAAATTACAATCTGGTGGGTTGATAGTCTTATTGATGGAGACGGTACTGATGTTACTGCTGCTGATGTTCATCTATTGATTACTTCAGTTGGTAACATAGATCTTGATCTTATGCATGGTGCTCAGTTTATCGACTAAGCCTATAAGGATAGCTTAAAAAGAAGGGGAACTTAATGTTCCCCTTTTTTATGTGATGGAACAAAACTTATATACTGGACATTATTTAAAAGCCTTACAACAGAGCAAGGATAACGCTACGCTTAGAGGGGAGCCTGATCCTCATATTTCTTCTTTTTGTAAATTATTATTTACAGATTATGATCTTGAATCTTTAGGTAATCTAAGAAGATATGCTCTAGGATCTAAAGGTAAGTTCAGTATATTATCTTTTTATTATGTGATTTCTTCTGAATTTTTAAAAGAAAAACATAGTTTTTTGGATGTAAAAGATTTTAAATCTTTTTTAAACTTTAATGATAAATATTTTAAAGTTATTCATAAACAAGTTTTATCTTTTATAAAAAAACCTAATAAAAAATCAGTTGCTAAAATAATTAATACGGATGCACCCGAGGATTTAAAGTATTTTGTTATTGATTTATGTTTTAAATATTCTTCTTTAACACTTACAGAAAGTATTAAACTATTTCCAGAACTTGAAGATGTTTTTTCTATAGATGAAAATAATGAATTAATAATATCAAATGATCAGACTATGGAAGTTAGTATAAATAGGGGTATCTTAATACAATCTTTTATTTCTAAATTTCATTCAGATATTAATAGCTCTTCACTTCTATTAATTTTAAAATCATTGATTGAAAATCAATGCTATAATTTGCATTTGCTTAATTTATTTCTTCGCTTAACTTTACCATCAAATCATTTCCCTGGAAATTATTTAGACATACTAAAAGATCTTGAGCTTATTGATGATAAACATCGTATGGCCATTCTGCATTTTATACAAACTAATTACCTATTAATTAATGATTATAATTCTATTGAAGCTACCATTCCAAATGAAATTACAGATGAAATAAGAGACGCAGGTCGATTTCCTTTTAATCTTGATGACAATAATGATCAACCTTATCAAAATCTTAATTTACATAAAAATGCCCGTGTATATTTAAATAGTATTTTTTCATTGAGCTATTATAGGAATAAGAATAGTAATTTTTATTCTAGTGATGCTGAAATAAAAAAATTATGTGTAATTGGAGGAGCTCATGCACTCTCTTGGAGTAATATTTCAAATCCTTCAATAAATATAGATGTAAAGTTCTTATATACGGATTTTTTTGATTTAACTAATAACAAATATGATTTTAGTTTAATTGATTATAGTAGCATTGCGTCCATTCAAAAAGTATTTGTACCTGATGCTTTCTTTTTTTTACATAATTTGGAAAATCAAAATAATGTTACAGATAAAACTATGCTCAATACTCAAGAATATCTTACTGATTTGATAAGTGAATTGAAAATAAACCTTGGAGAGGATCTCACAATTATTACAATACCAGCACCGAGTGAAAAAACTTTCAGTAGTTTTGATAGTGATCTAATTCCTGAGTATATAAATGCTATTAATGAAGCAATACTTTCTAATGATACTGGTGTAAAATTTTTTGATATTAATAAGTATATTAGAACCTCTAATCTTTTTACTGAAGACTCAAATCTTATTAATAATTATTTTGTAAAACCTGAATTTATAGTTAAATTAATTGAAAAAGACTTACTGTCTTAATATTTATATATAATGGAAAATGAATTAAACAATTATTTATGGGCGATTTATTACGAAAGTGAGGCCTATTCTGTCTCGGGCGAGAGAATAATGGGAAGACAAGCTGCTGGAAATTCTCTTTTAAAAGCCTTTGCAAGAAGTGATTTAGACTCCGTAGCTGTATATACAAAAAATGAAAATCAATTTCATAACTTTAAAGATACTTTCTCTAATCTTTTACCACCTAAGAAATCAAAAAAACTTTCTCATATTCCCTGGAGCTCTCCTCAGCTTAGCGGCAAGTTTGGCGGTATTTATTATCCAGCTCCTGATATTTCAAAGTTGGCAAGTCAGAGATTTTTTTATGGACATAATAATTATAGTATTATTGGTGTAACTCATACTACGGCATCTGAAAATGTTATTAATTCGCTTGTAGAGTGCTATACATCACCCCTTATGGAATGGGATAGTATTATATGTACTTCTAAATCAGTAAAAAATTCATTTGTTTCTCTATATGATCAATATCACGATATTCTTTCTAGTAAATTAGGGGCTTCAAAAAAACCTAATTTTTCATTACCTGTAATTCCTCTTGGGGTTCACTTTGATGACTATGAACAAAGCACTTCGAGTAAGTCAGAGTATAGAAAATCCTTAGGAATTAAAGAAAATGATATTGTCTTGTTATTTTTAGGTCGGCTAAGCTTTCATGCTAAAGCACATTACCTACCTATGTACATTGCCTTAGAGGAGGTTGCTAAAAAACTTCCAAATAATGTAAATCTTCATTTATTGCAGACGGGTTGGTTTCCTAACGATTTCGTAAAAAATTTATATGAAGATGACGCAAAAAATATATCACCATCAGTAATCTGCCATTTTCTTGATGGTAGAGTTGAGAGTGAAAAGAAAAAATCATATTTAGTTTCAGATATTTTTATTTCATTAGTTGATAATTTTCAGGAAACATTTGGTTTAACACCCTTGGAAGGTATGGCTTCAGGTCTACCTGCTGTTGTAAGCGATTGGAATGGTTATAAAGATACCGTTAGGGATAATGTTGATGGTTTTAGAATTAGGACAACAACAATGGAGCCTGGTTATGGATATGTAAACGCCCTTAGACATAATTTAACAATTGATACATATGATCATTATATTGGCAGAACTAGCCAGACTGTTTCCGTTGATATTAAAGAGGCAATTGAAAAGATTTTTATCTTAGCCAGCAATAAGGAATTAAGGATTAAGATGGGTATACAAGCAAGGGAAAGGGCTAAAGAATTTGATTGGTTAAAAATTCTCGAACTGTATAAACATTTGAAAGTCGAGCTAGATGAAAAGAGAGAATTATCTAAAAAAGACTCCAAAACTACATTTCTTCCACCAATTAATATACAGGATCAATATACTTTTTTTAATGACTATCCAACAGACCATATTGGATTGAATAGTATGGTTAAAGTATTGGATAATATTAATAATATAAATATTAGAGAGTTTTCAAATCTTAAGAGTGTAAATTTTGTTTCCAATATAGTTCCAGACTTGGATGATATTAATTTAGTTTATGACTATATTGTAAAAAATAATTCTTGCTCTATTTTAGAATTATTAAATACTTTAAATGTTACAAAGGAGATGGTCTTTAGGATAGTTCTTTGGCTTGCTAAATATGGTTATCTACAAATAGAGAATTTCAATAATGAAAAATAATGAGAAAATACTTTTTGTTCATCAAAATTTTCCTGCTCAATACAAGCACATTGCTAAAAAGCTCGTTGAGAGTAATTATGAAGTTCATAGCTTATCACTGAAAGCTTTTGAGCAGGATTCTCGTATAAAGAGTCATATCTATACAATTAATAAAAATACGTCTGCTAATATTAATGAATGGGCTGTAGAGTTTGAAACTAAAATGATTAGAGCCGAGGCAGCAGCAAAAAAAGCTAAGAGTATAAGAGATTCTGGATTTTATCCTGATTTATTAATGATTCATCCTGGTTGGGGAGAACATTTCTTCTTAAAGGAAATATGGCCTGAGGCAAAAGTTATTACATATGCAGAATTCTATTATAAGACTTCTGATTGTGACATAGACTTTGATATAGAGTTTATAGAGAACATTCTAAAAAAAGAATTTAAATCTTATCACGAATATAATAAGTTTAAACTCACTGCAAGAAATGCGGCATATACACATTCTTACTTGAATAGTGATTATTTAGTGTGTCCTACTCATTTCCAAAAAAATGTTTTACCTGAGATTATTCAAAAAAATGTGAATGTAATTCATGATGGAATTGATACAAATTTTTTAAAGCCTAATAAAAATGTTAAAATTAAAATTCGTGAAAAAAATTTCACCGTAAATGATAAGGTTATCACCTATATAAGCCGTTCATTAGATCCATACAGAGGGTTTCATATATTTATGCAATCTTTACCAGAAATACTTAAGAATAATCCTGATGCAAGTGTAATTATAGTTGGCGATGAAACTCGTCATGGATATGGCGCACCTCACCCTGATGGCATAAGATTTAAAGAGCTCTATTATTCAAAAATAAAAGAAAAGGTTGATTTGGATCGTATTTATTTCGTCGGTAGCGTTCCTTATGATATTTTTATAAAAATAATTCAGCTTACTACCGTTCATATTTATTTAACATATCCCTTTGTTTTGTCTTGGTCTTTGTTAGAGGCTATGAGTTGTGGTGCTTTGGTAATTGGGTCTAATACAGATCCCGTTAAAGAGGTTATTAAAAATAAAGAGAATGGTCTTCTTGTTGATTTTTTTGACCATGAATTGCTAGCAAAACTAGTCACTAAAGTTTTAAAAGATAGTAATAAATTCAATGATATAAGGAATAATGCAAGAAATACAATTATTGAGAACTATGATTTAGAAACAATATGCCTACCTAAGCATTTAGAATTGATAAAGGAGGTTCTAAATGAAGATCGACGAAGTTAGCCAAGATGTTTTACTAATCAATTTAGACGTTTATGAGGATAGTAGGGGGTTTTTTCTAGAATCATATAATAAAATGAGTTTAAAGAAACATAATATCAATATTGATTTTTTGCAGGACAATACTTCTTTTTCGAAAAATAAAAATACTATAAGAGGGCTTCATTTCCAAAGAGAACCGTTTAGCCAGTCTAAGCTTATTTCAGTATTAAAAGGGTCGATATTTGATGTATTTATAGACGTAAGGCCAGATTCAGACAATTTTGGTATATACAAATCAATAATACTTGATCATCCAGGCAAGGCTTTGCTCATTCCTAAGGGTTTTATTCATGGATTTTGTACCTTAGAGGATAATACAATAGTAAATTATAAAGTTGATAATGAATATAATATAAATAGTGAAACTGGAGTAATTTGGAATGATTGTAGTTTGGATATAAGTTGGCCTCTTGATGGAGATTTACCTACAGTCTCAAAAAAGGATGAAAATCTTTTAAGTTGGAATTCATTTAAGGATGATTTAAAAAAAAATGGTTAAAAATTTTTTAGTTACAGGTGGGTCTGGGTTTATTGGATCAGAGGCTATAAGAACATTACTAGACCGAGGTTTCAATGTTTATAATATGGATAAATTGACATATGCATCTTCTCAAGAATCATTGGAAAATTGCAATAGTAAAAATTATGATTTTTATCATGGTGATATAACAAACCCCCATGATGTAAGTCTAGTTATAGATCTTTCTCAACCAAATTATATTTTAAACTTTGCAGCAGAATCACATGTTGATAGATCTATTGATGAGCCTGATGACTTTATAAACACAAATATTATTGGAACCTATAATTTACTTAAGTATTCTCTTAAATTTTTTGAAAAGTTAAAACTTGAAGAGAAAAAGAATTTTAAGTTTATCCACATTTCCACTGATGAGGTATATGGATCATTGGACTTTAATGATGATCCATCTACAGAGACATCAACCTTTAGACCAAATAGTCCTTATTCTGCATCAAAAGCCTCTTCGGATATGTTGGTTAGATCTTGGTATAAAACATATAAACTTCCTATTAATATTACACATAGCTCAAATAATTATGGACCTTGGCAATTTCCTGAGAAGTTAATTCCTCTAACAGTTGGTAATGCTCTAAGTTGCCGTCCTATAGAAGTTTATGGTGATGGAAAAAATATAAGAGATTGGATTTTTGTTAAAGATAATGTTGATGCGATTATTGAGGTGGCTCTTAAAGGAAAAATAGGTGAGACATATAATATTGGCGGTAACAACGAGGTTTCTAATATTGATATAGTTAATAAAATTTGTTCGCTTTTAGATTCAATTTTACCCCTTAATAATTCTAATTACTCTGATTTAATTACTTTTGTTGATGATAGACCTGGGCATGATAGAAGATATAGCCTTGATACAGCTAAAATTTTAAAAGATACAGCATGGTCACCCCGTACACCTATAGACGCGGGTTTAGAAATTTCTATAAAGTGGATGCTTGATAATAAAGATTGGCTTCTAAAGAAGTCAAAAAATCATTCAAGAATTGGTCTTAAAAATAAATAAAATGAAAATACTTATTTCAGGAGAAAACAGTCAACTAGGTAATGAATTTAAGAAACTAATTACAAATCAGACCGAGCATAATTTTTTTTTCACAAACTCCAAAACAATGGATTTAATGAATAAAAATTCAATTGAAAAGACAATTTTGGAAGTAATGCCGGACATCATAGTAAACTTTTCTGGATATACAAATGTTGACGGTGCTGAGGATAATAAGGATGATGCTTTTAGTATAAACGAGATAGCCCCAGGATTAATTTCAAAAATTTCAAGTTCTATCGGTGCAAATTTTATTCATATATCAACAGACTATGTCTTTGGGGGTCAGGATAAGGGGCCTTACAACACAGAAGCATTAGCAGATCCAATTAATATATATGGTAATTCCAAGCTGAATGGAGAAGTTTCGGTTCTTAAAAATTGTCCTAAATCAATTATTATTAGAACTTCATCGATATTTAGCGTTTATAATGATAATTTTGTTAAAACAATAACTAATAAATTAATAAATAACGAATCTATAAATGTAGTAGATAATCAAAAGATAAATATAACTTATGCAAAAGATTTATCAGAGGCTATTCTAACCCTGATTATTTTTAATAAACTTGAATATATTTTTGAGAATAATCCTAAAAGAATTATTAATTATACAAATACTGGTTATACGTCTTGGTATGAGGTTGCTTGTCATATAAAGAGTTGTCTAAGTGGCGATTTAGGTGAAGTTTTAGCCATAAATTCAAAAGAATGGAGCTCAAGAGCAAAAAGACCAAATGATTCAAGGCTTATGATTGACTATGGTCTTTTTAAATTTTTAAATATAGAATTATTTGATTGGAAAAATAGAGTTTCTGGTGTTGTAGGTGAACTAATTTCAAATAGGAATTAAAATGACTAATGTTAAAGGGATTATTCTTGCGGGAGGTAATGGAACTCGCCTTAAGCCAATGACTGATATAATCTCAAAGCAACTTTTGCCAGTCTATAATAAACCAATGATTTTTTATCCACTTTCCTTATTAATACATTCTGAAATCAAGGAAATATTAATTATTACCAAACCTGAAGAGCAAAATAGTTTTAAGAAAATTATTGGTAATGGATCAAAGTGGGGAGTAAAAATTGATTATTTAACTCAAGAAAAAGCATCGGGAATAGCCCAAGCTTTAATAATAGCTAAAAGTTGGTTAAAAAATTCACCTTCGCTTTTAATTTTGGGAGATAATTTATTTTTTGGATTAGGGTTGAGGGATTTAGTAAAAAAATCAATAAAGAAGAAAAAAGGTTCAACAATTTTTGGCTATCAAGTTTCCGACCCACAAAGATATGGTGTAGTGAGTTTTGATAAAAATAAAAATATTAAATCAATAATTGAAAAACCAAAAAATCCCAAATCTAATTGGGCTGTTACAGGGTTATACTTTTATGATAAAGATGCTCCAAAAATTGCAGAAAAACTTAAGCCATCAAAAAGAGGTGAGCTAGAAATAACCGATCTTAATAATGCATATTTAAAAACTGGTCTATTGGAAATTAATCTTTTAGGAAAAGGCTTTGCTTGGCTTGATACAGGCACACCAGATTCACTTTTAGAGGCGTCAAATTTTGTTAAAATTATCGAATCTCGCCAAGGGTTATTAGTTGGAGATCCTGCTTCGGACTAAGTAAGATGCTAGTCTCGAAGAGCTGTTTTAGATAATTTGCTAATTGGATTAATTATATAACTCAGAATTGTCCTTTCTTGACCTATTATTGAAACATCAACTTGCATACCAGACTGTAGGCTTACTTTTTTTGAATTATTTTGTCTATTTAAATCAATTTCTATGATGATTTCATAGTATTCTAATTTTCCATCATCAGATCTAGTAGTTGTTGGTGCAACTTTTTTAACAATTCCGTCGAATTGACCAAAAATAGCCATATCATATGCATTAAAAGCTAATTTTGATTTTAAGCCTGGTATTACATAGGCTATATCTTTTGGCAGAACATTTGCCAAGACTTGAAGTTTATCATCGTAAGGAACAATATTTGCAATTTGTTCTCCGTTTTGTACAACTTGGTCAACATTGATTACATTAACTTGGCTGATAGTACCTTTAACTGGAGAGATTATTTTTGAAAATCCATAGTTTATTTTTGCAGACTGAAAGCTTTTTTCTGCTTCATAAAATCTTAACCTTTCATCTATAAGTCGAACCTCAGCCTCAGAGCCTCTGTTAACAAGATCCTCTATTAATTGAACTTTTCTCTCTAAAGCATCTCGAGTTGCTTTAGCTAAATCATAATTTTTTTTTGCCATTTCATGGTTAATTAAGAAAAGAATCTGTCCTTTTTCAACTTCATCAGACATTTTGATATTTATTTTTTCAACAACACCATTAACTCTGCTTTGTACTGTGTGAACCTTTGAAACAGGAACTACGGTTCCAGAAGCCCTTACCACTTGATCAACAGAAGCTACACTTGACCAGATTAGAAAGATTATAAAAAATGCGGCTATAAACCAAAACAAAAAATAAGAACCTTTGTTTAAACTAAAATTTGTAATTGCTAAAGACTCTACAAGTCCCTCAAGTTTATCTCTACTAAACATTGATTTTATTGGGGTTATAATTTTTACGAGGTATAATTTAATTTTTTTCATATCAATTCTTCTGCTGCTGAATTATTTCACTTGTTGGACCTATTCTGGATATTTGACCATTTACTAATATCGCTACTTTATCTGTATTAATTAGATGCTGGATTCTGTGAGTTGATATTATTATTGTTGGATTATGCTCTAGGTTAAAAATATTTTTTACAATCTTTTCCTCAGTTTCTGTATCCATTGAGCTAGTAGGCTCATCAAGTATTAGAATTTTTGGTTTTCTTATAAAAGCTCTTGCAAGCGCAATTGATTGTCTTTGACCCCCCGATAAATTCATACCACCTTCTATTAATTGATAATTATATCCACCTGGCAATTTAGCAATGAATTCATGACAACATGCTAAATTAGCGGCCTCAACAATACTTTCTTCTGAAACATTTTCTAAACCTGAGGTAATATTATCATAAATAGACCCTGTAAACAGCTGAATATTTTGCGAACAATATCCAATATTTTCCCTTAGTGATTGTGATGGGATGTTAACGATATCATAGTCAGATAAAAAAACTGTACCTGAGTTTGGAAGAATATAGCCTATTATATTTTTTAATAGAGAGGTTTTGCCGCTTCCCACTGATCCCACTAAGCCAAGTTTCTCACCACTTTTTAAGTTAAAATTAATTTTATTTAGAATCTTCGATTCTTCAATTGCATAATCAAGATCATTGACCTGAATTGAACCTTTATTAATTACAACAGCCTTTTGGTCATTTGTTAGCTCATCTCTTGAAACGTCAGTCATTAGTTTATTTATATTTTTATAAGCAATTAATGTACTATTAAGCTTAGTCAGCAGCTGTCCTATTTGAACCAATGGTGACAGTATTCTTCCTGAAAGTATTACACACGCTATCAGTGCTCCTGTTGTTATTGACTGTGACGCAACTAAAAAAACCCCAACAACAACTATACCAGAGGAGCTAATTTGAAGAGCGCTTTGAGAGAAAGTAGTTGCTATATTATTAACCGTTCTTGCTTTAATCAAAGATTTTGAAGATTCGTCAATGGTTTCTTCCCACCTTTTTTGCAAAAATCCGCCGCCAGCAACCGTTCTTACAGCTTCAATATTATTTAGTAATTCAAGTATAGTCCCCATTTTACCTTTCTGATGTCCCGATGTCTGTGTACTGTATTTTTTAACTAAAGGTTGAACGGATGCGGCTACCAATATAACTAAAGGAACAATTGCAAGAGGTACTAATGCTACTTTTCCTCCAATTAATGCTATTACACCTATAAAAAGTAGCATAAAGGGTGTATCAATAATGAAAACTAGTGATGCTGATGAAAAGAAGTCTCTTACACCTTCAAATTCTCTAATAGATGTGGCCACAACAGCTGGCGAACCCAACACTTGGTTATCATGGCTAATTATTTTTTTAAACATCTTGTCACTAACAACTTGATCTAATTGAGATCCTGCTAGGTCTGTAAAATATGATCTCAATAGTTTTAAAATAAAATCAAAAATAATAACTATGGCTACGCCTATTGTAAGTGCCAAAAGTGAGTCTAGAGCATTATTTGGTAAAACTCTGTCATATACTGTCATTATGTAGAACGCAGATACTAGTTGAAAAATATTAATAAGGACTGAAGCAAAAAGGACTTGAATATAGGTTCCTCGATTTGCATATATAGTTCCCCAGAACCAATGATCTTTTAGATCAGTCTTTTTTTCAATGTTTTCCATTTTATTAGTAGTTTATCCTAAAATTATTATTAAGTTGTTGATTTTGATGCAGCAGCGATAGGTATAATTCTAGAATTAACGCCTCATTACTCAACAAAGTTTGTAATTGAGAAATTTCATTTATCATAACCTCAGCTAATGCATTAACAGCGAAACCACTCAGTTCCAATCTATCTTGAATAGTTTTTCTTTGATTTAATGTTGTATTAAACCCATTTAAAAAAATTGGTTTATTATTGATTGAGTTAGTAAACTCACTAAATAAAGATGATTCTTTAATATTATCTTCCTTCTCGGCTATATTTACAGCATTCCTTGACCCTTCAGCCGCAGCTTTAGCAGAGTTTATTTTTGCCACACCTCTACCAAAATTAAAGATAGGTACTGAAAGATATAGCCCACCTCGGATGTCATCTTCATTAGAGTCATCATCAATATCATACTTTGTATATTGAGCTCTTATACCCATTTGGGGTCTAAACTCACTTTTAACAGAAGTTATATTTTCTAATTTTTCACTATAAGTAAATTGAGCACTATCAACATCATATGATTTTTTACCTTTCTTAATTAATTCCTCATTGATCGAAAAACTAGGAAAAGCCAAGTTTTTAAAATCTTTTTTATAGAAGAAAGAAAATTCATTATTATACTTTTCTGAAGAACTTTTTAGCTGAAAAACAAGAGTTTCAATTCTGTTATATCTAACCGAAAATAATGCAAACTCAACAGGATCCATTACACCAGCATCTACTCTATCCTTAACCTTCTGTTTAAAGGGTCTTAAAATATCAAGAAGATTGCTTGCATAATTAAATAAAAAAGAACCATTTACCGAACTTAAGTATATTTGATTAGCATCCAAGATTAGTTTTGAAAGTGTATTCTGTTTTTGAGTTGCTGAATTTTTTGCCTTACTGTTTGCCCCTCTAATTGCTGCGTTTATTTGTCCACCAGTGTATAAAGGTTGCCTTATTTCAACAGTGGCGTCAAAACTATCATCCCTTCTTTTTCTAACCGATTGATTATCGGTAATATCTCTTTCAATACTCTCATCATTTACAATATTACCAGTAATGGAGGGGAATCTTCCTCTTTTAGCATATTTAAGGTTAAATCCTTGCTCTGCAGATAAAGACACAGCATACTTAAATTCTGGTTGATCAAAGATACTTGTTCTAATAAAATCAATATAGCTATCTTCATCAATTAAAAGATTTATTTCTTTTATTTTTGTATATGTAGTATTTGCACTTAGAGAATTACCTAAAAGCGCAAATAAAATTAGAAGTGTTAAATATGTGTATTTCTTTTTCATAAGCATATAAAATTTAAAAACTAGAAAATCTCCTGAAAGTTTATTCAGATTTATTTTTTCTTGTTATCTTTCTTTTTATTAGATTTTTTGTCATCTGATTCTGGTGAACTACCAGCTTCCTTGAGCTTTTCCTCTATAGCTTTTGAGGCGTTTGCTAGGCCATTAATTATAACACTAACACTTGCACCTGGAATCTCGAGTATTCCAGCCTCTCTAACCTTTCCTTCTGGGTCAACTGAAGTGCACTGAACTCTAAGTATTCCATTTACAAAAGTAACATTACCTAAATTTTCTATTAACATTTTTTTACTCCCAATTTGATTATAGTTTTACATATGGCTATTATAAAATATATTTCAACCATATATGAATTTAAATAAATATTCATTGTTTTATATTTGAGTTTGTTTTAATTAGCTAACCTTTAAAGATAATATATTTATTTAAATTTTTTGACTATTCTGGAGATATTTTTGAAACAAAAAATGAAATTTTTACATATTGGATGTGGTCCAAAAAGAAAAGATAGGACTACAAGTGTATTTAATACAGATGCTTGGGAAGAGGTAACATTCGACATAGATTCAGAGTGTAATCCTGATGTTATTGGCTCTATGACAGATTTAAGTATGATTGAGAGTAACTCTTTTGATGCGGTATATTCTAGTCATAATATTGAGCATCTATATATGCATGAAGCCAATAAAGCTGTTAAGGAATTTAAAAGAGTTTTGAAGCATGATGGATATGTAATGATAGTTTGTCCAGATATTATCTCCACATGTGAGGCTATAATAGAAAAGGGACCTATGGAACCATTATATTATTTAAGGAATAATCAGAATGAATTAGACAAGAATATTTTTGTTGCAGGTATTGATATTTTATATGGTTGGAGGCCTCCTATTCAGCAAGGAAATCATTATATGGCCCATAAGTTTGCCTATTCAGAAAAGTCTCTAACATCTCTTTTTCTTGATGCAGGCTTTAAAAAAGTAGCCTCTACTTCAAGAAAATCATATTACGATATCAACCTAATTGCATTTAAGGATTCTAGTCCAGAAAACGATTACATGGAAAATTTACTTAAAGATCATATTTCTTAAAATTTATGGTGGGCGCGGCTGGGTTTGAACCAGCGACCCCTACGATGTCACCGTAGTGCTCTACCGCTGAGCTACGCGCCCTCATTAAAAATGAATTCATTAAAATTAATAAAATTAAGTATACATATATATGATAAGCATTAGTTTAAGGAAAGAAAATAAAATTAGATGCAAAGTTTTTATTTAAATAAATTTAATTTTGTAAATAGGGATTTGTAATGGATATTAAAGATAAAAATTTTCAAAATACTCTAGCCAATGCTAATCCAAATATCTCAATAACGTTAAATAAAAAAGGTGTTTCAAAAAATCCAATAAGCAAAGAAGGTGTTATATCAAAAGATGAAAAAAGCGATTTAGAGTCATTAATTGAGCTTTATAATCAAAAAAATTTTGATGATCTTTTAGAGAAAAGTAACGCCTTTGTATTAAAATATCCAAATAATACTGATGGGCTGAATGCCAATGCTTTAGCTCACAAAAATCAAAAAGAGTTTAAAAAAGCACTAAAAATCTTTGATAAAATTATAAATATTAATCCAAAGATAGATTATGTTTATCAAAATATGGCGAATATTTTTTTTGATTTAGGGAATATGACTAGTGCTATAGAATATCAAAAGAAAGCATTGGAGCTTAATCCAAAAAATATTCGATCTATGAATGGATTAGGTTTAGCTTTATCAAATTCTGGTGATGATATTGCGGCAATAGGTTATTATAAAAGGGCTTTAGAGATTAACTCAAATGATAGCGAAACAAATTACAATATAGCTACAAGTTATAGAAAAATTGAAAAATATAAAGAAGCATCCCTGCATTATTCAAGGTCAGATAATAAAAAAAGTAAAAGTTTTCAGTTGGAGTGTATGTATTTAGCTGGAGATGTTGTTTTAGATGATTTTTATTCTTTATTAGAAATTTTAGGGCGAGATGAAAATCTTTTTCCTATAGCTGCTAGCGTTAGTGCTCATGCGGCAGTCAGATATTCAATGCCTGACCCATACCCCTTTTGCAAGGAACCTTTTGGTTTTATCAAAAAATTCAATCTTTATGATCATAAAGATTTTAATGATAATTTAATAAATAGGTTTCTTGAGGATGTAGGTAACTCTAATATTTCTCAAAGAGGTCAATCTTTATTAAAAAATGGCCTACAAACATCTGGAAACTTATTTCTTTTAGAGCATGAATCCGTTAAACATATGGTTGGCATAATAGAAAGTAAGCTTGCTGAATACCGAAGTTTTTATCAAAATAGAAACGATGGGTTAGTTAAAAATTGGCCGAAGAAATATCGTTTATTTGGCTGGCTGATTCAAATTAAAAGTGGTGGAAGCCTATCATCTCATATGCATAATGAAGGCTGGTTAAGCTCTAGTATATATTTAAAAAGACCAAATAAGAAAAAGGAACATGATGGCGATATTGCTTTTTGTTTAGATGGAGGAAATTTTCCTGAAATACATCAACTACAAAGCGAAAAAGAAATAATTGATATAAGTAAAGGAGATATGGTTTCATTCCCTTCATCATTATTTCATTCTACAGTGCCCTTTAGCTCAGATGAAGATAGGGTAACTCTCGCATTTGATGTAATTCCATCAGAATAGTTATTCAAGGAAATCATCAATTTCATCCCATAAAATTTTGCGATACTGATTTTGCTCCATAAATATCTCGTGCTCAGTATTGTTAAATTTTATCACTTTGCTATTTTTTAATCTTTTACCCATATCACCAATTTTCTTTTCATCAACTACACGATCCTTTTGATTGTTAATAATTAAGATCTTTAAATCTATTTGCTCAGCCCACTTTTTTTTCCTAATAGCTTTAAATCTTTTATTAACCGCTTTCGCAAATGCATTTGTAACACCCCATAGCCTTATGTTGGGACACTTTCTAACTAATTCGATAGTTCTTTTATATCTGACTGGGTCTGTGGTTAAATCATTAACTTCAAAAGGAGTTTCTTTTCCCATATTTGGCTTAGAGCCAATTAAATAATCTTGTTCATTGGAAAAAATATTCATAATTGATGATAAAGCCATTAATAGTTTTTCATTTTTAAAGCCTAGCATTGGTGCAGATAAGATACCCTTTGAAAATATAGTGGGGTGGTTATGAAATGCAGATAACATTAAACAGCCTCCCATTGAATGCCCTATACCAATTAGTGGTTTAGGGAAATTACTTTCAATTATTTTATCTAATATATATTTGAGGTCTTTATCATGTCTTTCAAAATCTTTTATATAAGATTTATGAATATCCTCAATTTGATGATCGGACATTCCCTGACCGCGCCAATCAAAGGCAATAACAGAATAATTTCTATCTAAAAATTCTTGAATAGTTTCGTAGTATTTTTCAATAAACTCATTATGTCCTTGTTGGAGTAAAATAGTTCCTTTGCTATTTTCTTTATGTCCCAACCAATGGCATACTCTTATTCTTACACCATCATCCATTGGAACAAAATATGCATTAATTTTTTCTGGAGCTTTATAATCCTTTAGTTCTAAATAAGGAGCTTTTTCGAATTTTGAAGGCTTAAACTCTTCCATAGTCATCCTCAAGTCTAACGATATCGTCTTCTATTAAATCTTCACCGAGTTGAATTTCAATAAAGATAAGTTCTTCAGCCCCTATATTTTCTATTCTATGGATAGTATTTTTTGGTATGTAGATATGTTCTGTTTTCTTCAAATAATGTTCTGTATTATTAATAATGATTTTACTTTCACCTTTTACAATTTGCCAGAATTCTGACCTCTTTTTATGTTTTTGGAGTGATAACTTTGATCCTTTTGATACTTTTATTTCCTTTATTTGGTATCCAGTATTCTTTGCAATTATGTGATAGTTGCCCCAAGGTCTATTTTCAACATTACCTAGATAGTTTTTAGTTAATTTACTACTACTCTCAATTTTTTCTTCTCCACCTACGCCAAACTCAAGATTAATACCTAGTTTTTTACATATTTCTGCTTCGTGAATATTTTTTATGCTATCTCTATCCCCCCCATTACAGTAACAAATTCTTTTTTTTGGATTATTTATAGCAAACTCTTCAATTGCTAGACTACTGCTTTTATCGCTAGACTTTTGAATAATTACTTCAGAAATACTTTTAAATTCGTCCAATATTTCCTTTCTTTGATTTTCATTCATAAATGGTTTGCCTTTCTTTTTAATAAGCCACTCATCATTATTTAAAAGAAGTACTACTTTATCAGATAAATTTTTTGCATCTTGAAACATTCTCAGGTGTCCAACATGTACCGGATCAAATCCACCACTAACTAATGCATAATCATATTTTTTTTTCATTTTCTTCTCTAGGTAATTTTATAATATTAAATTTTAATTAAAATGCCTAACTAATATTGACTTAATCACATTATCGATTTAGTTTCGCGACACAAATAGGAAAAGGTTATGAAAGTTAGAAATTCATTAAAATCTTTAAAAGGAAGACATAGAGATAATAGGGTGGCAAAAAGAAATGGTCGCATGTACATTATCAATAAAACAAATCCTCGCTTTAAAGCTCGCCAAGGTTAAAAACCCTTTTATTTCACTGTTGTAACTCTTATTAAATTTGTAGTTCCCTGAACCTTAAGAGGTAATCCAGCAGTTATAACTACTTTATCTCCAATAAGCGCTAATCCACTCTTTTTCACTGTCTTTTTTGTAAGTTGTATCATGTGCTCAAGGTCGCTCTCATCTTTTTGAAGAAAG
>Ga0315320_10001380_pt1 | contig 20097 bp, 14 predicted proteins | sample M140m21515metaG_FD_203458 | JGI IMG/M metagenome (GOLD analysis project Ga0315320, IMG submission 203458) | Ammonia-oxidizing marine archaeal communities from Monterey Bay, California, United States - M1 40m 21515 | ecosystem: Environmental > Aquatic > Marine > Coastal | place: USA: California... | reverse complement strand
GTGACGACGATGGCTGCCACGATACCGGCACCACCGACGACGGCACACCCAGTGACGACGATGGCGGCCACGATACCGGCACCACCGACGACGGCACACCCAGTGACGAGGATGCCGACGGTGCCCCCCCTGACGATGACGGCGACGGCGACGACGGCGACGACGGCGACGACGGCGGAGATCCCACACCCATTCCAAGTCTGCTCAGCTTGATTCTCAGTCCCGACCCTGTGTACACACACGACACCCTCTCCGCGACAGCTGAAGCATCGGAGGATGCAGAGGTGTTGTGGTCTTGGTCCCTCGATGGTTTCGCGATCTCAGCATCCAGTGATCACCTTGACGGGGACACATGGTTTGAAAAACATGACGAGATTTCCGTGACTGCGACTCCCATCCTTGATGGGGCAGCAGGATCACCCATGTCAGCCAGCATTGTGGTGTCGAACAGTCTTCCTTCTGCGCCCGACGTGGATATCAGTCCCTCATCGCCCATCGAGGGTGAGGATGCGCTTCACTGCACCATCTCGGACCCGTCGAACGACGATGATCTCGATGCCATCACCTATTCGGCCAGCTGGACGGTGGATGGCGTGCCCCACATCAGCCTGTCCGACACATTCGACGGCGACACCATTCCATACACTTTGACCACGGCCGGAGACATCTGGGTGTGTACGGTGACCCCAAATGATGGAGAAGCAGACGGCCCCTCCGCGAGTGCATCCATCACCATTGAAGCGGTTCCATTCGTAGAGCCAACACTCGATGAAGTCTGCACCAGTAATTTGCTGTCGGTGGGTACACCCACCATCATCGACAGTGGCTATCGCGAGGTGGGTAGCTGGGGTCCTGATCACCACATCAGCGGCCTGGATGGCTACTGGGTCTTCGAGGACTACGACGACGACCAGTTCCGAGGGTACTCAGGAATCGATGGCAGTGGATTGATTGGCCCAACGACAAGCTATGAGCTCGAGGATGATTGGTCTGGGACGGGTCAACTCATCTTTAATGGCAGTCTCTACTACCAAGAAGAAGGCGGTGCACTCGTTCGCTTTGACCTAGAGACTGGATCCGAGTTGGCCAGAATCACGCTCCCAGGGGTCGGCGTCGATGCAGACTTTGACTACTCCTATGGAGGCAGAACCAGTATCGATTTTGATACCGATGGCGAAGATCTCTATGTGATTCACTCCTCGAGTTCCGTCGCCGGTCGTTTTCAGGCGACACAACTAAACCCGATCACACTCAGCCCCATGGGTACGTCCACCGCGCCAACCGGTCTAAAGACGGAGCACTCCAATGCGTTCATTGCTTGTGGGGTCTTGTACGCCATGGGGAGTGAATTCTGGATCGACACCACAATCAATTACGCGTGGGAGATTGGTTCTTCTATGGAATGGGACCCTGATCTTGCCTGGGAAGGCATGAGTTTCTACCGGAGTGCACACTACAGCTCCGTCGACAACCTGATCTACACCCACAATGGAAGTCTGATGACCCTGACCCCCACTTGGGGTCCGTAGGAACACTCTCTCATGAGCCCAGACGATGGGCAATGGTCTCGGCCGCACGGGTCGCAAGACCCATGATGGTGATCTGTGGATTGACCCCCAGTGCCGTGGGCACGACGCCACCATCCACCACATACAATCCCGGAATCTCCCAACTTTCAAGCTCTGGGTCCACAACACCCTTTCGAGAAACAGAAGACATGCGCGAGGAGCCCAGCGGATGAAAGGCCGCCATTTCCAGCGCCATCGGATCAAAGCGGCCCGTTAACGCCGCTTGTGCGGAGGCCAAACTCCGCTGTTCTTCGCGGCCCGCTATCGGCAAAAAGATCCGCTCTGCACCGGCGGCAAAAAACAACTCGGACAGGATGCCCAATCCACGCTTGACCCGGTGTTGGTCTTCCTTGTGCAGAAAGTAGCGGATGAATGTTTTTCCGCCCGGAAGCACATGGATACGGCCAACCGGTTGATCAGCCACCATGAAACCAAACATGGCCAAATGTGGGTAGGCTTCCATGACTTCAGTAAATGCGCGCCCCACAAACGGAAGGGCAATCGCGGTGTATTCAGGGGGCACAAACGCCCCCTCAAACATCAATCCTTCATCAAAGAAACCCGGTAGCCCATAGCCTTGGGGCGTGTCGGCCCAGCCATTCACCACCTCAGGCATCTGCGCGACAATCTTTACACCCGGATGAATCGTGAGGTGACGACCCAAGTGCCGGGAGCGTACACCCACCTGATGCAAAAACGACACGCCTGTAATGGCACCGCAGGCACTCACGACCGTATCGGCATGAACCGTCAGACTGTGACCCGATTCGGAACGGCCCACCACGCCCGCCACCCGACCATTTTTTCGAATCAACGAAGTGGCTCGAACACCCGCATGAAGCCGAGCTCCGGCCTCAAGTGCCCATGGAACATAGGTGATGTTGGTGGACTGTTTGGCATCACGGGGACAACCAAAAGGACACATTCCACTTTGCTGGCACCCATCGATGTTCCGCGAAAGTGGTCCATGCTCGAGCCCCAGCGCTTCCGCACCACGGGCGACAACCGTCGATGAGCCACCCAATAAATGATCGGGAACAGGCTGAACCTTGATGCGGGATTCGACGCGGTCAAAGCATGCATCGAGGTGACCGCGATCGAATGCAAGCCCTTCACGGGCCCACCGATCCAGCACCGCTGCAGGTGTACGAAAGCAAGTCCCTGAATTGATGGTGGTCGTCCCACCGACGGTTCGACCAATGGGAATGGGAATCGAGGGTCGACCAAAAGCCAAGGTGGTTGCACCATCTTGATACATCGTTCGCAAAGCGTGGCCTGCATCCCGTCCCATGTCTTTGCGTTCTGCGGGGTAGCCCGCCTCAATCAAGACCACATCGATCCCACGCTCGGCGAGCTCGCAGGCCACCACAGCCCCACCTGCACCCGACCCCACCACTGCCACTTGGCACCGAATCTCTGTGTCGGATTCCAAACCAATGGTGACGTGTTCAGCCTTCAAGGAAATCGGGCGTACGGGCTCAACATCATCCAAGTGACCCGCTGGATAGCCCATCTGAGCCTGCACTACCCGATGGGCAAAATGAGCGGGTTTCACCACCGTCAGGAGCAACCGTGCAAACAAACGAATCAGAGAAAATCTACTTTCAGCCAAGTGAATCACCCAGATGTCTCTCGCTTTTGGTTCCATTCTGGAAAAGCGTGTGCCCCGGGCGAGTACACTGACAAATTCAAACACCCAAAAAAGCGTTCGCACCCCGGAACGCTCGAAGCGGGGCATGCTGGCCAGGACCAAACCCACCTGGGTCGCCAAATGATCGGGGTCGGGGTCGGCATCCAACCGTTCACCAGGGGGGGCTGTGGCCAACACCAAGGCGAGTAAGATCTCGCGCTCGATTGGCATCAATGGTGTGGGCTCAAGTGGTTTCAGGGCCGCCTCCAGCACAGAATGGTACTCTGCTCGGCATGGTTGGTTTCGACATTCCTTTCGCCTTCATCGCCGCAGGCACCCTTAGTTGGCACTACAAAGGTGCACGACCAGAGCTGCCTATGTTGTATGCAGGCGCAGGCGTGGCCGTTCCTGGCCTGGCATTCGCTGAACAATACCCGGCCTGGGACTGGCAGTACTTTATCAACCCCACCGATCTACCTGTGGGCGCAACTGCACTCTTCGCCGCCTCAGTGATTGTGGCGGGCTACCTCGGAACCAAAGCCGGTCAGTGCTGTCCCAAGTGGATCATTGCTGTGGCGGGAATGCTTGGAATTTTCGGACTCATTACCCTCCCACGAACCCTGCATGTCGGGACCTATGCCGAGTACTCAGCGGGGACGGCCCCGATGCTTGGCACGGACTTTCTGGCGTTTGGCGCGCCGTGGTTTCTGTGGAGTGGCCTTGTTCTTGGATTTTGCATCTATCGCCTGGAAATGCTGCGGCGCACCGCCACCGACTGAGCGCTTTCGAATCGCCCGAGTCCGCTCGTCGGCGGGGGCATCTGGAACGCAATCAAGCAGTGGCCCCAGGGTCGGTATGGTTTGTCGGATCCGTTGAACCCGCATGCCCATGGCTTTGTTTCGGACGGTCGGGTCACGGCCAAGCGGGTCCGGTAAAATCGAGACCAATGCAGCCGACTGAACCAACGACAATTCAGAGGCATCCACCCCAAAGTGGTGCTGTGCTGCCGCTTGCGCACCGTACACGCCAGGCCCCATCTCCACAATGTTCAGGTAGACCTCCATGATGCGCTCTTTGCTCCAGGCCCACTCGAGCACATGAACCAAACCCGCCTCCAACGCCTTTCGAACCACGCTGCGGCCAGGCCACAAATACAGGTTCTTGGCCGTTTGCATGCTCACCGTACTGGCACCCCGCAATCGCCCCTCATCTCGGTATTCCATCACCACCGTCTTCACGGCCGACCAGTCCACACCTGTGTGTTCACAGAACCGATTGTCTTCTGCAGCGATGACTGCACGGGCCATGTGCGGGCTGATCTCTGTCAGGTCCACCCAGTCTTTGTCGATGGGGTGATCTTGGTTCCATCGAATCACCATCAACGGCGTCAACGGTACCGGCAGCACCCGAAAAATTGCCACGTGCAAAGCCACCACAATCACCGGGCCCAAACACAACAATAAAAGGGTTCGACGAACCAAGGCAATCATCGCTTCTTCACCGTAAACCCAAGCCCACACACGATGAGGAACCATCCAAGCAGCGCGACCCAACCATTCAACCGCCCATGGTGAGAACTTCCGATCCATTGACGCCGTGAAAGTGTGGGACGTTGGGGTGGTCGGAGACTCTGCAGGGTTGATGCCACATCTTCGCCCTCGGCACCATCGAGCGTGAACAACCATGCATAGACACCCTTTTCTTGCACCCAAACCGGCGCGTCATCGACCGACCGCAACCGACGGGTCATCACCGCCGCATCGGAAGTGGAAAACAGATCGGGACGCATCATGACCGTCTTGAATCCAAGCTTGGTCAACGAGGTTTCCACCCCACTCACCTGACCCCGCAACAAACGATCGTGGAGCCAGAGGTTGAGCTGCTGTCGAATACGGCGGGGCTTGGCGTGAACACAGTCTTCGGCGATGGCTTGTCCGTGGCCCAGTTGCTCGATGCAGGAGAAGTTGCCCAGCCATCGATCATGGTTTTCGCCCCGATCTTCGGTGATGGGCAGCAATTCAAGCATGGCTCCAGGACTCTCGGCACGCATCGCTGGCGAATCGATATACCGGCTCTCTTGGCGAAGAGGGGTTCCGACCCGAATGAAGGACTCCGCCACAACCACAGTCAAAACCAACCAGCCCAAACGCCCCCACCGAGGAGCCAAAGCAGCCGCCGTCTTGGCCGCCACGAGTCCACCACACAAAGACCACAACCATGCCCAGCGGATCGGGAACCGCAACATGCCAGCCACTGGGCCTGTGATCCAATCGAGGTGGATGGGAAGCAGGACCAGATCCGGGCTGGCTGCGAACCGGGGAATCAGGGAGCACACCATCGCTCCAAGCGCCGTCCACAACAAGGCCCGCCATCGACCCGCGGGCAGAATCTTGAACGACAACACCACCAAACCCAGCATCCACCCAAACACAATGGGCGCCATAGAATGTTCTGCTCGATCCATCTCTGGGGTCGCAGCCAACAGTCCAGCCAGATGCGCGCTCATCGGATTTAATGGCTCCAATGCCTCCCGAGCCGACGCATCACCGTGCATATACCAGGCCACATAGGCCACCAAAAAAGCCAAAGACGGCGCCCAAAGACTGCGAGGTCGACGCCCAGACACGGCCAGGATGACGAGCCCCATCGCCAGCGCCATCAAGCCCACATAGGCACTGGTGAGCCAGCAGAGTGCAAACATGAGTGAGCCCAGCCAGGCCTGTTTGGATGACCCTTCTGATTCCGTGGCGCGCCAGACGAGCATTCCAAACCAAGGCAACCAGGGGTTGAACACTTGATAAACATGGCCTTCCAACAGTCCCGTTGCAGCCATGCCACAAAAGCCGTACCCAAATCCCGCCAGCACCGTCCAGGGTGACCGAACACCGAGGGCCCGTGCAAAATGCTGGGCCGCCCACGCATTGAGGGCCACACCCACGATGCCCACCCATCCAAAGATACGACCCGGACCCAGAGATTCAAACAGGGTTGCAATGGGGACCAATAAATACGAATCCAGTCGACTCAAATCCGCGCCCAGAGGCCAAGCCGTGAGGAGATCTACGTCTGCAAACAACCGACCCGCAGCACCAATGACCCACACCGTGCCCGGCGCATCAAAGTGCCGGCCCGCCACCATGGTTTCACTCGATAAAACGGCAGGCCAGGTAAAGGCCATGCTCAACACAAGCCAGATCAAGAGCCACACAGGGTCGGGTATGCGCACGGTGATGGCTTGCCGACCGTGGCGTTCCAAGCGCCCACTGAGCAAAAACCATCCGGTCAACAAGATCCAGAGGGCACCACCCATCAACGTGAGGGCCTCACGAACGGCCACGTCATCCGAACGGGAGGCTACAGATGAACGCTGAAGTGCCCCTGTCTCTGTGACCAGCCAATGAACCCGCTGATCTCCGTGATGAAGGACCACCAAGTCGTCTTGTACAGCGCCATTCGGAAGCCGAAACTGCACCGGCAATACACGACTATGAGGCACCCGAAAGGTGGCGCTGTAGACCCCGTCTTCCTCAGGCTGCATATTTTGTTCGAGTGATTCTCCGGCCATGTTCACAGAGACCGATGGCGGCCCGTCCGCCGACCAAACGAACAACTCTACAGACCACATGCCGATACCAGCAACTGGAGCCGTAGAGTCTGCCAATGCACGGCCAGACCCGAAGGCAAGCAGTGTGACGAAGAGTAGAATGAGCCTGGGCATCAGGCCCATAGTGCCACACCGTGACCCCTTCATGGCGAGTTCTATCCTGAAGACTGTGCACCCCAAATGGGGCTATTTCGAGGCTTGATCCGCAACCGCACTGACTTTCCCACCAAAGCATAGGCGGCGGTCTTGACGGCCCGAAGTAATGTCCAGCCCATGCTCATTGGGTTGCGGCTCGAGGTTCACTTCTGGATATTCCATTGTCTCTGCAGCCTCCATCATCTCGGTCGCCAAGCGGCGCGCCGTACCATCGGAGTTGTGCTTGAGCTCCCGGAAGAGCGCGTTGACCCGCTCATGGCCAGACTCCAGCCAATACAGCGCACGAAGCGAAGTGGATTGATTTCCATTGTCGCGATCCGTCTGTGCCCGAGACACCGTGAGTGCCATGACCGCAAGCTCCGTACCCAAATCAACGATCCGAGCCAACGTCAGCTGCTTCATCTCCAACTTGGGACCATGACGGACCATGGAATGAAACAAGGTGCGAGCCATCTTTCGACTGCGGCTCTCAATCCATCGCATGTGCTCCGCGAGGTCATCATCAAACCGGCTGAAGCTGGTAAATAAACCACCAATCCAGAGCATCGGGTACCACCGAGAATAAAACATGGCACACGTCATCAACGACTTCAGTTTCTCACCCATGCTCGACTTGGGACTGAGCAGCGGCATGGCCATCTTGAGATGCTTGTCCAACGACTCTCGGGCCAGGAAAAGGTGCATTACGTCCGTGGTTCCTTCCACGATTCGGTTGATTCGTGCATCCCGAAAGGCGCGCTCGATGGGCATGCCCACATCTCCCCGGGCTTCCAGGGACGTCCCGGTCTCATAGCCACGTCCACCCTTGAATTGGAGCCCTGTGTCGATCAGGTCCCAACCAAGCTCTGTGTTGTACATCTTGGCGGCAGCCGCTTCCATGCGAATGTCGGTATCGCCCCGGTCAGAGGTGGCCGCGCAAAAGTCGGCCAATGCCTGCATCGCGTACTGACCACCACCAAGTTGCGCCAACTTTTCGCACCCGGCCTCGTGATCGCCAATGTTGCGTCCCCATTGATGACGGCTCTTGCCCCATTCGGCGAGATGGTCTGCCAATTCTGTCACGGCACCTGCGGTAATGGCCGGAATTCCGAGCCGTCCATCATTGAGGGTTGTGAGCGCGAGTCGCAATCCCTTGCCTTCTCCCCAGATGATATTTTCGGTCGGGACCTTCACATTGTTGAAGCGAATCAGACCATTCTCGATGGCCCGAAGCCCCATGAACCGGCACCGATGGAGAACTTCAATTCCTGGGTAGTCCCGCTCCACAATAAAGGCCGTGATCTGCTTGATCTCGCGACCCTTCTTCATGATGGGAGGCGTTGCTGCCATGACCACGTACAAATCTGCAATCACACCGTTGGTACACCACAACTTATCGCCGTTGATCACCCAGTGGCTGCCGTCCTCACTTGGGGTGGCTGTGGTTTTCATTTGTGCTGGATCGGAACCCACAGATGGCTCGGTCAACCCAAATGCACTGATGGCACCTTTGGCCAACATCGGCAGGTACTTCTCTTTCTGCGCTTTGGTTCCAAAGAGCTTCAAGGGCTGCGGAACACCGATGGACTGGTGGGCACTCAAGGTGGCCACCGTGGATCCACAGTGTTTGGCCACGGTACTCAACAGCCGCATGTAGTTGGTCTGACTCAGCCCAAGGCCACCGTACTCGGCGGGAATCTTAATCCCAAACAGACCCATTTCGGCCATACCACGCAATACCGCCGCTGGAATTTCACCGGTTCTATCGATCTCTTCACCATCGACATGCTCGGTACACCACGCATCCACCTTCGCTACCCACTCGTCGCCAATCGCTTTGTCGGCGGACTCCTGCTGCGGGAAGGGGTAGCACATAGAAACATCGAGATCGCCCATAAAGATGGAGGCCATGAACGACTTCGACTTCCAGTCGGATTCACGGCTGTCCTCCGCCACGGCGATGCTCTTGTCTTCTTCTTTGTTTCGATTCTTATTTTCGATCATGTCGCGCCCTTACCCTAAAAAATGAATGGTCATTCATCGTAACAGCTAATCGACATACATCGATAGAAAAGAAGCCTTTACATCGACCAAACCTAAACCCGTGTCACGGAGTCAACGGGTCCGACAATTCAGTTGTCGAGGTCTGTCGGTGACTTCTACGCGCACACGTCTGCAGCCAGGTCGCGCTGTTCGACCAATGCAGCATGAACCTGAGCCATCAGATCGTCGCGATCATCTGCGGTCATACCGGCGGTTTCGATGGGAGAGCCCACTACAATTCCCACAGTGGCTGGACGAAACATGTTCGCACCGCGGGGCACGATCGAGCGCGTCCCGCTTACACCGATGGGAATAATCGGAACCTGCGCTTGAATGGCCAGCATAAACCCGCCCTTCTTCAGAGACTGAAGCCCCCCATCCGGGGTGCGTGTGCCTTCGGGAAAGACCAGTACTGTTCGGCCGGATGCAATTTTTTTTGCTGCGCGATCCAGACTTTTTATGGACCTCTCCCGATCGGATCGGTCCACTGAAATCTGCCCCGTCATCCACATGGCTTGGCCAAGAATCGGTGTCTTAAACACCTCTCGCCGAGCCACAAACCGAATGGGAACCGGACAAGCCGCAATGAGTGCAGGAACATCCATGTAGCTTTCATGGTTGGCCATCAAAATACAGGGTTGGTCCCAGTCCAGCTGTTCGAATCCAACGGGTCGAATTCGAGACCATGCTCCGGCATAAATGGTGCGACCCCACAACCTCGCCATAGGCCACCACAGCGTTCCACGACGTTCCACGGTTGCCAGAAGGGTGACGGTCGTAGCAAACAACAGGTTGGCAAACACCAGGGCAAGATATGCTGTAATGGTACACAGTTGGTGCATACACGCTGGCTAACAGAAACACGCCCCCTCCGGTCACCGTACATCCCCTGAAACTCCATCATGTCTTCAATTTCCAGCCAACAAGCTCGGACGGCACTCATGGTGAGCATCGCGCTCACCATCGCGCTGTACTGGCTTCCACTGGGCACGACGTTGGCCTACCCGCTGGTTCTCCTCTCTACTTTGGCTCATGAACTGGGCCATGGCATCGCCGCCATGCTTGTGGGGTGCGAATTTGATGCCTTCGTTCTCTACAGCGACGGCTCCGGGGCGGCGATGACCCGCGGCACGCCTGGACGCTTCGCTTCGGCCTTCATCAGTGCCGGGGGCTTGGTTGGACCCGCCATCGCAGCTGCAGGCTGCTTCGTAGTCGGGCGCCAGGGCAAGATGTCTCGGACAGCATTGGTCCTCATCGGGGTGTTGTTGGTGGTCGCACTGATCATGGTGATTCGAAACATCTTTGGCTGGTTTTTTGTGAGCTCGATTGCTGCCATCTGCCTCTGGAGCGGGGCCAAGGCCCGGGTGGATACCTGCCAAGTGGTGGTCCTCTTCGTGGGGGTACAGCTCGCCCTCAGCGTCTTTTCACGCTCAGATTATCTCTTCACTTCCGTGGCTCAAACCGCCATTGGAAACCAGCCAAGCGACGTAGCACAGATGGCCGATGCGCTGTTCTTACCCTACTGGTTCTGGGGTATCGCTTGCGGAGGATTCAGCCTGCTCGTCCTCTTCTGGGGTCTTCAAAGCTTCTGGCGGGCGACCCGTTAACCACGACCGCGATATGAATTGCTCGTGACCACACTGTCTGCCTTTGCTCTGTTGTTGATTGCCACTGCCCTCATTGGTGTGATCAGTCTGTGGCGAGAAGACGCGCCCCGAGTACACCCAACAGATCGACTCTGGGTGGATGGGTTTTGGATGCTTTCACTCAGCATCGCAGGCCTTCTCCTGGCCGATCATGTTCACAACCTGGCCAATCCCCAGTGGTACCCCGTCGGACAAGACTGGCGGGAATTTGTCGTCCTGGCTCTCGACATTCAATCGGATGGGCTCTTTCATCCCGTGCCCCAGCGCTACCCCTTCTATCCATGGTTGGCTGTACAGCTGGCCAATATGACCGATGTACCCGTCCATGTGGCACTCATGCAGGTCAACCTGATTGCGGGAGGATTGATACCGGCCGCCGTCTACCGTTTGGGTACCGCCATGGGTCCCCGAAGTTTGGCTGTCGCCGGTGGATGGTTGGCCATCCACATCCCCACCGTGGGCGCTATTCTCGGTCCACCCACCGACTATTTGTTTCACGGGCTGGTGCATATCTTCGCACTCTCAGCCGGTATTCGGGCCTTCCGCAACGGTCAGCCCATGTCCTGGTTTGGGTTCGGACTGGCGCTCGCTATCTTGATGGCCACCACCATGAAGAGTCTGGTTTTTCTGTTGGCCGCGACCCCACTGGTCTTGATCGCGCTGTTTTGGAGCGCGCGACTCTCTCTTCCTCGTGCATCGTTCTCACTCTTCGCATGGCTCTTGCCAATGACCATCATTTGGCAGATATACGCTGGTATTCCACGATGGGTCACCGAGGCATACAGCCTGGAGTACAACGTCTACCGCACCCAAGTGGTCGTCGCGCGGGCCCATGGACGTACCGCACCGCTGCCCAGCGATCTAGGCTGGCATCCAAGCGACGAAAAACAACGTGGCTATTGGGGTGTGGGCCGACCCGGCGCCTGGGTCAACATCGATAAAGCCCTCACTTTTCTGGCCCGAGGGCCTGAACACAATCTACCGACATCCGTTCGATGGAGCGGAGCCCACGAAGGACTGACACGGGCATTACACCTCCATCATCCCGGCTGGCTTTTACTCGCACTTGGGGGCTGTTTGGCGCCCTTTCGGAGGCGTAAAAACGATCGTCACCTGGGACCTTTGTTGGCCAGCGCGTGGGTCACCGGAATCACATTGGCCCACTTTATGGGCGTCATGGCCACCCACTACATCCCCCGATATGCCGTTGTCCTACTGATTCCAGCACCCCTGTTTCTGCTGCTCGGTGCCGCCCCCTGGCGCTCCCGCCGCATTCTGTGGTTGGTGCCCCTCATCGCAGTGGGCACCACGATCTGTGCGAACACCGTGCCGGGCATCCGCGCCATCAACACCTCTCCGGAGGTCAAAGAAAAAGCGCTGAACCCCCATGTAGACTTCTGGGCCGTTCGAGATGGTCTACAAAAGGGTGACCTCGCAGTTGACCTGACCGGAAACCGGTTGATTCCCGATCTTTGGGGATCCAAACCCATCCAGTTTCAAGCGGTATGGGACGAAGAAAACGAGGTGGTTCTGGCACCCCATCACACCGGGCGTCGCATACTAATCGTCCCCGGTGCGCTCAATATGGGAGACCCCGTCCGGACATGGACAGGCGCCACACCAGGAAGGCTGAATGAACTTCGACCCTATGTGTTTGAGGACACCCAGCCTGAGCTTGCGCTGACGCTCCGCTTGTCCAGGTTAGGGGGTTGATCATGTCGCTCGCTATTGTCATTCCTTCGTACAACACCCAGTCTTCACTCGACCGGGTGCTCACCGAGATCCCCGACCACCACATGGACGGGGTCATCGTCGTCGACGATGGTTCAGCTACCCCCATTCAGGCCGACGGCGTACGGGTCATCCGACACCCCGAGAACCGGGGATATGGGGCTGCACAGAAAACCGGGTATGACGCCGCCATCGAAATGGGGGCCACTCGCGTAGTTTTACTCCACGGCGATGGACAATACGCAACAGAAGATGTACTCGGCCTCAATGATGCATTGGCCGCCTGTGATGCCGCCATCGGAAGCCGTTTTCTCAACATGGGTGCATCCCACATGCCCGTGTGGCGTCGCTGGGGAAATCGTGTCCTCACCTTTATGGCCAATGCACGGTATGGCTCCGAAGTCTCCGAGCTTCACTCTGGGGCCCGTGGGTTTCGGACAGAGACCCTCAAGCGTCTCGATTATCACCGCTTTTCAGACGACTACATCTTTGACCACCAGGTGTGGGCCTCCTTGCTTCATCAAGGTGCCAACATCGGTGAACGAAAAGTCCGGTGCGCCTATGATGACACCGTGCAATCGATCGCCATTGGGCCGAGCATCAAGTACGCAGTCGGGGTCATGCGGACCATTCTCCGCCCACCGCCAACGCCATAAAATCAGTGAACCGGCAGGTTTAGCTCCACGCCATCCCACAGGTGGGCGTGATGGCGGTACCAGTCGATGGTGGCCAATAAACCATCCTCCAAACTGACTTGGGGCGCCCAATCCAGTGCGGCACGGGTGCTCATGTCATTCAAAGCATAGCGGGAATCCTGGCCCTGACGATCGGGTCCAAAAGAGAGGCCGCTGGCACCCAAAAGCGTGCTGATTCGTCCCGCCATCCTGCGGTTTTCAGTGTGCTGCTGGCCCGCAAAATGCCATGTTGCTTGGTCCTGCCATCGATTGAGACCCGCCACAATACCGCGCGCAAAGTCTTCAACAAACAGCCAGTCACGAATCGCAGTACCTTCTCCGTGCACAGGCAGCGGACCCCCTTGAAGAGCGGCCAGAATCCAGCACGGGATCGCTTTCTCTGGATGCTGCCGAGGCCCATAGTTGTTGGTGCAACGAACGATGGCAGCCGGGTACCCATAGGTATGACGCCATGCGTGAACAAGACCTTCCGCACCCACCTTGGATGCTGAGTAGGCATTTCCTGGCCGCATGGGAGCATCGGGACCAAAGGCGACACCATGAGGGGCTTGCCCGAACACCTCGTCGGTTGAGATGTGAATGAACCGGTCGATCCCCGCTTTACAGGCGGCATCCAACATGACCCGGGTACCCAGAATATTGGTGTGCAAGAAGGCATCCGGGCCCGTGAGAGAGCGTGCCACATGGCTCTCGGCCGCCATGTGAACCACTGCATCAATTCCATCTAAGGCTGCGGCCACACCCACAGGGTCACATACATCTCCATGAATGAATGTATGAGGTACCCCCTCTAAAAATTCGCGATTCCCTGCATAGGTAAGCTTGTCGTAGACCACCACATCTCGACCACCCGCGGAAAGCGACCGAACCAACTGCGAGCCCATAAAGCCCGCCCCACCTGTGACAAGTACACGACTCATGGGGTGCTCCACTCCCACAGCGGGGAGTTGAACGGCAAGTAGGATGCTGCATCCGGATTGCCAAGCTGCATCTGAAGAAAGGCCATGACAGCAGTATTGATCGTGGGGTGCCCATCTTCAATAGGCAAGTAGGGTGAATCGCATTCTTCGAAGTAGGTCAATCCACAAGCATTCGAAAAAATCATATGACCCGATGAGAGTAAATTACCCATGACTTTTTGGTCGCCACCAAGCGCCTCATAGAGCGGTTCTACCTGACTATTCATGGGGGTGAGATCATCCCATTCCGCACCCAAAACCATAAATGGGATCTCGACCTTGGCCGCCCCCGCCCCCAACACCTCAAAGCCCGCTGGCGCCATTGGGATCGAGGCCCAAGCGCGATCATCGGCAAACTGGGCCGTGGCAGCCTCGGGGTGAGTCGAGACCCATTCCTCAAACTTGTCGCACAACCAACCGCCCACCTCTTCGCAATAGGCAGAGGATACGGAGTAATCGAACTCAGCCCCGCCAATCGCCGTCGCGGTGTACCCACCAAAAGAGTGGCCTGTCACCGCATAGCCGGCATCACTGTCCACACAGCCTTCAATCCCAAGTTCAGCCGCGCCGGTCTCAAACAACCAGTCCACTGAATCCTGAATATCGAGGGGCCGACGAAAAACCAGTTCGGGCAACCGTTCGTCATCAAAATCGAAGGTGCTGTTTCCCGTGTGCGTCGGAGCGACCACGATAAAACCATGGCTCGCCAAACGCTCTACCAAGAATGGACTCTGCCACCGGATGCTTTGGTTTCCGTGAGAGAACGCCACAACAGGCCGGGGACTCGAACATGCGGGTTCGGGGGCATCGAGGGCATCCCACGAGCGAAGGCCATCGTATTTGTGAAGCTTCGTGCTGTCTTCATTGCTCGGGTACCAGACCTGAACATCCATCTCCACACCGGTGCGGCCGGTAAAAATCGACTGCTCGGTACCCACTTTGAATGGGCCGACTTCATCGGGTGCAGACCAGCCAGCATCGCCAGAGGGAGCATCACCGACGGTCTTCGACGCACACCCGCCGACACCCATCAATATGACCAGTAAACAGCGCACCTAGCGCTCCCGAAGATTGCTCACCAACTGGGCCACCGTATCGCCCGCATTTCCAAACAACATTCGCGAGTTGTCATGGAAGAACAACGGATTGGCAACGCCCGCATAGCCAGCACCCATACCGCGCTTAAAGATCACCACCATACTCGACTTCCAGGCTTCCAGTACGGGCATGCCGTAGATGGGGCTGCTGGTATCGGTCTGGGCTCCCGGATTCACAATATCATTGGCGCCGATGACCAAGACCACATCCGTCTTCGGGAAGTCATCGTTGATCTCATCCATCTCCAACACGACATCATAGGGAACACCCGCTTCAGCCAGCAGTACATTCATGTGACCCGGAAGACGACCCGCAACGGGGTGAATGGCATACCGAACCTCGACGCCTCGATCTCGAAGGATCCGAGTCAGGTCGTTGACCATGTGCTGAGCACGGGCGACGGCCATTCCATAGCCAGGCACGATGATGACACGCTTGGCGGCCAGCAATTCCTCCGCACAGGAATCAGAATCAATCTCTGTGACCTCTCCCTGATCTCCCGCTGCAGCCGGTGCTGAAGCACCACCTGAATCGGTTCCAAAGCCGCCAAAGACCACATTCCAAATGCTGCGGTTCATCGCCTTGCACATGATGAAAGACAAAATGGCACCCGAGGAACCCACCAGAGCACCGGTGATAATCAAAGCATTGTTGTTCAGCATGAATCCCGAAGCGGCCGCAGCCCACCCGGAGTAGCTGTTGAGCAATGAGACCACGACAGGCATGTCTGCGCCACCAATGGCCAAAACCAGGTGAATCCCCATCACACAGGTGATGGCGGTCATGATGTACAGCAGGGTGAGACCTTCCGAGAGGCTGGCATCCAAAAATGGCACCAGTAGACCCACTGTGGCGACCAGCATCACCAGGTTCAACAGGTGACGACCGGGAAGCAGAAGCGGGGTGCCTGAAAGCGAGCCCCGAAGCTTGGCCCAAGCGACAACTGAGCCTGTAAACGTGATGGCACCGATGGCCACACCCAGCCAGACTTCAATGGCGTGCACCGCACCCGAGTCAGGGTGTGACATATAGGTCGAAATGCCCACCAACACGGCAGCCAGACCCACAAAACTATGGAGAATGGCCACCAGTTGGGGCATCCCCGTCATCACCACACGGGCAGCCAAAGCCGCACCCACGGCACCGCCGAGGACGACCGCACCCATGAGGAGAGCATTGATCTCAAGCCCTGAGGCCAAGAACGTGGCTCCCATCGCAATGGCCATACCAATGATGCCGAATACATTCCCACGGCGGGCCGTCTCTTGGGTCGAAAGACCACTCAGAGACATGATGAACAAGACCCCAGCGATAAGGTAGGGAACGGCGAGTTGGTTTGCTGTAAGCGCAATCATTGTTTTCCCTTACTTCCTGAACATGGCCAGCATTCGCTGGGTCACGAGGAAACCGCCGGCAATATTGATGCTGGCGACCAAGATGGCGACCGCTCCAAGAATCTGTGCCAACTCTCCCGCATCGGGATTGCCGGCCTGCAGCATTCCACCCACGATAATGATGCCTGAAATGGCATTCGTGACACTCATCAGCGGTGTATGCAGTGCAGCAGTGACATTCCACACCACCTGCCAGCCCACAAAACACGCCAACACAAAAACGGTGAGTTGCTGAACAAAAATACTCATCGACTCATCGAGCCCGACATAAATGGCCGCTGCACCCACAAGGGCTGTGAGAACCATGGGCATCGAGGATGGACCCGAGTCCTCCACAGGAGCCGGCTTCTGTGCTGGCGATGCAGGCTTGGCCGCGTCGGGCGCGGTTGACGGTGCCGCAGCCTTCTCAGGATCGGGCGCTGGAGGCCAGGTGACCTCACCATCTCGAAGAATCATAGATTTGCGAACCACCTCATCTTCAAGGTCGATTGCACACACCCCATCGGTGGTCATATCGCTGAGCAAGTTGACCAAGTTGGTGCCGAAAAGCTGACTGGATTGGGTGGCCAGACGACTGGTGAGGTCGGTGTAGCCAATGACTGTGACCCCTCCGGCTTCGACAGCCTGATCACACTCGGTGTAGCCGCAGTTGCCACCCTGTTCCGCTGCAAGGTCGACCACCACAGAACCCGGCTTCATTGAATCCACCATCTCTTTTGTGATCAACAGTGGTGCCTTGCGGCCCGGAATTAGCGCCGTGGTGACAATGATATCCACCTTGCGGGCTTGCTCAGCAAACAACGCCATCTCTGCATCAATGAACTCTTTGCTCATGATCTTGGCGTAGCCGCCGGAAGTCTCGCCACCCTCGTCCGCTGGAAACTCCAGCTCCAGAAAGCGCGCACCCAAGCTCTCAACTTGTTCTTTGGCCGCCAGGCGAACATCGAACGCGCTCACCTCCGCACCCAAACCTCGTGCAGCGGCAATCGCCGCCAAACCAGCCACGCCCGCGCCGATCACCATCACTTGAGCGGGACGGGTTCGACCCGCCGCCGTGATTTGACCCGCAAAGAAGGAACCAAAGTGGTTTGCCGCTTCAATGATCGCTCGGTAGCCTGCGATATTGGCCATCGATGACAGAACGTCCATCTTTTGTGCACGGCTAATTCGGGGAATCTGGTCCAGCGCTATGACGGTCGATTTACGCGCCGCAAGGCGCTCCACCAACGGGCCATTGGTCGCGGGTTGAATCATCGATATGAGCCACCCGCCTTCGCGTAGCCGTTCACATTCATCGGTTCCATCCGCCGGATCTGTCTCTGGCGAGCGCACCTTGATGATGATGTCCGACTCCGCCCAAAGCGCGTTGACGTCTTGAACAACCTCAGCACCCGCTTCCGCGTAGGCGGCATCCGCCAGTTTTGCACCTTCTCCAGCACCCGATTGAATCGAGACCTCGAAGCCAAGTTTGATCAGTTTACCAACTGTGTCTGGCGTGGCCGCAACCCGGCGTTCGCCAGGATGGACTTCTGTGGGGATTCCTACCCGCATGACAGCCTCCAGCGCGGTTTTTACCATGCCTGGGCCTTTAGGTCTCGGATCAATCCCAGATCACCACCCCTGCGATCGGTTGTATTTTGCAGGGAGAACCTATGATGCAGGAGGATTCAGGTCCATCGATAAGCGGAGCGACTTGAAGCGCTCTCCGTCATCCTTGTGGTGCCACTCCGCAGTATCGGGATCCATGGTGTAGTCACCGGCATACTTTCGCCACTCTCGCGCAAGGTGTGGAACCGCCTCGAGCAATACCCGAAACTCACCCTCTGAAGTGGCCGGTGAAAAGGAACAACGCACCCACCCAGGTTTTGCACCCACATCGCCTACATCCAGCGAACACCGGATGGCCTCACTCTGTTCTTGACCAATACCGAGCAAATCGTGGCCATAGGTTCCAGCGCACATACAGCCGCCCCGAACCTGAATGCCGTACAGATCATTGAGCAAACGAACCGCCAAGTTGTAGTGAAGACGGCCGCCATCCAAAATCACGCTCACAATCCCAATGCGCGGTGAATCCAAGTCACCCAGAATACGAATCCGATCATCCGACCGCCACGCATCGATCGCGCGGCGAACAAAGTGATGCTCCACCGCCTTGATGCGATCGGTTCCGATCATCTCTTTGAGATCGAAGGCGAGACCGGCGCGAATGACCTGAACAATGGGAGGCGTTCCTCCTTCCTCTCGGTGTTCTACATCCTCGAGATATTTGTACGCCCATGGGCTTGTATACAACACCGTTCCACCACCGGGCTCAGCAGGTGAATCGGTCAAAAATAGCGCCTTGTTCGCTGCCAACACACCCGGAGTCTGTGGGCCCCCAACAAACTTATGGACCGAGAGAAACACGGCATCTTTTCGACACTCATCGTCCGGATCCGGGTGCATATCAATATTCACATACGGGGCTGCGGCCGCATAATCGAAGAAGGCATAGCCTCCATGGGCATGCATCACCCGAGCCAGATCATCTGGATTGGCCAAAATACCCGTCACATTCGAGGCTGCTGAAAACGTACCAATTTTGATGGTGCGATCTCGATGTTCGGGCTTCGACAAAATCGTTTCGAGCTCGCGCCAGTCGATGCGACCCTGCTTGTCATATCCCACATACTCGGTGATCCCGATGGACTCTTGCCACGGCAGATCGTTGGAGTGGTGCTCCATTCGGCTTCGTATGATCAATGGCCGAACCGATGGTTCAATATCGATCACGCAACCGTACTGGCGCTGCAAAGTATCGGGAATCCGCAGTCCCATACACGCGATGAGTTTATTGATGGCACCCGTTGCTCCAGACCCTGCAAACAACACCGCATCGTCATCGTGCGCATTCAAAGCCACTCGAACTTTCTCGTGCGCTTCTCGGTACAAGGTGGTCATGAAGCAGCCGGTGTAGCTCGCTTCTGTGTGGGTATTCGCCATGTAGGGCAGTACTTTTTCACGAATCAAATCTTCGATCGGCGCAAAGGGAAGACCCGAAGCCGTCTGATCAAAATACCGCTTTCTTCGAACACCACCTGGGGTGGGTATCCGGGCTGTGCGGCCGATTATTCCTTCGCGAACCCAGGACAAGACCGGGTCAGTACGCACATCCAATGGTTCCGACATTCCGCCCTCCGGTGACACATACATATCCCTTGTTGGATTGGAATGTGTGTCCAAACCGTCAGGTTGCGCTAGGATTGCTGATGTTCACATTTTCTTTCTTCCTTTTGTTGACTGCCTGCTCAGGAACCGAGCGTCCCCCTCAAGCTGGACTCGTTTCCGCAATCGTCGACCCCCAACGAAGCACTCACTTCTTTGATCGACCCTTTCCCGACAACGACATGCTTGATGATGCCATGCATGTCGACTTGTCAGACTTCCCTGAGACACCCAGCGAAATCACCCGTGAAGTGATTGGTGGCTGGGCACGCAGAATCAGCAAAACAAGTCAGGGGTTTGCCAACCATGGAGCCGCTTATTTTCGATTCGATGGGGCGCTGGAAGTCCCCTCTGTGCTGACCGGCATGGTGAATGACCCCGTATTGC
>Ga0315320_10001379_pt1 | contig 20098 bp, 23 predicted proteins | sample M140m21515metaG_FD_203458 | JGI IMG/M metagenome (GOLD analysis project Ga0315320, IMG submission 203458) | Ammonia-oxidizing marine archaeal communities from Monterey Bay, California, United States - M1 40m 21515 | ecosystem: Environmental > Aquatic > Marine > Coastal | place: USA: California... | reverse complement strand
AGTCGTGGATGTTGCTACAACTGGTTTATGATTTACAGAATAGATTTCAAAATCAATACATCTACATCCTTGTTTTAAAACTTCATTTAAAGCACATGTGCTTACCCAATCGTCTTTATAATTACCTGCAGAACATGAGTTATAAGATGATTTTACATAAACATCTCTTAATCGTGTATGATATTCAGTGCCGCTTATAGTATAGGTAAATTGTTTACTTAATGTAAATGGTTTTACATTAGATTCGTTTGTATATAGTGTTTTTAAAGAATTGCAATTACCGTCTTTTGCTGACTGTTGAACGGCTACATATATCATAATACCAATAATAGATGCGACAACAATGATAATAGTTAATACTTCTATAGTATTTGTATTAGCAATTAATATATTCAATGTATTAGAGAAAGTTTCATTATTATCCATATTGTTATATAATATTTAAAAACATAAAATAATATATAAATATACATTAATATGCCTGGTGGAGAAATGAATATGTTAGTAGAAGGAAATCAAAATGTAATCTTAAATGGTAATCCCACAAAAACTTTTTTTACATCTGTATATAAAAAATATACGAACTTTGCAATACAAAAATTTCGTTTAGATTATAATGGTTTAAGAGAATTAAAAACAACACAAGAGAGTTTTTTTACGTTTACTGTAAAACGATATGCTGATTTGTTAGCAGATCTATATTTGTGTGTAACATTGCCTAATATATATAGTCCCGTATATCCTTTTGATTGTAATGATGATAATGGTGTATGGGTTCCCTATGAATTTCAATGGATAAAAAATATTGGTTTTATGATGATAAAAGAGGTAGAAATCTATTGTGGTGGAACTACGATACAAAAATTTTCCGGAGATTATTTAAATGTCATGAGATACCGAGATATGGGTAATTATGATGTAATACTAAATGAAATGATAGGTAATATTCCTGATATATATGATCCTGCAAATGCTGGTGTAAGAGAAAATACCTATCCTAATGCAACCTATAATGGTGGTATTACACAAGAACCTAGTATTCGAAGTAAAAAGATATATATACCTTTACATTTATGGTTTTGTCTAAATAAGCAACAAGCTATTCCGTTATGTGCGCTACAATACAATGAACTAGAAATTAAAATTACATTAAGACCTATAAGAGAATTATATACAATTCGTGACGTGTTAGATAGTGCAAATAATTATCCAAGAATAGCACCTAAATTAAATACACCGGAGCATGCTTTATATCGTTTCTTACAACAACCGATAGATCCGAATGTAAATATATATAGTAATACAAATACATCGTGGAATCAGGATATATATTTGTTAGCGAATTATGTATTTTTAACGGATATAGAAAAAACCATATTTACAGGTTATCCTCAAACATATTTAATAAAAGAAATACATGAATATTCATTTACAGATATTACAGCAACTTCAAAACAAAAAGTAGAAACAACAGGTTTAGTATCGGATTGGGCATTAGTATTTAAACGAAGTGATATTTATTTAAGAAACGAATGGTCTAATTATACGAATTGGAGTTATAATTATTTACCTAGCGATGTTACACTTGTGGATGAAACAGTTGTTATCTGTAATGAAACATATGGATATGATATAAATCAAGATTATACTAAAACAGGTATATATACTTCTGGTAATTATGCCTTTGAAAATGAAAAAAATATACTGGTTAGTTTAGGCATTTTATTTGACGGAGAATATCGTGAACATGTTTTTGATGAAGGTGTATTTCGTTTAACTGAACCTTATACTACATGCCCTTCATCAAATTTGTCCTGTATAAACGATATATATTGTTATAATTTTTGTTTAGATACATCACCTTTTATTGTACAACCTAGTGGTGGTGTAAATTTAACAAAATATTATGATATTGAACTAGAACTAACAACATTAACACCTCCTGTAGATTCAGATGCTACCTTTGATACAATATGTGATCCAACTACAAATGAGATTATAGGTGTAAAAAAACCTTCGTGGAAATTTTTTGATTACACGTATTCATTGTTATTATTAGAACACAGATATAATATATTAGAGGTTGCAAATGGTAATTTTACATTAATGTATGCGAGATAATAGATAATGTATTTATCTATATATATATATAATTATGAGTGCTGAAAGTATGAGTGATGAAAGTATCAGTGAAAGCGAAGACGAATCTGTAAATGAAGATAATACTACTACAAATCAAACCTCTAGTTCTTATATCAATAAATTAAAAAAAGGTGTAGTTGATGAATTTAAAAATAATAACTGGGAGGGATTTATAGTTAGTTCGCTTAGCATATTTATAGGAGTGTTAATTTATGGTTATGTAGGTGCAAATCTAACATCCATATTATGTTGGCCTACTGCTGATTTTGATAAAGGTTTCCCCACGAACTTAGATAAACCTCCTTACATGGGGGATCCGCCAACCGAGCCAAATTTTTGGAGTGATAAATTTAGCAAAGGTTTAGAAAATTGTGATTTAGAAGAAATTGGTGAAGTGTTTTGGCCCATGGAAAACATATCATGGCCCTACACCATGAATAGACCTAGTGAAGAAATGATGGATATGGGCATGGAATGGTATACTACGTGGTTTTTTAAATATTTTGGTATGGGTGCAGCTTATTCTTGGTCTAGTGCTCGGTATTGTATACGATGGGCATTATTAATGTTTAAAATGTTTCCAACATTAATGAATAATACAGCAATTCCTTTTTATGTTATGCCTTATATTTTTTATTTATTTGCTACTACCATTGTACCCATCATTTTTGGATTCTTTATGACATGGGCAGGATATGCATTTGCACCAGTTGAACAAGGATACTTATTGCTTTTATCACCTTGGGTATCGGCGTTTAATGCGTGTTCTGCCGCTATTGCTAATTTTTCATGGTTTGCCTCTGCGTTCCTTAGTGGTGGTCCTGTCGTAGCTTCTATAATAGGAACACCTTTTTTCACTTTATCGGTAGTATTAGCAGTTTATTCCATATTAATGACTGGTTTAGAATATGCATGGGCGGCTCTCCAAGGTATAGGACAATATTACATATTTATGGTATTTTGTTTTACTGGTGGATTGTTTAAAAATGGTGGATTATATAAAATATCAGAATTAATGTGGTCACATCGCAAGGGTTTATTAATCATATTTATGTTTTATACTTGGGCAGCAGCAACCGGATTTTTAAATTCCCAAACAGTATTAGGTATTTTTATAGGTTTTATCATTTGTACCATAATGTTATTTACCGAAAAATCACCGAAGGGGCAGGATGGATTAACTGCTCCTGTAAATGCGCAAGGTAATTTAACATAATAGTTGAAAAGTTATTTAAATATACTATATTAAATAACTTTAATGGGGAAAAAATCAAAAAAACCTAAACAAAAATATCCATTTGTCTCTATAGTAACACCTACATTTAACAGACGTCCTTTTATCAACGCCATGTTTGAATGTTATAAGCATCAAACCTATCCAAAAGAACACATGGAATGGATAATTATAGATGACGGAACTGATAAAATCAAAGATTTGGTTGAATCTTCGGGAATCAAAGAAATTAAATATATTGCATTAGATAAAAAAGTTACTCTAGGAAAAAAAAGAAACATGTTACACGATAATACTAATGGAGATATTATTGTTTATATGGATGATGATGATTATTATCCTCCTACAAGAGTAGAACATGCGGTTACTATGTTAAAGCAATCTCCTTCATCTTTAATTGCAGGGTCTAGTGAATTGTTTATTTACTTTAAAACTATAGATGAAATGTATTCATTTGGTCCTTATAAACCTACTCATGCTACAGCGGCAACATTCGCATTTAAAAGGAAATTGCTAACAAAATGTAGATATAATGAGAACGCATGTTTAGCAGAAGAAAAAGAATTTTTAAAAAATTATACCATACCCATGGTTCAGTTAGATCCTAAACAAGTTATTTTAGTATTTTCTCATTCCCACAATACATTTGATAAACAAGAACTATTAAATCAACCTGATAATAAATTTCGTTCTAAATCATCTTTAACGGTAGATGATTTTATCAAAGAACCAAAGTTAAAACATTTTTATTTAAATGAAATAGAACCTTTGCTTGATAACTATAAAGAAGGTAGAACAGACATGAAACCGGATGTTATACAGCAAACAAAGGAGTTACGTGAAAAAAGAATCAAAGCACAACAACAAAAAATGGAACATTCTGGAACTGGTGTAAAAGTTAAATTAGAAAATGGAACTATTAAGGAGTTAAGCACTATAGAATTAATAAATATGTTAGATGTTCATAAAAAAGAAATTATTCGTTTAAATGCGATTATAAACAATTTTAAAAATATAGATAGTATTAAAAAAGAATGTATTTAAAAGAAGAAAGTCAAAGAAATTTTAATCCTAAAGTATATTTAGAACTATACCCTGAAATTAGAAATAAATATACTATTAAAACTGCATGGAAACATTATAAACAATATGGAAAATATGAAAATCGTATTTTTCCAAATAAGTCTCTTATCCAATTATTTGATGGAAAAAGTTACTCTAAAATGTATCCAGACGTGAAACAACACTATAATAAAGACACGGCTTGGATACATTATTATATGCACGGTATAAAGGAATCCCGTCAATGTTATATAAAAGGGCAAAATGGCGATTGCTATATGGAAACTATCACTAATACAGTTATAAAAGAAGAGGAAAAGATTAGTTATCCTAACAACGAAGAAAATAAAATAACAATACTTATTAGAACTTGTTTCCGTCCTTTCTTATTTAAACGTTGTATTACTTCTATTTTATCACAAAATTATTCAAATATCCATATTATTATTTCATATGATAATAAAGATGCAACTAAATACATTACTCCATATTTAAATGAAAGTATAAAAGCATTTTATATAAGTGAAAAAAGTGAAAAAAAATATAAGTTTAATCTTTATTGTAATACATTAATAAATGAAGTTGATTCTGGGTATTGTATGTATTTAGATGATGATAATGAATTTACACATAACAATTGTTTAAATATCATTAATCATCATATCACAAATGATAAAATATGTGTATGGAAATATTTAAGAGGTGATAAAATAGTATATCCATCAACTCTAAATAATATAAAATTAGGTGAAATTGATTCATCGTCATTTTGCATACCTCACACTTATAAAAACCATGGTAAATGGCCAGATAAACAATGTGGTGATTATTATTTTTTAAATTCTATTATAGAAACATTAACCTCAATAAATAATTCTACTACTAGTGATGAAATTACGTATATACCACATATATTAACTAAATGTATACAAAATAAAATAGGTAATTTTGGAAATCCGATTATAAACACGGTATAGTTACTTGATATACAGATTCTAAATATCTACTAAACCGATTTACATCTAATTTTGTTATACCCGTATTTTCCAATTCTAATAATATATCATTTTCATTATAATTATTTATACTTAATAATTGATACATATAATCAATTAAATCTTTTTTATCAAGCATTAATGCTTGAGTTAATGTTTGTATAAATAATTTATTATTATATTCCGTTGAATATTTCGTTAAAATTTTGGTAAAACGAATTTCATTTAACATCGTTTTATAGTCTTTTAATAAGTAAATGGTATAAATGTTTTTTAACAATGAACTCATTTCATTAAACTGCCATATTTGTTTTTGAAAAGTAATGCGATCTACATAATCCGCGAAACAAATGTTTTCTAATATTTTTAAATATAAAGGTAAGGTATCCTTTATTTTATATTTTTCAAATAAATCAATAACATTTTCATGTAATAATAATGCTATTATAGTGCGATCGGTTTCATTTATACACGAATGTGATTCTATAGAATGATTCGAGGATAATAATTGTTGCGTCATAAGTTTAGTATCGGTATTTACATTACAATTTACAGTCATATCATTGTCTAATATTATGGAAATATAACTTTTATTTGTTTTATAAATTTCAATATACATATTTAATTGATTTAAATTTACTATATTAGTTAATAACTTTTGTTTCAAGGGGTCATCTAATGTTGTAAAATATACATTAATTAATTCAGACATCTGATTTTTTGTAGGTGATTTAATCACATAAGATAAACAAATTTTTTTTAATTCATTCATTTTTTTATCATTTTGATAATTACCTAGACAAATAATTGGTGTGGAAGCAATTTCTTCTTGACGTTGTTTTTTTGTTTTTTTACAACGAATCATTTTTAATAAAAGACTAATTCCACCTTTATCACCTTGATTCATATTTTCAATTTCATCCATAATTATCACTATGTGACGTTTTTTATTTTGAAATAAACTTAATACATTATTATTAGACATATTATTTTTTGTTATCGTTTGAATTACACTTTTATTTCTAATATTACCTGCATCATAATAAATAATATCATAGTCAACTAAAATATTTTTAACAAATTGTGTTTTTCCTATACCAGAATCTCCGTATAAGTAAAGACCACGATATTTTGTGAGATCTTGTGGATTACTATAAAAATCTTCAATAAATTGTATAATATTATTTTTTAACTCATTTCTATTTAGTATATTGTTTAATACAGTTGTATTCATATATTTATATAGCAAACTATGTTTTTACATCCATTTATACTCATTAGTTAGTTTCTCTGATATAACTATTTTACAACGCATTGATTGTTGTTCTATTATACGATATTTCAAATATTCTGCAAAATGTTTATAGGATTTACCACTATAACGATAGCGAGTTGTTTTTTTAAACTGATTATAATATTTAAAAAATAAATGTTTAAACACAAAGTCATGATCATTACGAATAGTATTTAATATGGAACGACGTAATAAAGTTTTATTAGGAATATCATAATATGTATCAAAATAATATTTTGATGTATTACTAATATCTAATTTAATGATATAATCCTTTATATGTTGCTTTATATCATCTGGTAATAAATTCCATAACATAGTAGTTGTATTATGTTATAGTATAAGAGAATACTTTAAGTGTATTAACATTTTTTTCTTAATGTTTCATTATTCGTTATACCGTCCCACGTTACAGCACACGTTTTGGCATAAGTATATTTATTACATCCCCCAGAACTCCCCGTAAAAATGGAATTATTTGGATCTAATTGTTTACACCCCGAATTACCTACTTTACCTAAACTTTTACTATTTATACACATATCGGATCCGCCTGAGTCACTTGACTTTTGCATATTCCAATAATCAGGACATGAGGAACTATAAGGAGGAAATTTCTCACTATTAGCTTGCACTATTAACATAATTGCTATGAATATTAATGCTATAACTAATACAACTAATGCAACAATTACTACTGTTCTTTGAAATGCACCTAACATTATATATTATAAAGTGATATTTTTTTCTACATATAGTAATATGAATCCTATGGAAAGAAGACCAAATGGACGTATTAATATTGAAGATCAATTACCCGACCAAAGTATGTTCTCCATGTGTGATAAAATACCAGTGAATGATCCTATTGGTTATGCAGATGCTTTAAAAGGAAATCTTGAAAATACTCCTCTAGCAAAACAATTCTTTTCTACAAAAAATATCTTTACTATTCAAGATGATATAAAACAAGAAGTATATAACCTTTCTAATCAAAAATATAAAATCGATAATCAAAATGAAGATGTATTAAAAATAATTATGCGAAGCATATTTTTACAAAATTCAGCACATCTACCTACTCAAATTCAAGAACAAGTAAATCAATTAAACCAATTGGTAGTTGATTATTGTGCACCAAGTATATATACTGAAGTTTTAAGTTACGTAAAATATAAACAAGATGTGAGTAATCTAGCTGTCCCCTTAGAACATCCTAAACATAGTACCTATAAATATAAAACACTTGAATTAAATAAATGGTTCTAACTCTTCTAAATCAGCAAACCATAAACTCTTCGCATTACTACTTTGCAATTTTTTAAACTCCACATCCAATCCTACTTTTTGATTTTGCAACTTTTCTACATTTTCTTTAGACACACTATCCATCGCCATTTTTGTTAGATATTGATAACTGTCCTTCTCTTTATCTAAACCATACTCTAGTAACATACTTTCTATCATGCTCCCTGATTTACTTCTTAAGTCTATATTATTATTTAGTAGTCCTTCTATATACAATACCTTATTATTAATAGTCTTTAGAATCATTTCTATATTCTTTAAACGGTATTGTCTCCTTTTTTCATACATTATCAACCTTTCATCATAAAATTCATCTATAATCTCTCTAACCGTATTATACCGTTTCAATTGTTCTTTTACATTAAACAAATGCATATTATATGTTGTTTTAATCACCGCCATTTTTAACAATTTCTCTAAATCAACGGAAGACTTATTATCCAGATAACCTTTAGCAAATTTAACTATAATGTTTACATCTTTATCCGTGCTATTATCTTCATAATCACGGATAACCATTTTCTTTTTAGTGTCTATCACTGTTTCTAAATAGGATTTATAATCATCGGTCCAACTCCCTACCGGCAACTCTGTTATCAAGACATCTGTCGCGTTTATCTTTTTATAAAGACCTTGAAATTTCCATTTACCATATTGATCCGGTATAGAGGTAATAGTTCCCTTAAACCCACGATAATATGGTTTCATTTTTTCATTACAATAGGTCTCCAACATCTCATCACTATTCTCGGAAAACTTATATTGTATATATTCCATAATTGATTTAGGATGATAAGACATTATATCTGTGCTAAATCCTGTTCCTATTCCTTTTGCACCATTCACTAATACCATCGGAATAACCGGTAAGTAATACTTTGGTTCTACTATATACCCGTCATCATCTTGATAATCCAATATAGCATCATCTATTGGCGAAAACAATTTTCTAGCAATTGGTTCTAGTGCTGTAAATATATATCTTTCCGACGCATGGTCCTTCCCCCCCTGGAGTCGAGTTCCAAACTGACCTTTTGGAGATAACATATTAATATTATTACTACCAACATAATCTTGTGCCATACCTATAATGGTGCCGTTTAAACTTGCTTCGCCATGATGATAAGCAGAATGTTCTGATACATATCCACTAAATTGTGCTACTTTAATTTCTTTATGAATAGGTTTTTTAAATGCAGCAAATAGCGTCTTCCGCTGACTGATTTTCATACCATCCATCAATTTTGGTATAGAGCGATCATTATCATACTTCGAAAAGTGTATCATTTCCCGATCTACAAAATCACAAAAACTTACTGTTTGTTGATTTGTATCCAAATAATTATCTTCACTATAATGTCCTAACCACTTTTTACGGTCGTCGGCACGTTTTTTATTAAACACCTTATCAATGCTATTTTCACTATGATTATCCCATTTAAAATAAACCACCTTTTTTTCTTGAAAATATTCTTTAAACTCTTTACTCGTGCTTGTTCCCAACCCCTTATAATATTTAATCGCCCATCCTGTTTCATTTTGCTGCTTCCAAAGTGCATATTCACCGTCATTATAAAACAACAACGTCTTCCCCTTTTTTGTGGCTTTTATAATCGGCGTATTCATAAATCCTATGAATCCATCTATTTGCAACAAACTTTTCCACAAACTATCAAACATATTAATACCCAACCCTTTAATATGACTACCGTCCAGATCTTGGTCCGTCATAAACAAAACCTTACTATATCTTAAAATAGACGTTAATTCTTCAGGGGTATATTCTTTACCCGTTTCCAAACCCAGAATTTGTTTGATTTCTGTAATCTCTTTATTATCACCTATTTTTTTAACCGTTTCATCGCGAACATTTAACAATTTACCCCGCATGGGATAAACTCCGTATATATTACGATCTTCTTTTGATAACCCTGATACTACCCCTGCTTTTGCTGAATCTCCTTCGCATAAGATAAGAGTGCACTGATTCGATTTAATTGTTCCCGCATAATTCGCATCTATCAATTTTGGAATTCCTCGTATTGATTTTGTTTTACTGCCATCTGTTTTTTTATTGCTTTTTGTATCTTTAATCTCTGTTAATGAAATAGCCATATCCATCAATCCCAAACCAGCGACCTTTTCTATAAACTTATCCGATACTTCACAAATAGATCCAAATTTAGCAACAGGGGTATTCATATAATCTTTAGTTTGACTATCAAACGAAGGATTTTCTATTACTGAATTCACAAATATCATTATTTGTTCTTTAATGGTAGATGCCTTTACTTCTATTTTTTTCTTTTTCTTAATATATGCGACCAATTTCTTTATGATTTGGTTCATTAGATACTCTACATGGCGTCCGCCTTTTGTGGTATAAATACCATTTACAAAAGAAACATGTGTAAATTCTTCTACAGGTGTTAAGGTTACACTATATTCCCACCTATCACCCATTTGCTCATATACACGAGGTTTTTCCGTCTTATTACCTATATACATAGAAACGTATTGTTGAAAATCTTTTACATCCACTATACTATCATTTATTTTTACCTTTATTTTTTTAGGTGTAATTGCTGCTATATCATAAACCCTTCTATAGAAGAGTGCTTTCATTTCATCGGATAATCCAGGAATTCCTAGTCGTTTATAATCTGGTTTAAATACTATTTTTGTATAAGATTTTTTACTACATTTTGTTATCCGTGGTTTTTCTATAACATCAAGATTATTTGAAAAGCGTTGTTCATATTTTAATTTTCGCGTTTGGTCAACCGTTTCTATTGTTCCCCATTCCGACCAAATAAATACTAGTTTTACTCCAAAACCATTTTTACCGCCAACAATCTTTTTTTCCGTTTTATCATAATTCGTTGAAGTACGCAAATGAGCAAATATCATTTCCGGAATATACATCTTATACTCCGGATGCTCTACCACATCTATTCCTAATCCATCATTTGTAACCGTAATAACACCGTCTTGATCAATAGATATATGAATATATGTTACAGGCGTATCTGTTAGTTGACATCTTAAAACATGATCTCGTGCATTAACTACACATTCGTCAAATAGTTTATACAAACCGGGAATATAATCATGACTAGTCTGTTGAATACTATTGTCTGTCGCATTAAGTGTCCAATCTTTATTTTTTACTAATTCAATGGAACCAATATACGTATCAGGATTATCCAAAACATGTTCTTTGTCTGTTTTTTTCTGATACGTCTGATTTAATGAAGTCATCGCTCTTTAGACATATATTTTTTTCTTTATATAATTTCAATTTATTGTTCATACACCTAATAACTTTTTTTCTTTCATTAATATATAATGCGTAAACACACAAGAGACGCGGACGGTCTTTATCACATTCACGGACACAAATACAAAATGTTAATAGGGAGCAGGGCTCAAGTTTTCCATGGCACTGCTCATAAAACTGCTGGAGGGTTACTCAAATCAGGTATCATTAAAAGTAAAAGTAGTGGCAATTATGTATCTAAAAAGGCTTCTCACAGAGCAAAAAGAGAAGATAGACTAGGCAAAGCTGGTTGGGGAACCGTAAAAGGTAAATTTGGTGCCGTGCGTCTTGATGATAAAAGAAAAACGCAAAAAAGGAAAAGAAAGCGCAGAAGAAATTAAATTAGGTAATATATATAATGAAGGAAGGTAGTGTAATATTACATTATGGTATTATTAATATACTATTTATTGATTGTTTAATAAACGCTGTCTATCGACCTAGTAGTATAACAACAACAATAGTTGTTATGGATATGATAAAATCTTTTTTTTACTTTATAACCATTATTTATAGTTACAAATTACAATGGTTTTTAGGAATACTAGTAGGAACTATATGTTTTGTAGTAGGTTTACTTACTACTTATAATAATTATTTAATAGATGAAAAAGTATACACTTCTTTAGTTAATTTATAATATATATAAAATATAATATGAAACCATTATATTTTATAATTTGTATAAGTCTTAGTTTATTATTATTTTATTTACTATTATATAGTATAACATATAGAATTTGTGTAGAAGGATTTGACAGTGACGATGATCATCATTCCGATAGTAGGTCAAGTGGGCGATATACCTCAAAAAATGAAAAGAAAGTAGGTGATATAGTCAAAAAAAAGAAGGGGGAAAAAAAATCTTTAAAAGGGGATCCTTTTAAATGGCCGACCAAGAAAGAAAAAAAGGTAACACATACTCACCCCACACTATTATACTATAATAGTAACGGTGAAGTATTACCGGTAAAACATGGTCATAAACTAACTGAAACAAGTCTTTCAAATACAGATATTACTGATTCTCCTTTAAATACAAGTTTTATGTTTGGACAAAAAGTAAATAATGCTAGGCATGTTAAATTAAAAGGCAAAAAATATAAACATAAAGAAGCTGGATGGATGCATTATTCCATGCCGTTGCCTTTAAATGATGATAAAGAAATAATTGATATCACGAGTAATAGTAAATATTTATCTCCTGCCTTATGGAAGGAAGTAGACGATGAAAATGCAGAAGGATATTTATACCCTTATAATATAATAAATCGTTTCGATAAAAATGCTATAGATATTACAATGCCTTATGGTGAACAAATACACGATATATTACAAGATCAAAACCCTAGTGATTCTCGGTATTTTAGAGGTATAAAACATACGCATATACGTGATAAAAAACAAGGAACTACGAAAGGACAATGGAATTTAAAAAAACGAAATATAAAAAGCAAAAAATAAAAATTTTCTTATTCTTTACTACTTGCATTGCTTTTATGACTATACATATTTTCTTTAAGAGTTCTATAAATATTTTTGTTATCAATATAATACAATAAAACTATAAGTAATCCTCCGGTATAGCACATATAATGGAAAAATATATGTCCAGATGTCCATAACGCTTGATCTTCTGCGGTATTTAATACTTTCATAGCATCATAATAATTATACTTATAGATAGTCTTTTTAACTAAATAAGACATTCCACCAATTACTATAAAAAAAATACCCAAACGATAGATAGGTATGGTTGCTTGTTTTAATGGTTCATCTTCTTTTGTTTGTTTTGAATTGGTATTATGTAAATAAACATAATACATGATAATTAACAATACCATAATAAGAAACGTTAATGGAGCAGATACTTGTCCATCTAATTTACCAATTTGTTTCCAAATACTATACTTAGTAAACATGTTCAAATGATATAGATTAGATAAAATAAATGCCACTAATACTATCCAAAAATATGCATTCCACAAATATTCATAAAAATGATTTAAGGTCCAAGTCGTCTCATTATATTTATCTTTACGTTTCCATTCTTTAATATCTCGAGTAATCAAATAAGTTAATATAATAATAGGTATTGTTATTAGGTTAGTTAAATAAACATTTGCATTTAAGATATGCAGTAATTTAAAATTCATACTTATAATACCACTTTATTTTTTTCATATAAGATTTCTAATTCCAGAGTAAAACTATAATCCATATGATTTAAATCAATTATTTCGCCAAATTTATCTAAAACACGAATATTTAATTTGCGTATATTAACTGGACCATTATAAGTTCTTGTTTTAGTTAAAGAACCGCCATCATTTTCATCTATTATCAACGATAATTTACCATTAAGCATAGGTATTTTTGCTAAAATATTTTCATCTATAGAGGTATCTTCAAAACATACCACATTTTCATCATTTCTACTATATTGATAATCATTTAAACAAAAAAATACATACCGATCTCCTCCGCCATCATACATTCCTTCAGATTGTATTGCTTCGTCTATTTTTAAATATCTAGCTAAACGAAACCCTAACGCCCATCCTAATGTATTCATAATATTATCATTATTTTCAATTACAAAATGTAATGAAAATACCATATTAGTATCTTCATTAACAATTTCTATAATCGTTTTTAAATTATAAGGATTAACAGAAATTTTTAAGTTTTTTAATATAGATTCATCCGTTCGGTCGCAAAAATAGGTTGTATTTAAATATTTGGTTAATGTTTCGTTCGTATAATTACCATCTGGAACTACAATATTAAATATGTGACATTTTTTATGTTGTGTTATTTCTATTTTAAATAAATTATTTTTCTTTTTATGACTGAAAAGATACCAAGAATTTGGTATCTCAATTGATGCTAAACGCATAGACATTACATTTTTAATTTCATAGGGTAGGGTATAATTATAGTTGCAAGGATTTGTATTATAATATTTCTCGCGAAAAGTGCTATTTAAATGTACATTTATACTGTGTGTAATACGCTTGGCTGGATTAATAGTTCCTACTACAACATCATTAGGGTATACATTTACATATGGGCGTGCTTGATCTTGTAATAATGTATCTTGTCGTTTTTTTTCTTCTTCTTTTACCTTTGCAGTTAATTTTGAATATTTATTAAATTCGGGTGTTTTTTCAATTACAAGATCAAATAAGGCACTGCTGTCTTTATAACTATAAAAATTAGGTATCTCTTTTATGGTATTTACAATAATAGAGTCGTGTTTCATATTGGGTAAATAATGTTTTTCTATTTTTTTTTGGTTTTCCCTAAATAAATATACACATTCAATAATAAGCAATACCTTTTCATAAAATACAACAATTTCTTCATCTACTTCTTGTTTTCGTAAAACTGATGGTGTTTTTCTCGCTTCTACAATATGATAATCAGTATATTCAAAAGGACATGTATATAGAGTCAACATATCTGTAAATTCATAATTGTCTATAGATAAATCTTTTTCACTCATATATAATGTAATTACATCTAATATAAAATATATTACACCTTATTTTATATTAAATAATTTAAAGATCATCGTCACAGAATTCAACCGCGTATTTGAAGCGAATCATTAAATCCTTGGTCTTGACGTTAGGGTTCTTGAAGATAACCGATACAACAAGAATGTGTTGAATGCCGTCCTTGCATACACCCGAGTTCGATACGGTAGCTCCCGCAAGGTCTTGACCTAATTGTTGTCCCTTTTGGAGGAGAATGCGCTTGATGTCGGACCATTTCAACGAGCAAAGAACAACGCAACTTTCAATGTCTACAAGGGTATTGATACGGGAAAGCTCTTTGGTAAGTTCAATCTTAGTGCAAAGATCAAAGCACTCACGTTTTACACCAAGATCCGCTTCTAAGTTTTCAAATACGGCCTCAGTTAAGTTGAAACTTACATCACCACCGTTCATGGTGCGGTCATCACCTAAGAACGAAATTAACGAAGTAGCAGATGCGTCTAATAGAGCAGCAGGGTTAACACCGAAAGTTTCACCATCAGTGTAGTAGAAAAGAGTGCGGAATTCTTCAACAGTAATAGCACCAATGGTATCTAACGAAATTACGTGCATATTGTCTTCAATAGCAACGGCCGATAGAGGTTGACCAATAGCGGCAACATCAATGGTTTGCGAGAATGTAAAGAACTCAAGTGGTTTGGTGTCAAAATCACCGAATAAATATTTACCTGTAGAAGGCATGCCGTCACCTGGACTTAAGTATGCTGGAACGCTGGCCATTATACAATTAGTAAAGAAAAAAAATATATAATTTATTTAAATTGTTTCTCAATTTGATCTTTAATTTCTTTATAGGTTATTCCGTCTTTTTCCATCAATGAACGTATTTTTCCTAAAATATCTCCATCATACTCAGAAGATTCTGGTTTTCCAAATATACTATGATACATTTCGTATTCTGCAGCAACACGAATCATAGTTGTTTTATAAAGCATACGTGTACCTTCTCCACCATCATTATATACTAATTTCTCTAAATGTTCTAATTCTTCATGTTCATTATAAACGCGTTCCACAAAAATTAATATGTTTGTATAAAATTCTATATCAGGACGATCGCGATACATATCCAGTTCTTTTCTAAAAGTATTTATAATGAAAATATTTTCATAAATTTCTGACCAATTTTTTTGTAAAATAGGTATAACTAAGCGTGTCATAACTTTATTTTTCCATTTTTCAAATTGCATATCAACCGATATTATAGAATTACCTAAACATAGTGCTTCGCCTTTCAGATTTAAGGGGTTGATTTCATTATTACCTTTTAAACTTAACATATGTATTATTACTATAATAAACTACTTTATTTGCCACAACCACATTGGCTTTTATTATAATTAGGAATAAACATGGAATATACATTTTTTTGTTTATAGATTTTGTGAGGTTTTTCTAATGATATTTTCCAAGGATATTCACTTTTTACGGTTTTTTTATAATGATAATATTCATAAGGCAATTTTCTATTACATCTATCCGGTATTAATGGATAATTTATTACGGAACTAAAATGTCCTGGGTAATCGTGATCACTACATGATTCATTTTTGCGACGTTTACCTGGACAACAATGTGGGTGATAAAATTTTTTTGTATAATCAATTGGTTTACAACATTCCTCGCCGGGTAAATTAGGTATATAAGGTGGTATAGGATATGAAGGTAATAATGATTGAAATGTAGTCATATAGTAACAAAAGAGAATATAAATATACTATTTTTATACTTATACACTTAATTCAACATCCTCATATCGTCTAAGTTCTTTATTATATTTCGTAATTGTGCGTGGTTTTTTAATATCTACTGTTGTTTTTGGTTGATAAAAATGTTTTTTTGGTTGCACTTTAAATCTAGGAAATATAGAAAACGCATTAATACTTTTGGTTATTGTGCTATTGGAACAACTTGCTTTTTTATTTGAAGAATTACGTATTAAATTGACTTGCTTAAATTGACTAGGAAATAATTCTTCATAAACACAACATTGTTTATTCATGGTCGTTGGACAGTTACAATATACATATTTACGACATTGTGGTTTTTCTGCACATTCATCTATCTTTACTTTTATTGGAAATTGAAAAGTATCCGGTTTTTTATTATTATTATAATGTCCATAAGGAAACATCCCTTCTAAACAATCATTTGTTTTTAAAATTCGTTCACATTTATTACAATAATCTAAGGTGCAATCTCTAACATGGGCATATAATTCATCATAACATAACTCACTATGTAAACCTTCTATCATATTGCTAGGGACATCTGCACATTCAAAACACTGAGGATTGTTTCTTAAATAACTTCTAGTTGCATTAATAAATTCTTGATAATTATTAAAATATACAACTTCTGATTTACTATAATCTACAATTATAGCATTATCTTGTTTTTGCGGATCTTTATCCCTTAAATATTTCATCATCTCATTTCCTTTTAATCTTTGATTTAAATCAGATGATGAAACTGTTGTCCGATGATTAAATACACGAAATCTACCCATTACACTTTATTATTATTGTAGTATATTATATTTTTTAAAAATAATATACTTAGTTAAGTTATAATTTTCCACAAACTTGGATTATCACTTTTTATATTTACTAAACAAACCGTTCCTTGGATTTTATCTTTACCTTTATAATCCCCGCCCTTTACATTCGTATACCCTAATGATATATGAGGATTATCAGAAAAATTACCCTTATATTTTTCACTTATCATTTCCATTTCTAAATATATTTTTGGATGCATTGTCACGTAATGACCCCATGAAACAATAGAATTATCTTTATACACATTCTGAAATAATATTGTTGGACGATGTATTACGATATCTATTTTATCATATCCTCTCCATAACAATTCACGATAATAATGAAACGCACTATCATACGACATGTTAGACATCACTGTTACGTGAGGTATAAATTTAACGGAAGCATCTATATCTTTTGTTTTTAATACAATCCATACACCATATTTATACCCCATTCTAGTAAGATAATACTACATTATATTTTTTACTAATTTAAATATTAATTTAAATATTAAATTAATAGTATTATTATATGAGCGACAATGTTACTCCTTACGTTAAACTGGAACAACAAAGAGATGGTGGATTCGGTGATATTATACTTGCTGGTGACGTCGAATTAAACCAAGTAACACCTACTTCTGATAGCGAATCTATTCCTTTAACTACCCCTGCGGTTGTATGGGATTCTTTATGTACTATAGATTTAGAATCTTGTTTTATAAGTTATTATGCCCCCTGCCATGTTGTTGGTAAAATAAGTCACAAAATAGGATTTGGTTATCCTTCCCTATTCTGTTTATACGCATTCTTTTTTTTTATATTTAATTACTCCTATTACGTATTCGCATATGCTATTACACCTGTATGTAATAGCAACCACTACTCTGATTGGTGCTTTTTAATATATGATAAATCGCAATGTAAAAAAACATATACAGTTATTAACAATGAAAACTATTTATGTAACTATGATACCGAATATCATATGTGCTATGCTTCTAATCAAGACTGTATAACCGAATCGGATTCTAAATTAACCTGGACTGCATGGTGTTTTTTAGAAGTAGTATCCATGTCTTTTTTATCTATAACTCACGTTTATATTCGCCGCACATTAAAAAAAAAACAACGCTTACAACAAGAGCATGTATGCAAAGATATAGCATATTCTTTTTATTGTTCTACTTGTTCGCTGGCACAACAATATAGAAATGTAGATGCGGAATAACATATTAAGGCATATCGGCAACACTAGTTAAACTAAAACTATCTCTAGGGTAATAAAAGGATTGAATCGTATTTAGCAATTCAACCTTTTCCTTATCCATATCAATGATTTTACCCAAAATGATCCAATAATTTTTATTGGGATAGGTCCGCATATCGATTACAGAAATCGTAATATCGCATGGTGTATTTAATCCATTAATCTTTTCGTTTGGTCGCGTAGGATCTATTCCGTTTAGATAGGATACCGTAAGTTTGGTATTATCTCTAAAAATTGTGCTACCAACCGTGACTTTTATGGTAGATGGTGTAATAGGCGACATTTACTTTTATAAGATTTCTGTAAGATTCTATTTCAATTTGTAAAATTCCAACACAAACACGTATAAAAAAAACTTATAAACAATAATATAATAATGGAATTTTGCTATTGGAATATCTCCTATATGACTACTATAAATGTGTTATTGTTTTCGGGTCCTCTTTGTTGGGGTATCTATGAATTAAAAAAATTAACAACACTTTTGCAAAATTATAAAACTACAATAGATACATTAACACCTAAAGTAATTTCTACAACAAATATGTTAGATGATATTACCAAAGAACAACTGGATAACTATCCTTTTATAATGAAACTTAAACAATTAGTAGATAAATCTAATCGTATTTTACACTAATCCACTTGTTCTACATTAATCTTATCTTTTTTATCATCTTCTACTGGTGTGGCGTTTACCGTTGTTGTATCGGCAGACGCCGCAGATGCTGCACTTTTCGCATATTCCGGAATAATATTTTCCGTCTCAAACAATTCCTTTCGCACATTTGCTTTAGCAGTAGGAGATCCGGGATCAGCATCTATGGTATTTGTATTACCAACATTAAATAACACATCATTAGAATCTATATTTTGTGTTAAACGATTACCAGTTTCGATTGCCTTCTTTTTGTTTTCTTCTATTGCTGCACGTTTAGCTTCTTTGACCCGCTGTTCAAAATAATCTTTTGCTGCAGTCTCGTTATCCTGTTTATCTGAAATCAACTTATTTAGTTCTTCCTCCAAATGCTCTACTTTTCCTGTTTTATAAGCATCTGGTTCCCATGGCATCCAGCAACCAATAGGACCTACATAAATATCAAAATGCGGATCTACCTCACGCAACGATTTTGCTCTCGCTTCTGCTTCCGCTTGCGTAGAAAAAGTGCCACGAATTTTAATACCCCGCACCGATGTTTGAAACTGATTTGCTTCATTAAATACATCGGTTAATCGATCTTCATTTACATCTAAATAGGTTTTAAATTCTTCCGTAATATCTATATTGTCTATCTTTTCTTTTTCTTCCTTTATAAAATCTTTGAAATCATTGTTTAGGGATGTTCCATCTAATTCATATTTATAT